>Ga0209345_10006928_pt1 | contig 10153 bp, 14 predicted proteins | sample Cruoilmetagenom7_FD_187294 | JGI IMG/M metagenome (GOLD analysis project Ga0209345, IMG submission 187294) | Oil polluted marine microbial communities from Coal Oil Point, Santa Barbara, California, USA - Sample 7 (SPAdes) (version 2) | ecosystem: Environmental > Aquatic > Marine > Oil seeps ... | reverse complement strand
TTCTCGGTTGAAACCGCTTGCGCCAGTGCATGGCTTTTCCGAAGATCGATCCCGACACCATTGAGGATGCCGATGAATTCCCTGCTCCCGCTTCCGACGCCGCAAACCGGAGTGCCTATGCAGCGCACCCGTGGTAGTGGACGCCTTTCGGTCAAGCAATCGGCAGGCGAAAGCCGCATCGATCGCCTGTATCAGGATGGCTCCGCGCGTATTCGCATCCCGCGTGTTCCGCGCGGCTCGCCGCTTGAGGCGGTGCTGATCAACACCGCCGGTGGCTTGACCGGTGGCGACCGCATGGACTGGAGTTTCGAGGCGGGCGAGGCGGCCTCGATGACACTTGCCACCCAGGCTTGCGAGAAAACCTACAAGGCGCAAGGCACCAGTGAAGCCCGGGTCTCGGTGCAGTTGAAGCTCGATGCCGACAGTTCGCTGGCCTGGCTGCCGCAGGAAACCATCCTGTTCGACCGGGCCCGCCTGGCGCGCTTCATCGAAGTGGACATGGCCGCGGGGTCGCGTCTCTTGATGGTCGAGCCGGTCGTCTTCGGCCGTCTTGCCATGAAGGAGGCTGTTGTCGAAGGTTCCTTCCATGACCGCTGGCGCATCCGCCGTGACGGGCATCTGCTCCATGCCGAGAATATGCGGCTTGGCCCGCATATCGCCGATACCCTGATGCGTACTGCAGTGGCCGGCGGCGGGCTCGCTGTCGCCACCGTGCTGATGATCGCGCCGGAAGCCGAAGCAAGGTTGCATGCCGCCCGCCAGTTGATCGGCAAATCCGGCGGCGCCAGTTATCTGTCCATGCGCCGGAGTGGACCCGAAGCGCCCGAAACTGGCAAGCTTCTTGCTCGGATTGTTGCTGCTGACAGCTACGAATTGCGCAAAGTGCTCGTACCGTTGATCCGCCTGCTCAACCCGCTGGGCGGCATGCCGAAAGTCTGGTCGATATGAAAGAGACGACATGAACCTGACACCAAGGGAAAAAGACAAGCTTCTCATCGCCATGGCCGCCATCGTGGCGCGCAAGCGGCTGGAGCGGGGCGTCAAGCTCAACCACCCCGAAGCCATCGCCCTGATCACCGATTTCGTTGTCGAAGGTGCGCGCGACGGTCGCGCCGTGGCCGATCTGATGGAGGCTGGCGCACACGTAATCACCCGCGACCAGGTGATGGACGGCATCGCCGAAATGATCCACGATATACAGGTTGAAGCCACGTTCCCCGACGGCACCAAGCTGGTGACCGTCCATGAACCGATACGGTGAGGAATGACCATGATCCCAGGTGAAATCATCACGCCGGATGGCGATGTCGAACTCAACTCTGGCGCTGTAACGGTGACGCTGAAGGTGGCCAACACCGGCGACCGGCCGGTGCAGGTCGGCAGTCATTATCATTTTTACGAAACCAATCAGGCCCTGAGCTTCGACCGCGAAAAGGCCCGTGGCCAGAGGCTCGATATCGCCGCGGGCACCGCCGTCCGGTTCGAGCCCGGCCAGGAACGCGATGTAACCCTCGTGCCGTTGTCAGGTGGCCGCGAGGTCTATGGCTTCCGCCAGCAAATCATGGGCAAGCTCTGATGGCGCGGCGCAAGTCGAAGCCATTCGATATCTGGCGCTCCAGCGCGGAACTGGGGGCATTGGCGTTTGAAACCCACGCTGTTGTCACCATGCGGATGATGGGCATGGCAGGCCTTTGGCCTGTGGAAAAATCTGAAAATGATCGCATGATGTCGGAGAAGCAGCCGGCCTTCGCCAAGGCCGCATCAGAGGCGACAAGGGTAGCGATGCAGGGAGGGCGGATGGATGAAGTTGTTTCGGCCGCCACCAAGTCTTTGACCACCAAGGCACGCGCGAACCGCAAGCGGCTGACGGCTGGCACTGGCTCAGGCCAGAAGAAGCGCTGATGCGAGCCAATATGGTGTTCTGATTGCCGGGCTGTCTTGACGAGCTCGATTGGTAGATCTGCCCTGCTTGTTCGGTCTGATGAACAATCGGGGTGAGTATGGCGTGTGTATTTCTGGGGTTGCGTGTTTCTGGTGCCGGCAAAACAGCCAGTTTCTGGCAGGAAGGTAATACAATGCTTGGTGTACGGACCATTTCACGGTTTCTGCCGTTGCTGGCTTTGATTGCGGCGCCGACGCTGGCCGACGAGTTGCCCGACTGCATCGATCCGCAGACCCAGATGGAAATGACCTATTGCGCCAGCCTCGACTATGAAAAGGCCGATGCCGATCTCAATGCGCTCTGGCCGGACATTGTCGCCGCGGCCAAACAGAATGACGAGTATGTAGCCGGGCAGGTCGAGGGCACCGGAGTGCCGACCACGTTCGAAGCATTGCTCGCAGCCCAGCGTGCCTGGCTCAAATACCGCGACGCGCAATGCGAATACGAAGCCTATGAAGTCTTTGGCGGCACCATGCAGCCTATGGTCGGAAGTCTCTGCCTGGCCCGCCTGACCCGCGAACGTATCGAGCTGCTGTCTCGCTCTCTTGAGAGCCGTTGATGGCCCGCTTCTTGCTTGTTCGAATGGGCAAGTCTTAAACGAACCGAGGATCAGCAATGCCCGCCAGGATCTCCCGCTCAGCCTATGCCGCCATGTATGGCCCGACCGTCGGTGACAAGGTCCGGCTCGCAGATACAGAGCTTTTCATCGAGGTCGAGAAGGATTTCACCACCTATGGCGAGGAGGTCAAGTTCGGCGGCGGCAAGGTGATCCGCGACGGCATGGGGCAAAGCCAGGTCACCCGCGCCGACGGGGCGGTCGATACGGTCATCACCAATGCGCTGGTGGTTGACCACACCGGCATCTTCAAGGCCGACATCGGTTTGAAGGATGGCCGCATCGCCGCCATTGGCAAGGCCGGCAATCCCGACACCCAGCCCGGCATCGACATCATTGTCGGGCCCGGCACGGAAGTAATCGCCGGAGAAGGCAAGATCCTCACCGCCGGCGGTTTTGACAGCCATATCCATTTCATCTGCCCGCAGCAGATCGAGGAAGCGCTGATGAGCGGGCTGACCACCATGCTCGGCGGCGGCACTGGTCCCGCCCACGGCACGCTGGCCACCACCTGCACGCCGGGTCCCTGGCATATCGGCCGCATGATCCAGGCCATGGACGCTTTCCCGATGAACATCGGTCTTGCGGGCAAGGGCAATGCTTCCAGGCCCGCAGCTCTGGAGGAGATGATCCTCGGCGGTGCCTGTGCGCTCAAGCTGCACGAAGACTGGGGCACGACACCCGCTGCAATCGACAACTGCCTTGCAGTGGCCGACCAGTACGACGTGCAGGTTATGATCCACACCGACACATTGAACGAGAGCGGTTTTGTCGAAAGCACGGTCGACGCCATCAAGGGCCGCACCATCCACGCCTTCCACACCGAAGGTGCGGGCGGCGGCCATGCACCCGACATCATCAAGGTCTGCGGGCTGGCCAATGTCATCCCGTCCTCAACCAACCCGACCCGGCCCTACACGGTCAACACCATTGCCGAACATCTCGACATGCTGATGGTCTGCCATCACCTCGACAGCGCCATCCCCGAGGATATCGCCTTCGCCGAAAGCCGCATCCGCAAGGAAACCATCGCTGCCGAGGACATCCTGCACGACATCGGCGCCTTCTCCATCATCGCGTCCGACAGCCAGGCCATGGGCCGCGTCGGCGAAGTCATCATCCGCACCTGGCAGACCGCCGACAAGATGAAGCGCCAGCGCGGAGCCTTGCCCGAGGAGACGGGCGACAACGACAATTTCCGCGTCCGCCGCTATATAGCCAAATACACCATCAATCCGGCCATCGCGCAGGGCGTTTCCAGCCACATCGGTTCGATCGAAGTCGGCAAGCGCGCCGATCTGGTGATGTGGAACCCGGCCTTCTTCGGCGTCAAACCCGACATGGTGCTCTTGGGCGGTATGATTGCAGCAGCCCCGATGGGTGATCCCAATGCCTCGATCCCGACACCGCAGCCGGTGCACTACCGCAACATGTTCGGCGCCTACGGCAAGGCGCGGACGGAATCCTCCGTCACCTTTGTCAGCCAGGCGGCAATCGAGGACGGGCTGGCGCACAAGCTGGGCACGGCCAAGCAGCTTTGCGCCGTCGAAAACACCCGCGGCGGGATTTCCAAGTCGTCCATGCTGCTCAACAACGCGCTGCCCCATATCGAGGTCGATCCAGAAACCTATGAGGTTCGCGCTGATGGCGAGTTGCTGACCTGCGAACCGGCAACTGTCCTGCCGATGGCGCAGCGGTATTTCCTGTTCTAGGCGCGGCAGCCGGACTGTCTGAAATCCGGCCTTCCGCGGTGTCCTTGTGTTCGCATTGCCCGCCAACCGCGTCGGGGATGCGGATCGATATGCGGCAGAGCCGGCAGAACTTCCGCAACGATGCCGAGTCATGCTGATAGTGCATGGCTGATCCGGGCAATTGGCGGTTTATTGCATTGCTGCAAGGGCTTATTGTTGCAACGCAATAAGGGAACAATGTCATGACAACTTCAAGCAACAACCCTGTCCGTCGCTTTTTCAGCGCTGCTGCCAAGTCGATCGATTTTGCATTCAAGGCGGATCGCCTCGCCCACACGCCCGAAGACGCCTTCAAGGCCCGCGGAACAACCCGTCAGCAGGCCATCCGCGATCTGGTTGATCAGCTCTGAGCATGTGAACAGCCATGGCAGTGGAGTAAGTTCTTCCTGTTCGGGATAACCGGCGCAAGGTCTTCTTTGCCAGGTTCCGAAACAGTGTCGTATCCGTCACTGTCTTGGGTGTCCGGCTCTCGTTTTTCCGACAAAGTGCCAGTGTCCCAAACGACGTGGGGATCAACGTTTGCAACCTCTCTGTGCCCTATTGATCCTCGTCAAGTCATGTTGTCTCATGATCGGCCTATAGTGGCTTTCCGAACCTAAACAGGGAGAGTGCAATGTTTGGTATCAGGTTGAGGCACAAGGGTTGGGTATTGATCGCCGATGGCGAGAAAGCGCTGTTTCTGGAAAACAACGGCACGCCGGACAATCCGGATTTGCGTGTGTTCAACGGGTTCGAGCAGCCCAACCCCAGAACCTCGGAGCAGGGCGCAGACCGTCCCGGACGATTGTCGGACGGGGCAGGCAGCGCTCACCGCAGTGCGGTGCAGGAAACCGACTGGCACCGCTTGGCCAAACATGAATTCGCCCATAAGATTGCAGCGTTGCTCGAAAGGGATGCTCAGGCGAACCGTTACGAGCAGCTCATCATTGTTGCTCCGGCGGTGATCATGGGTGAATTGCGCAAGTCGCTGTCCGATTCTGTCACGAGCCGGATTGTTGCGGAAGTGGCCAAGGATCTGACCCGTCATCCGGTGCCTGAAATTGAGAAACTGCTTTTCGGATAGGGAAACGCATGAATCTGCCGACGGTTACTTCAGTCACAAGAACGTTTGAGAACGCCGTCGCCACGATCACCCTGGACGAAACCGCACGGCATCGGCGCCGCATGCGCATGGTTTCCGACCGGATGGCAAACGGCGCCGCCATCGCCTTCCTGCTCGATCTGCCGCAGGCGCGGCTGTTGCGCCATGGCGACGGACTTGTGCTTGACGATGGCCGTGTCATCGAGGTTTGTGCAGAACCCGAGAAACTGATGGAGGTGCGCGGCCGCGATCCCCGGCACCTCCTGTCGCTTGCCTGGCAGATCGGCAACCGGCACCTGGCGGCCGAAATAACCGAAACGGCGATCCGGCTGAGAAGCGATCACGTGATCCGCGACATGCTCCTCGGCCTCGGGGCTTCGGTTCAGGAGATCGAGGCTCCGTTTGACCCCGAAGGCGGCGCCTATGGAGGCGCGCATGCCGGTCATCATCACCATGGCGATGATCAGGCTCATTCGCACGGGCACAGCCATGAATGAGAGCGCGGCGCTGCTCAAGCTCATGAGCTGGCTCTCGCCGGTTTTCCCGATCGGCGGGTTCGCCTATTCCGCCGGACTGGAACAGGCCGTCAACACTGGACATGTCACCGATCGCGGTTCGCTTGCGGACTGGATCGAGGCCCAGCTTGTCCATGGCGCGCAGAGGAATGACACTCTTATCCTCGTGCAAGCGCACCGCTGCGCCGCCGACAAGGCGAAACTCGCCGAACTGTCCGATCTCTGCCGGGCCCTCTGTGTCAGTCATGAACGACTGAGCGAGACAGTCGGGCAGGGGACGTCGTTTGTTGACGCCGTTTCCCATTGGGTCGGGCCCGGTCACTTTCCGGGCCGGGAAACACCGCTGCCGGTCGCCGTCGGCATTGCCGCGGGGATCGAGGGCATCGCGCCGCGGCTGACCACCGGCGCCTATCTCCACGCCTTCGTTTCCAACCAGCTGCAATGCGCCATCAGGTTGTCGGTTGTCGGTCAGGACGGCGCGGCGCAGGCCCTTGCCGGGCTTGAGGCGGCAATCGCCAAGACTGCCGAACACGCAGCGAATGCCACGCTGGATGATCTTGGTGGCGCGGCCTTCATCGCCGACATTGCCTCGATGAACCACGAGACCCTCGAGCGGAGGCTGTTCCTGTCATGACGATTGTGTTGGTTGGCCTGATCGCGGCGGTGCTCGGCCTGGCGGCCGCCATTCATTTCTACTGGCTTGCCGGAGGTCTGTGGCCTGCGAGGGATGAGCAGGCGCTTGCGCGCACGGTGATCGGCATTGAGGGAATTCGCAAAATGCCCGCACGCTGGCTTACCGGCTTGGTGATGCTGGGCATCGCCTTGGCGGCCATCTGGCCCATGCTGTGGCTTGGCTGGATTGCTTCGCCGTTGCCGCACTGGCTGACGACCGCAGGCATGGTGGTGGTGTGTGTTGTTTTGCTCGGTCGCGGTTTTGCCGGGTATTCTCCCGCAATGAAGCGCCTGAACTGCGAAGAACCGTTCGCGACACTGAACGCACGCTATTTCTCGCCAACGATCATTCTGCTTGGTTTGGCGTTTGCCATTCTCCTTTCGACCAACCCGTGGTGGATATCATGACCTCATCCAATGGCCCCTTGCGAATCGGTATCGGCGGACCGGTCGGCTCCGGCAAGACCGCGCTGACCGACAAGCTGTGCAAGGCCATGCGCGATACTTACTCCATCGCCGTCATCACCAATGACATCTACACCCGCGAAGACGCCGAGGCGCTGGTCCGGATGCAGGCGCTGTCGTCAGACCGGGTGGTCGGCGTCGAGACCGGCGGATGCCCGCACACGGCGATCCGCGAGGATGCGTCGCTCAATCTGCGCGCCATCGATGCGCTCAATGAGCGTCATCCCGATCTCGACATCATCTTCATCGAGTCCGGTGGCGACAACCTTGCAGCCACGTTCTCGCCCGATCTCGCTGATCTGACGATCTATGTCATCTCGGTCTGCCAGGGCGAGGAAATCCCGCGCAAGGGCGGCCCGGCGATCACCCGCTCCGATCTTCTGGTTATCAACAAGATGGACCTGGCGCCGCATGTCGGGGCCGATCTGTCGGTCATGGAACGTGATGCGTCGGCGGGCCGGAAGGGACGGCCGCATCTTTTCACCGACATGCGCCGTGGCGCAGGGATCGAGGATGTTGTGGCTTTCATCGAGGAAACCGGCGGCTTGCGCACTGTCACGGCGGCGCAATAGCTGGCTTCGCTGGGGCTCAGTCCCGCTCGAAATCCGGCAGGCTGTTGAACGCTGCCCGCAACGCATCCGACCAGCCGTCGGAAATTTTCCGGTAATAGGGATCGGTTGCCTGGATGCGCTTCTCGTAACCCTTGGTCAGGCTGTCACGCTCGTAATACTGCAGGTCCAGCGGCAAGCCTACCGACAGGTTCGATTTCAGTGTCGAATCGAACGAGACGTAAAGAAGCTTGGTCGCCATCTCGAAGCTCATGTCCGGATCATAGGCGCGCACCAAGATCGGCTTGCCGTATTTGTGCTCGCCGATCTGGAAGAACGGATTGTCGTCCGTGGCCTCGATGAAATTGCCTTCCGGGTAGATCAGGAACATCCGCATCGCACCGCCGGCGACCTGGCCTCCGAGAATGAAGGTGGCGCTGAAGGTGGATTCGCTCTGGTGGCCACCGTCCGACGCCGTTTTGATGACCTCGCGCACGGTTTCGCCGATGAGGCGCGCCACCTCGAACATCGACGGCGCTACCATGATGTTCGGCTGGCGGTCTTCGGCTGCCTTCGTGTGCTCTTCCAGCATGCTGACCACGGTCTGGGTGGTGGCCAGATTTCCCGCGGCCATCAATGTCATCAGCCGGTCACCCGGTGCGTACCAAGTATACATCTTGCGGAATGTCGAGATGTTGTCGACGCCCGCATTTGTGCGGGTGTCCGACATGAACACGAGGCCCTTGTTGAGGCGAAGTCCGACGCAATAAGTCATTGTCTGCGAATCCGCCCTTGAAGCTGATGAGAACTGCTTATTGCTCCACAGTGATGCGGACCGCAAGCTGTTCTTCACCGGTTCCGGTGCGAATGCCCGAAATCGGCGCCGCATCCTTGTAATCGAGGCCGTAGGCAATGTGCACGTAGCGGTCGTCAGGCGACATGTCGTTGGCGGGATCGAAGCCGACCCAGCCCAGACCGTCGACATGGGCTTCGGCCCATGCGTGGCTGGCAGCCTGATCGGGTGTCTCTTCCATCATCAGGTAGCCCGAGACGTAGCGTGCCGGATATCCCATCACCCGCGCCGCAGCCGCGAATGCCTGGGCGTGGTCCTGGCACACGCCCTTGCCCGAGGCGAGCGCGTCTTCGGCGATCGTCTGGGTCTGGGTTGCGCCCGGGACATAGGCCATCGCCTGATGCAGCGAGGTCATCAATCCATGCAGTTGCTCGAGCGGTTCGCCCTTTCCAACGCCACGGGCCAGTTCCCTGATCATCTTTCCGGGCTTGGTCAGCACCGATTCCCGCTGATAAAGCCAAAGCGGCATGTATCCGCGGTGCGGACCGGAGACGCCGATCTTGTCGTAGGTTTCGACGATGCCCGATGCCACAACCTTGATCGCTTCGGTGTCGCGGCTCGCACTGACCAGTTCAACCACATTGCCGAAATGATCGGTATATTGCGCCTCGACGATGCCGCCCTCGACTTGCATGGCCCAGGAATTGACGGTCTGCAACGGGCTGTCCTGCGGCGTTAACCTCAGGCGTTGCAGCGCATACCGCACGGGCTGCGCATAGGCATATTCGGTCACATGGGAAATCTTGAGCTGCATGGGATCAGTCCTGGTAGAACCGGTAGGCTTCGGCGATCTCGGCAGCAACCCGGCTGTTCTGGCTGATGAAATCCTGGAGAAATTCGTGCAGGCCCGTATCCATTATTTCCTTGATTTCGTGCTCGCGCAGCATCCCCTGGGTCGCAGCTGCGGTATCGTGGCAGGTCGTCCGCTTGCCGTATTGCCGTTCGAGATAAGACAGGTTGGCATTGATCTTATCGTAGCAATAAGCCAGCGACCGCGGCATGCGGCCATTCAGGATCAGGAAATCGGCGATGTTTGACGGCTTGTAGTCGTCATCATAGACCCAGCTGTAGGAGCGGTGCGCCGACACGGATCTCAGGATCGATTCCCATTGCACATTGTCGAGCGATGAGCCGACATAGGAGTTTGCAGGCAGCAGCACGTAATATTTCACGTCAAGGATGCGCGAGGTGTTGTCGGCGCGCTCGATGAAGGTTCCGATGCGTGAGAAATTATAACGTTCGGTCCGCAGCATGGTTCCATGAAAGGCGCCGCGGATCAGGCCGGTACGCTGCTTGATGGTGTCGATGATCGCAGGCATGTCCGCGCTCTGCACGCGCCGCGCGAGCTGCGCCTTGATGTCGAGATAGCACTCATTGGTCGCTTCCCAGGCTTCCCGGGTCAAGGCTGTCCGGACCATGCGGCCATTGTTGCGTGCGGCTTCGATGGCCGAAAGCACGCTCGACGGGTTCGACTTGTCCCGCAGCAGGTAATTGATGGCATCAGCGCTGGTGACTTCGGAATAGGTCTTGGAATAGGCACCGAACACGCCGGAGCTGCGCAGCACCGATTCCCAGTCCTCTTCCTGGCCATCCATGCGGGTCAGCGACATGCGCAGGCCGGCATCGATCAGGCGCGCGGTGTTTTCCGCGCGCTCGATATAGCGAAACATCCAGAACAGGCCGTTTGCGGTTCTTCCCAGCATGCTCAAT
>Ga0209345_10006926_pt1 | contig 10157 bp, 7 predicted proteins | sample Cruoilmetagenom7_FD_187294 | JGI IMG/M metagenome (GOLD analysis project Ga0209345, IMG submission 187294) | Oil polluted marine microbial communities from Coal Oil Point, Santa Barbara, California, USA - Sample 7 (SPAdes) (version 2) | ecosystem: Environmental > Aquatic > Marine > Oil seeps ... | reverse complement strand
CAGTCACAATCGGATTGTCCCAAATTTTTAAGTTCGTTAATTCTTTGATTTGAGATTCTGCCAGTTGTTTTTGTTCTTCATCGTGGTAATAAATAACGGATCGATATTGTGTCCCAACATCATTCCCTTGACGATTTAGTTGTGTTGGATCGTGCAATTGAAAGAAAAATAACAACAGTTGTTCAAAACTAATAATATCTTGATCAAACTCTACTTGAATGACTTCAGCATGACCCGAGTCCCCTTGACAGATTTGTTGATAAGTCGGATCTGGTGTTTGTCCACCTGAGTAACCAGAGGTCGCTGAGATTACACCTTCAACTAAATTCAATGCCGCTTCAATACACCAGAAACAACCGCCTCCTAGTGTTGCTAATTTTATGTTAGACATATAACGTATCCTTAGTATGTATGACTCATTACCCTAATGTATAAAACAAAGAAGATAAATGAAATTTTTTAAAACGGATTGCCCAGTTTGTAACCGATTAAGAGCCGCGATTGTTTGGTGCGTTATCTGTTTATCGATATATTTTATATTTAAGCCATTTTAAACAATTTAAGTTTACTAAAACCTTATAAACTATAGAGAAATTAAATTGTACGCTTGATCAATCCAGCTTATCAGGCTAGAGTTGAATCAGGAAATCTAACAAAAAGTAGAAATTGTAGAGAAATAATATGTCTGAAGCTGCCTATATCACTAGTGGACGTAATACTATCATTCATAAAATTAGAAAAATGGATTTATTGATTGTAAGTGAAATCGAACACCCAGTTATTAAAGTAACACAAAATGGTTTAATGATTCATGATGGTCCAGTTCCTCGTAACAGAAGAGAAGCTAAGGATGCATACTGTGAAGTAATTCATATTGCATCTCCTGATATCTTTGGAGAGCCAAAAACATTGTTATTTGTTCAATGTTTAAATGGTAAAGAATATAAAGTAGATTACTCGAAAACAGATTCACCTCTATTCATTCGAGTACATCAGCAAAGTTATATTTAACGCTTAGTTAAACGCTAACTTATTTAGAAGTCGATACGTCGGCTTTTTTTATGCTTAAAATTTAATATTTAACCTCAAAAACTAACCGATTTAGGGTTATTCCCGATTTTATTATTGTGTATAGACCTTAAAATACCGCCTAAATAAACTAAATGGTGGTTTCGATGTTGATCTTATTGATAATGTTAATTGTCCTTTGTTTTTCAGTCTACGTAGCGATAGAAGCTATGAAACACGGTATGTCTGAAAAAAGTTGGTTTATAGCTGGTATGTGTTTTGGACCAATTATTTGGCCGATGTTTAATGCAAAACGTAAAATGGCGTTATTAAAATACACGGAAAGAGGCTCGGTTCGGTTTCGAGCTTAGTAGAGCTGATATCAATGCCGGTTAGAATTTATAAGGCTAACCGGTTATTCAGTATTGTTGGGATAAACTTAGGCTTTGTGTTTATTAGCAAAACGTGAAAACTCTTTAGCTGATAACGGTTTGGAATATAAGTAGCCTTGAATTACATCACATTTCATCGATGACATGAGCGCTTTTTGTTCTTCGGTTTCAACCCCTTCAGCGACGGTGGATAAACTTAAATTCCGCGCTATGGTCACTATAGTATCTATCATCGCTTTACCAATATTTGTACTGCAATCATCCACAAATGCTTTGTCTATTTTTAACGTATTAAGTGGAAATTTACGTAAATAAGACAATGAAGAATAGCCAGTACCAAAGTCATCTAAAGCTAAATGAATGCCACGCTCTCGTAATTGATGCATGATCGTAATGGCATGTTTAGGATTATCCATAACCGTGCCTTCAGTAATCTCTAATTCTAGATTAGTCGGATTTAATCCTGTTTCAGCTAGTATTGTATCAATACGTTCGATTAGATCCGGTAGAGTAAACTGACGTGCCGATAAATTCACGGCAACACGTCCTGTTATTATGTCGTTATCAATCCAGCGTTTCATATCAATACAGGCTTTACGTAAAACTAAGTCACCGATATCAATGATCTGTCCCGTTTCTTCTGCAATAGGAATAAATACGCTAGGGCTAATTAATCCTTTTTTCGGCGTGATAAAACGAACCAAAGCTTCCATGCCTACCAACTTGTCAGTTTTTAAATTGGATTTAGGTTGGTAATACACTTCAAAATAATCTTCTTTTAAACCATGGCGTATTAAGTTTTCTATTTGTAAGCGCTTAACCGCTTGTTTATTCATTTCATTATTAAAGAATAAATATTTATTACCATCGGCTTTGGCGTAATACATGGCCGTATCCGCATTACGCAATAATGTTTCAGGTTTTAAGCCGTCATCGGGATATAAGACAATTCCTATGCTACCTGCAATAACAAACTCATGTTGGTTAATACGATACGGAGTGGATAATAAGGTTAAGATCTGTTTAGCCGCTAATGTGACTTTATGGATGTCATTGGTATTTTCCATAACAAAAGCAAATTCATCACCGCCTAGTCGGTATAAAGTGTCATTATCTTCTGCTAGGGGTTTTATTCGGTCGCCTATTTGTTTTAATAACTCATCGCCCAGTTGATGGCCAACGGAGTCATTAATCTTTTTGAAGTCATCTAAGTCGAAAACAAGTACAGCGGTAGGGGATTTTTTTGAGACTTGTTTTTGTAGATTAGAAAAGAAAACATCGCGATTTGGTAGGCCCGTTAACGTATCGGTTTTGGCCATTTTGACTAATTTTGCTTCAGTTCGCTTGCGCTTGGTGGTATCAGAAACGATGGCCACATAATTGGTGATCTTACCTTGTTCATCTTTGATGCAGTTGGCCGTAATATAAGCCATATAAAAACCACCAGAGACATTTTGACCGGAAACATCGCCTTGCCAATGACCAACCCTATCGACTTCAGATTTTATTTCTTGGGCCAATGACATGCTAATTTGGTTAAATTTTAATTTAGTTCCAACTATTTCCGTGGCTTTGTGTCCTGTTATTATTTCATATCCTGGATTTACATGGACAACGGACAATTGGGCGTCAAATATGATCACCCCTTCAGCAATACTTTCTATACTTTGGGCAAATATTTTAAGATTGTTTTCTATTTTCTTTAATTGATGAATGTCTTTGAAGGTACCTGTCATTCGAATTGGACTTCCATCTTCATCAAAACTGACCACTTTGCCTTTATCTAAAACCCAATTCCAAGAGTTATCGTTGGACTTTAATCGATAAGCACATTCAAAGGATTCGGAGTCTCCGTCTAAATGCAATTTGAGCTTTTTTGCAACCCGAACAAGATCGGCTGGGTGAATGACTGCTTTATTGGGAGGAAATGTATCTAAATCAATACTTGGTAAGGTATACACGCCATTCGCATTAGTTCTATACAGTGTACCGTCTGCAATATTCCAGTCCCACATCTCATCACCACTGGCCCACAATGACAACTTTAATCGTTCATCACTGGCGGTAATATCTGACTGATAACGTCTAAAGCGGATTAAGTTGTATAATAAAAAGGCGGCAATGACGATTGCAAACAAACACAACATTAACATGAAGGAAATGTCGATTTTATTCGATAGGAATATAGAATTAGCCTGTTCTTGAGCTTGGCAAGTAAAACTAAAGCTCAATAATACAGCCACCCATTTATTATTTTTATTAAGTGGAAATATCAATATCATTACAACTGAAAATGAATACGCCAAGCGAATCTAACTTAATTAAGCGTGAAATGTCAAAACAATAAAGGAATCAGGTGAGGAACTTTAGTGTCATAGTAAATTATAAAAGGAGTGGGAAGGGCTTGTCTGGAAAAGGTAGGTAAATTAAACCGCTGCTTTTTTAGACCCAAGTTGGATACCTTGTAAGTTATCTTTGTTAAGTTTACTCCTACACCAATTTATTAATTGTGGTTTTGTGATAGAAGATATCTCATTAGCAATCATTTCTTTTTGGATAAATCCATAATCTTGGTTGCCAATACTAATCCATAATTGTTGCGATTTTTGGTTTAAGTTACTTGGTAACTCGTTATATTGGTGGATCACAGCTTGTTTATGCTGTTCAAACTCTTGGTTATCCATCATCTCAACTTCTTCGATAAAATAAGTTAAACAGTTAAGAATATTAGAATTTAATGGAGGGCTAGTGTAATCATGTGATTGAATATAAATAGCCAAGCCTGGAGTATTGCAAAGTGGCATATAACCACTCCCTGCAAGATAACCTAATTGTTTTTCTGCTCTTAGATAGTTAAATGAAAATGGTGAAAGGATCTGACTGACCAAAATAAATACGGCTTTTTCCATATAGTCAAATTTTGTATTTACAACATCGGTTAAACCTTGAATGTAGAGTAAAGCAGCATTGTCATTATGTTCAATTTCTTTATCAAAATACAATAACTCAGCAGGTGCTAGCGAAGTGATTGCACGTGGTAACTCATCGACTTTATGGCAAGATGTTAATTTCAGTTTTAATGACTGGTTTATGCCAATTGCCTGTGAAGTTGTCCAATTCCCGTATAATAATATCTCTGCATAAATCTGTGAGAACAATTGACTGGCAAACAGTTCAAATTCTTCAAAGTTAACGTCATTTAATTCAATGGCTAGTTCGTTGGACGTAGCCGTAGTGGGCATTAATTTGGAGTTTAATAAGGCAAATAATTGACTGATAGGCTTATTACTTTCTGCGTTGCGCCAATGTTTAATCAATTGACGTTTAACTTCTTTAAAACGCATATTGGTGAATTTAATTGTGATCATTGATACCAATAAGGTCAACATTAAGCTGTCTTGGTTATTGCTTAGTCCCGACGTATATAAAGTCACACCTGCGTTATGCGCATATAAATTGTAATGTAAACCTGCCATTTCAGCTTGGTAATGTTGCTCTGATACTGAGTCCATAAATAGGTCACAAAAAAAACGCATCATGGCTTGATTACGCTTGGATTTCACCCCAAAAGGGAGATCTAAACCTAGGTAAATATTACCTTTCGGAACTCTAAAGCTCACATCTTGTTTAAACCAAGTTTGCCAACCTAAGTCGTGATCAATACTGACGGGGATCATACTGTTAAAATCAGGGGATTCTAACTTTATTGGTTTGGTTAAGTAAGGATTTCTAACTGGAAAATGGTAACGACCCGAAGCGGCTTGTTGTTCGTTGAGTTGCGTTATTTGTTCAACGGACAGGGCTTCAACATAATAAGGCGTGTGATACCAATGCGCTTTTTGGTTGGTGTGAATATTTTGGCTGACAAGGGTTAACCTCATGTTATTCGCGTCAAAATAGCTAAATAATTCCTGCCATTGCTTGCTTGTATAACCATCCATACAATAATCACCGTAAACATAATTATCTACATCGTAATGATGCATGTTTAATGCAATATTATTGGCTAACGTTAATGGTTTAATGTCTTCTTGGTACTCAAAACTGATTTCAGTAAGTTTTTTTTGTTCGTTGTATAAGTAACTAGGAACCGATTGTTTTTCAATCCAATGTAAGTAAGCAAACACTTCGTTTAAAACAGTTTCTAAATCATCTTCCCCTGCATGTGTTAACTCCAGAGATATGTTAAAGTCTTTGAAATTACTGCCTGATATACCATTACCTGCAGCCAATGCATTGATTAAACCTTGTTCTTTTAAGTGTTCAAATAATGAGCCTTCACCTTCATCACCAATTAAATGGGCAACAAAGCTGACTATTTTACTTTTATAGTATTTATCAATACTTGGTAACGGAAAGGTAATGTTGAGTTTGTGTAGCTCTTTAACGGGCTTGATAGCAATGAATTGAGCTAGATCTTGTGGTCGATATAAATTATCAGTTAGTTCGGGTTTAGCATGTTCTAGGTTAATGGTTTGTATTTGTGAAAATAACTCATCCACTTTATTTGTTAATAATTCTATAGGTAAAGGGCTCACGACACATAAAGTCATAAACTGACTTTGATAATGCTGTTGCCAAAATTGAATTAACTCATCTTTCACCGGTCGTTCCGGTAAGTTCGCTAACGTATGTTTATTACCTACAGTAAATTTATGAAAAGGATGAGCAGGATTACAAGTTTCTTTATGCACCTGTTGGATACGTCGACTGTCGTCTTTTAACTTGAGTTTATATTCCGCGTGTATTGCATTTTGCTCTTTCTCTATGGCGTCATCGGTAAATAGCGGCTCGATAAACATATTGGCAAAATAATCTAGGGCTTGGTCAAACACTTCATGTTGAACATCAAAATGAAAACTGCTGTGCTCTGTTGCTGTCCATGCATTGCAATGACCACCATGTTTGGCGACAAACTCGTTTAATTTAGCAGGCTCTGGGTGTTTTTGGTTGCCGTTAAATAATAAGTGCTCAATAAAATGCGCAAAACCAGGGCGGTCTATTGGATCATCAAAACTGCCAGTATTTATAACTAACGAACAAGCACTCTTATGAACATCTTCAGAATGAATAAGCACCACTTTAATACCATTGTTAGTGGTAAAGTTGTGATAGGTCTTATTATCGTTCGGACTGGTTCTCAATGCTTGGCCTTAGAGAGTTAATTTATTGCATCATTGCTTAAAAATATCGTAGCGCATTTTAGTAAAATTACTAGGATCCGTTTATCTTTCATTCTAATCAAGGTTGCTGAAATTAAAAGATAAATAGACATTAGTTAAATTAAGAATTAAGCGTTAAAAATATACGCTATATTCTAATATAACTGTGGCACATTAAACTTGAATTGACTATATTGCTGCCTAATTGATGTATCTTATTTTACAAGATGGTGTTAATCCATATTTGTTGGAAAATTTTATGGCTGTTTATCTTTATATTGTAAGACATGGTGAAGCTGAACCTATGACCAAGGCTGATGAGTTACGTCAGTTAACTGAGCATGGTAAATGGGAAGCAAAACGCACGGCATTGTGGTTAAAAACGCAAGTGGCTAGTTTCGATTATGTTTATGCAAGTCCATATATAAGAGCACAACAAACGAAAGATATTATCTTAGCGCGAGGCATTGAAGCTCAAAACGAAGAAGTAATAGATGCGCTAACGCCAGAAGGTGATGCTAAACGTGTGACTGATTACGTTTTGGCTAACATCGACGATAATTATAAAGATGCTAAAAAAGATACCAATATTATCTGTGTATCTCATATGCCGCTGGTCAGTTATTTTATCGGTGAATTAACCGGGTATACACCAATCATGGCAACCGCAGGTGTGGCAAAAATCAAACTGGATTTAGATAAGTGGAATGGATTATTAGAAACGCTATTAGCGCCAGAACAGATGTTATAGCACCTTAAATTTAAACTATTACTTTATAAACTGCCTTCTAAAAAAGAAAGCGCTTATCTATTTAACAAATGTTCCAACTCTTCTCCAAGGTCAATAATAAAAACGATTGCGCCTTGGCCTCCCCATTCTAGTGGCGCTTGATGTAAAGCAATTACATCTGGGTGTTGAATTAAATAATGCGGTAACTTGGTTTTTAACACACCACCGCCTAAACCATGAACAACACAAGCACAGGGAATATGTTTTGCTTTGCAATCGTTGATCATGGCAGCTAGATCAAATTTGGTTTGTTCTTTGTTATAACCATGTAAATCCAAGATCACTTCAGGTCTAACATCCCCACGCCTCAACAGTTTAGTGTAATAAGCTGGAAAGCCATCTTCTACATAACTTAGAGTTTGATTGTTGCTGATTAACGGCTCATATTCGTCAGAAAAGTGAAATGCAGGAGGATTTTTCAGGTTTGGCTTATTATCGCTGGTTCTATCATCTGCATATTTGTTTACTTGCAGGGCTTTGTTTTGCTTGCTGTTGTCCTTTCCAAAGTGTATTTTGTCTTGCTTAAGCGGCTTAATTCCTTGCATGACATTTGCAAAACAATCTTCATCAAATGGATGTAGATGTTCATCTTCAAATTTTGACATGTAAACACCTTAACAACGTTTATTAGCGATATGAAAATCATAGGTTTGTTATTGTAAGTTAAGGTAGGACATCAGCCAATAAAAAATGCATTTGTTTCTTTATAAACCCAGTTAGGTAACTCAATGGAATTAGATTTAGACATCTTGTCTCAACAAGCGATTGATGAATTAAAAACAGTAAATGACTTTTTACGTTGGGGCGTAAGTCGCTTCAACGGATCAGATATATATTATGGTCATGGTACTGATAATCCTTGGGATGAATGTTTATCATTAATTAGTTTTGCGTTAAATATGCCGCCACAATTAAATGCAGACGTATTGTCATCGAACCTGACATTGTCAGAAAGAGAAACAATCGTCGAGTTAATCGCTCTACGTATCACAACGAAAAAACCAGCAGCGTATTTAACCAATGTTGCTTATTTTGTTGATTTACCATTTTACGTAAATGAAAGTGTATTAGTGCCACGTTCACCAATAGGTGAGTTGATAAGAAATAAATTTGAAGGGTTAATCAAACAAGAACCAACTCGAATTATGGACTTATGTACTGGTTCAGCTTGTATCGCAATCGCTTGTGCTTATGCGTTTCCCGACGCAGAAGTGGATGCCTTAGATATTAGCCCAGAGGCATTATCAATAGCAGATGAAAATATTCACAGATTGGATGTTGCTGATCAAGTCGTGCCTATCATGTCAGATGTATTTTCTGGTGTGAGTGGTTTGCAATATGACTTAATTGTGTCGAACCCGCCATATGTTGATGCCGAAGATATTGACGATATGCCAGAAGAATTCCATCACGAACCGGCTATTGGATTAGCAAGTGGTAATGATGGTTTAGACATTACACGAGTTATTTTAGCGCAAGCGGCGGATCATTTAACGGATGATGGTGTATTAATTGTGGAGGTGGGTAATTCGATGATCCACTTACAAGCTGAATATCCGCAAGTGCCATTTAATTGGATTGAGTTTGAACATGGTGGCTTAGGTGTATTTTCATTGACCAAAGCGCAATTAGTTGAATACAAATCATTATTTACAAAATAAGCGCTCAAAAAAGCGCTCTGAGTAGCAACCTATATCGAATTAGAAAACAGAATTAAAAGGGTAAAAAATGGCTGGCAATACCATTGGAGAAGTATTTAAAGTTACCACATTTGGTGAAAGTCATGGGTTAGGCCTAGGCTGCATTATTGATGGTTGTCCTCCTGGATTAGAAATTGACGAAGCAATTATTCAGGTTGATTTAGATCGCAGAAAACCTGGCACATCACGTTTTACAACTCAACGCCGTGAAGCGGATGAAGTTAAAATTTTAAGCGGTGTGTTTGAAGGTAAAACGACGGGAACGTCAATTGGTTTATTAATTGAAAATACCGACCAACGCTCAAAAGATTATTCGGATATCAAAGACAAGTTCCGTCCGGGTCATGCCGATTATACTTATCATCACAAATACGGAAACCGTGATTATCGTGGTGGTGGTCGTTCATCAGCACGTGAGACGGCTATGCGTGTAGCAGCAGGTGCCGTCGCTAAAGCTTGGTTAAAGCATAAACTGGGCTTAGAAGTGTTTGGCTATATGAGTCAGTTAGGCCCTATTGCTATTGAAACGGTTGATACCTCATTGATAGAAACGAATGCATTTTTCTGTCCTGATGCAAATGCGGTAGAAAAATGGGACCAATACATGCGTGACCTTAAAAAACAAGGTGACTCAGTTGGCGCTAAAATTACAGTGATCGCAAAGAATGTTCCTGTTGGATTAGGTGAGCCTGTATTTGATAGATTGGATGCTGATATTGCTAAAGCGTTAATGGCGATTAATGCAGTAAAAGGCGTTGAAATTGGTGACGGGTTTGATGTTGTGGCGCAAAAAGGCTCAGAACATAGAGATGAACTAACACCTGAAGGGTTTAAATCTAATCACGCTGGTGGCATTTTAGGTGGTATTTCGAGTGGACAAGATATTGTGGCTCATATTGCATTAAAACCAACCTCTAGCATCAGTGTTGAAGGCGAGACCATTGATGTTAATGGTCAAAGCCAAACGTTAGTCACAAAAGGTCGTCACGATCCTTGTGTTGGTATCAGAGCAGTCCCTATTGCTGAAGCTATGTTGGCTATAACATTAATGGACCACTTCTTACGTAACCGTGCCCAAAATGCGGATGTGGTTGTTGATACGCCG
>Ga0209345_10006925_pt1 | contig 10158 bp, 10 predicted proteins | sample Cruoilmetagenom7_FD_187294 | JGI IMG/M metagenome (GOLD analysis project Ga0209345, IMG submission 187294) | Oil polluted marine microbial communities from Coal Oil Point, Santa Barbara, California, USA - Sample 7 (SPAdes) (version 2) | ecosystem: Environmental > Aquatic > Marine > Oil seeps ... | reverse complement strand
TTAAACTCAAACGCAACTTCAAAGTAGCTCTAAGCGGTGAACACACTACAAACGCAATGCTGTTTCGTATTGCTTATCCTGATGCTCGAGTTACATATATGAACTTTTTAGAGATTGAGCAGGCTGTTATTGATGGTAAAGTTGATGCTGGTGTTTTAATCCACGAATCTATTTTAACTTATGCAGACGAACTTGAAGTTGAACGTGAGATGTGGGATATATGGCAAGAGTTAGCAGGAACTGAGCTTCCACTTCCTCTTGGTGGAATGGCAATTCGTCGTTCACTTCCACTCAATAAAGCTATCGATTATGAAGCTACGTTAACTAAGGCAGTTCAAGTTGCACGTGATCATAAAGATAGATTATCAAAAATGTTAATCGAGCGTGATTTAGTAAGAATTGATGCTGAGACACTTGATAAGTATCTAGAACTTTATGCAAATGATGAGTCAATTACTCTAAGTGAACTTCAGTACGAAGCTATTAACAAACTATTTGAAATTGGTCATAAATACGGTTTTTATGATACACTTGTAGATATAAAAGATTTCACAATACCTACAGAGTATAAAGAACTTAGGAATTCGTAAACTATGGAAGCAAAACTAATAGCACTCGGCGTTGAAACATTTAAAATGGCTCTTCTTCTTGCGCTCCCTGGTTTGCTTACTGGTATGTTTTTAGGTTTAGCAGTTTCTATATTTCAAGCAACAACACAAATTAATGAGATGACACTCTCTTTCATTCCTAAAATTTTAGGTGTTGTTATCGTCATAGTTCTTACTATGCCTTGGATGCTCAACTCTATGACTGACTTCTCAACAAATATCTTTAATATGATTCCCCAATTCATCGAATAATGAACTATAAAGAGATAAACTTTTCAAAATATTCATCCATAAAAATTGGAACTACTTTAGAAGTTGCACTCCTTGAAGAGTGTGATTCATCTATAGATGAATACTATCTTATTGGCTCTTGTAATAATGTCTTAATGGGAACTCAACCACCTCCACTTATGTTACTTAGCAAAAAATATGACTATATCAAGATAGAAGATGGTGTTTTTAAAATAGGTGGAGCAACCCCATCGGGAAAAATTGCTTCATTTTGTAAAAAAAACGATATCGCTAACTTTGAGTTTGTCTCTCATCTTCCTGGGAAGCTTGGCGGGCTTGTCTATATGAACGCCGGTTTAAAAGAGTACGAGATTTTTAATAATCTTATCAATATCACTACTTGTTCCAGTATTAAACAAAAAGATGAAATAAGTCATGGCTACCGTTTTACAGATATACATGAGCCTATTTTAGAAGCCACGTTTGAACTCTCATATGGTTTTGATAAAACAAAAGTGGAAATGTTCAAAAAAATGCGCTCAAATCAACCAGCTACTCCAAGTGCTGGAAGCTGTTTTAAAAATCCTGAGGGTGATTATGCTGGACGACTTATAGAAGCTGTCGGACTAAAAGGAAAAAGAGTCGGCGGTATGGAGTTTAGCACTGAACATGCAAATTTTTTAGTAAATCATGGAGATGGGAACTTTGATGATGCAATCTTTTTAATACAAAAGGCTCAAAGAAAAGTTTTTGAAGAATTCGATATTTGGCTTGAGTGTGAAATCGTTGTTTTAGATAAAAGGTATATGGGTGGCTATTCGCCACTCATATATAAAAAGTAGAACTTAAAAACGTACCATTAAACCAGCATATACACCTTTATACTCTGTATCTATTTTTAAACCACTATCTTCTACATCAAATGTTTGAACTCTATAACCTATCTCAATAGCTGGTTGCACAACAGGAATAAAGTCTAATGTATAATCAGCTTTAACTCTAATGTCTGATATAGTATCAGAATCATAACTCACATATTTAACATCAGCTTCAACTCCTAAATTAGTTCCCGGAATCTCTACTCTTGCTCTTAAATAACCAAGCGGTATAACAATAGATGATATATCTGTATCAAGCTCTTCTAAAATATCAACCCCATTAGCACTGTATTCAATATCAATAACCTTAATATCTATACCTACATCAACTGTCATCCAGCCCGTATTGTCTAAAATATTATAATAAGGAATTATATCAATCTGTGTCATTTCAAGTTCTGATAAAGAGCCAGAAGGAATAGTTCCAATAGGAGTACCCGTTTCTACAATATATTTACCCTCATTTACCGCACTTACATACTCTAGTCTTAAATTTGGTACTATCGGAATAGGATGTTTTATAAGCATCCAAACATATCCCTCGCTCTGTTCCTCTTCTAATGATTTATCTGCAAAAGAGTCACCGCTATCTGCATAAGTTATCTGTCCGTTAGGTGTCTGTTGCCAAGCACCAACACCCATCTCTACTCTACTAAAGTCTGCACTAGCAGCTGTAGCCAACATAGCACCAACAACTAAAGTCGTTAAAATCTTTTTCATATATAAACCCTCGTTTTGAAATATGCATAATTATATCAGAGAAAAATACGTAATTTCTTAAAAAATGAGTCAATTTTGTGATAAATGTTTTGGATTTTATAAATATCCAGGGTCATCACCTTGGATATTTAAGAAGGAGAAATAAAATGACATGAAACTCATTTTACTTTTTGCCACTAATAGCGGCAAGTTAAGTTGACACCTTAACTTTTATACAGACTGCTAAGGAGAGGTAGCAGTCTGTATTTGAAACTTTATTTATTTTGGACTTTATGAAATGGTCTAGCTTACTGCAGCAATTGCAGCGTCATAGTTAGGCTCTTCAGTGATTTCTGGAACGATCTCTTTGTAAGTTACAACACCCTCTTCGTTTACGGCGAAGATTGCTCTACAAGTAACACCAGCAAGAACAGAACCACCAAGTAGTACGCCATAAGTGTTAGCAAAATCTTTATTTCTAAAGTCTGATGCAACAACTAAATTGTTGATACCTTCAGCTGAACAAAAACGTCCTGCAGCAAATGGAAGGTCAAGAGAAACGATAGTTGTATCAACACCATTTAAGCTTGAAGCTTTAGCATTAAAGTTACGAGTTTCAGTTGCACATACACCTGTATCTAATGAAGGAACAACAATGATAAGTTGTTTTTTACCACTAGCTCCACCAACAACAACGTCACCTAGACCGTCTGAATTTACAACAGTAACTGCTGGTGCTTTATCACCTACATTTACTTCGTTTCCTAACAGCTCTACGTCTGTACCTTTAAATTTTGTAGTTGCCACTTTGGCTCCTTTTTATTATTAATTCTTTTCGAAAAACATATGTCTTTCAAATTATTGATAGAATTCTAGTTTAAATCGGATAATATTTGTCTTATTTAAAAAAAAGAGAGTTTTTGAGTAAGTAAAGTTTAAGGTTAAGCCTTTGTTTAGAGGCTACTTCTTGGAGAAATATCTAGCTCTTCTACTGTACTAAACATCCCTTGTTTGTACATTTCTACGGCAACTCTGCCTATCATTGCTGCATTATCAGAGCAGTATTTAAGTTCACTTAATAGTAAAGAAGCTCCGTGAGGTTTTAGCAACTCTTCAATTTTAGAACGTAAATAAAGGTTAGCACTTGCCCCACCAACTATCGCAAAAGTTTTTGGCTTCACCTCTTTAAAGTATTTTTTTAGTTTCTGTGTAAGATGTGCAGTTGCAATATGCTCAAAAGAAGCTGCTATATCTTTATACTCTGTTTCATCCCCATCAGCTTTTTCAACTGCAAGTCTAACTGCATTTTTAAGTCCCGAATAACTAAAGGCGATAAGAGGGGATTGAGAGAGAGGAATAGTAAAGTTATACTTTTTTCTATCTCCATCTTTTGCCAACTCTTGAATAAGCGGGCCACCGGGATAACCTAAGCCCATCATCTTAGCGACCTTATCAAAACTCTCACCAAAACTGTCATCCATACTTTTGGCTACTGTTTTTATGTCCGTCAAACTTTTTACTTCCATCACTTGAGTGTGTCCACCCGAGACTAAAAGTACGGTCATAGGAAAAGTTGTCTCTTTCTCTATAAAAAGAGAGTAGATGTGTCCAACTAAATGGTTTACACCGATTATAGGTATGTTGAGTGCAACTGAAATAGCCTTAGCCATAGTCACACCTTCAACAAGTGTAACAGCCAAACCAGGAGTTGAAGTAACAGCTACTGCTTTGAGGTCTTTAAAGTAGGGTTCACACTCCTCTAAGATTCTTGGAAGTGCCTCTGCATGAAGACGTGCCGCAAGTTCAGGAACTACACCACCATAGACACTATGTTCTAACTCTTGAGATATTTTTTTATGAAACAGAAGTCTGTTAGTCTCTATCTCTGTTATAGATATAGCACTGTCATCACAACTACTCTCTATACTAAGTATCATTTATAGTCCTCTTTAAGTAAACAGTTTTCCGAATAAGGTATTGCAATATAAAAGCAGGTTTTACCGCTATTATCTACTGGGTAGAGACCACTTCTTGAATATTGTCTTGAGCTTAGGTTGATTTTTCCATTAAAAATCTTTTGAATTATCTCTTTAGACATATAGAGACCTATTCCTGAGCCTTGTCTTTTCTCTTTTGTAGTAAAGTACGGGTCAAAAATTTTATCTTTAATTGATTCATCTATTCCCTCTCCATTATCACAACACTCAATTTCCAAGCCATACTCGTTCGTTGTGAGTTGTAATTTAATCTCTTTACGTTTGCTATCATCTTCAAAGGAATCTTTTGCATTATTTAAAAGATTCAAAATAACTTGAGAGATAGATGAAGTAACTTCAACATTTCCATAACTGTCATCAACGATTATCTCTAATTCTATATTTTTATTTGATATATGGGTACCAACAATACTCTTTATCTCTTTAATGATAGAACTAAGTTCTCTAATCTCAACATTAGTTTTTTTATCAAAAAAAGACATAAAATCATCAATGGTTGCAGCTAAATAATTTATATTATCTTCAACTATGTCAAAGTGCTTATCCATCTCATCTTCAGTTTTATTTGAAGTTCTTACAGATACTATAGCTAGCCCTATAGTATTTAAAGGTTGTTTCCACTGATGAGAAATATTTGCCATCATCTCGCCCATAAGAGCGAAACGAGCTTGTTCAAAAAGTAAAATATCATTGCGTTTATTTTTTTTGATCTCATCATCTAACTGCTCTTTAAAATGTTTTAAATATTTTGAGATTTTTAAAAGTACATATATTGTCGGCGGTGTTAATATTAAAGGTAAAGCTACTGAGAGAGTAAATAAAAAAAGTGTGTAAGTCTCACCAAATAATAGGCTCAAGATATAAACCATTGGGACTGAACCAATCAAAACCGACAAAGTAATTATAAGAACTATTTTTGTAGAAGAACAAACTGAAAGCACTTTAATTACTTTATCAATCACTTGTCACTCCTTACAAAGTTTCTCACCTCATCATCTAAAGCAAAAACATCATCAACACTCTTTGGTATATAAGTAAATTTATCATAGGCATTTAAAACAGTTTTGGATATATCCATAAACCCAATCTCTCTGTTTACAAACATCTCTATTGCCGCTTCATTTGCCGCGTTTACTATAACACCACGTGCAGGATTTTGAATAAGTGATTCTTTTATCTGCCAAATCGGATATCTGTCTGTTGTAATCTCTCGAAACTCCAAAGAACCAACTTTAAGCAGGTCTACGTGAGCTAAGATGTTCTCATCCATTTTTCTATCAATAGCGTAAGCGATAGGGAGCTGCATACTTGCATGTGCAAAGTGAGCAGTCGTTGAGCCATCTTTAAAGTCTATAAGAGCATGAATAAGTGACTGTGTTTCAATTATAGCATCATATTCACCCTCACCAAAAAGCCATCTAGCCTCTAAGAGTTCAAACATCTTATTTACCATAGTTGCACTGTCTATCGTAATTTTCTGTCCCATTGACCAATTTGGATGCTTTTGAGTGTCTGCTAATGTAGCGTTTTGAAGTTTATCTATATCCCAGTCACGAAATGCACCACCGCTTGCAGTGATAATCATCTTTGAAATCGGTCTATCCTGCATAAGATACCAAAGGCCAAAATGTTCACTATCAATAGGTTGAATTTTAGAGCTGTCTATAAAAACTCCACAAGCAACAAGTGATTCTTTATTTGCAAGGGCAACCTTCTTATCACACTCGATTGCTTTAAGAGTTGGGCGAAGTCCTAAGAAACCTACAAGAGCGTTAACAACTAACTCGCTTAAAGAGTCCTCAATCACTTTTAAAATTGCTTCTTCTCCTGAGTAAACTCTAGTATGATTTACTTTTGAGATATCTTGAGAGTTTGCTACTACTACGGTTTTAGGATTGTGCTCTTTTATCTGCTCATTGAGTAGGTGTATGTTACTTCCGCAAACCAAAACCTCAACATCAATGCCAAATTTTTTAGCCACTATAAGTGTGTTTACACCTATAGAGCCTGTAGAGCCGAGAAGTATCAAAGAGTTATACCAGCCCTCTTAAAAGAACAAGCATGACGATTCCACCAAATAGATAACCATCTATTCTATCAAGGATTCCACCGTGTCCCGGAAGTATATCTCCACTGTCTTTTACACCCGCAGCACGTTTGAGTGAGCTCTCAAACAGGTCACCAAAAATAGAACTAACTGCAACCATAAACGATATGATAAACGCAATGCCTAAGTCAACAATAGGAAGACCAAAAAACATACCACCAAATGTTGCAACAGTGATTCCACCTACAACACCTTCCATAGTTTTGTTTGGACTTGTTTCACAAAATGGAGTTTTACCTATACTTTTACCTACAGCATATGCTCCAACATCAGTTAAAGCAACAACAACGATTAGCCAAAGAAGAGAGATTACGCCGTACTCCTGGTACATTGTAAACATAAACAGTGTTCCGGCTGTTGGATAAAGAAATGGTAAAAAATCATTCCACCCAATCTCTTTATTGTAAGCAACTGCACTCGCATAAGCAACACCGGCTAAAACAAAGAGGTCATCTCCATAAGGGTAGACTCCAGCTAAAAGCCAAAGCCCTACTGCATATGGCAGAAGGTTGTCTTTTTCAACTTGAAAAAGCAGTACCGCTTCTTTAAATGCTAAAAGATATACTCCACCAAAGACTAGCCACATCAGAAAAAAATTATCTATAAGACCTATGATAAGAACACCGGCTAAAAGTGCTAAGCCTGTTACAATTCTCTCTTTATTATTTTCGAACATACTCATAAAAAATCCTGCATATTATATTAAGAGCAGATTATACCCTATCACACTTTAATATCTAGTTTATACATACCCGGCGTATCTTCTTCTGTTTCGTCAGCTTCTCTTTTGTCACTTCTTTGGTTCTCTCTGTCAGCTTCATCACGTTGATGTTCACGGTCTGGATCTACCTCTTGATTCTCTTCAGCGGGGCGTACCTCTAAAACTTTCTCTTCTTTTTCGTTTGCAGCGGCTTGAGCAACCATATTTTGAAAGTCTACACGATTATTATGAGCATTTTGAACTGAGGCTACATTAGCTGTCATCTGATTTGCAAAAATTGCGTTTCCAATAGGACCAATTGCCATGGTAATCTCCTTTTAGTCTCTCGTGTCTACCTCAATGGTTTTGTACTTATTATACAGTACATTTGCACCACTTTGAATAGTTACTTCTCTTCGTGGAGTATAATCGACCAAAAATCTATCTTTTTGAGGTGTTGTGAAGTCTACACAGAGTCTTGCAGCACTTTGAATAATATGCATTGGAAGGTTTTGCTTGTCTGTTGTAATAATGACGTGAGTAGATGGTTGGTCTTTTAAATGTAACCACACATCTTTTGCTCTTGCGTTTTGAAGAACTTCTACATTACCTTTCTCATTTTTACCAAGTTGAACTTTATAACCCTCTATCCAAAATATCTCTATAGAGTCATTCACTTTTACTTTCTTATTTTGCACCTGTTTAGGAAAAAGAAGCTCTATCTTCGCAGTATCTTTGGCCGTCTGTACAGTGTGAATAAAAAGTTTAATATGCTCTATTTTTGAGCGTAGAGACTCTTCTTCTATATGAAGATGTTTAGCTCTCTGTTTTGCTTTTTTACTCTTTGTAAAAAACATATCTGAAATCATAAATGCAGTAGGATATGTCTTAGGAAGTGATATATTTATTTTGTTTCCATCATAATCATCCAACTCTAAACTAGTAGCATATGGCTTGATATTATAAATATTTGAAAGAACTAAATTACCATAATGCTCACTCTCACTTGCCTCTTTCTCTAAAGTCTCTTCATCATCCAGTGCATTGTAGAGTTTTTGGAGTTTTTTTAACTTCTTATTTAAAAGCGATACTTTCTGAGTTTTTAGAGAATCGAGCCTATTTCTCTGCTCTTTTTCATAAACATTAAATAGAAACTCTTCTACATTCTCTAAGGGATACTCTTTTGCAACAAAAGGAGCTTGGGGAACATCTAAAAGTTTCTGCCCCACTCTCACTTCCCGAAATGATGAAAACAGATCAACATGACGAAGAGCTTCGAGGACAATATCTTGCTCATCTAAAATAATTACGTTTGTATATTTACCGGTAAATTCAATCTGAAGATACGTTATCTCTTCTTTATATGCAGAAGCAATAGAGGTTTTAAAACGGATAATCTTATCATCATTGAGAAGCTCTACATCTATAATATTTGAGCGATTAAAACGTTTTGCGATTATGACATCAAAAGGGGCGCTATAGACTTTCGAACGCGGATATGATTCACACTTAAACATACTAGAGTTTGAGCGTTGCATATTAAAATATATATCATCATTTTTATCAAACACTATTTTGAGAGTCGTATCGCTTACTCTGTGAATAGCTGATATTTTTGTAAAGTTTTTTAAATAGTTAATTATCTGTTTGAGGTGTGATAGTTTCATAAAGAGATTGTATCACACATAAAATAATCGTGAGTTTCTCTAAGTCGTAGGGTGTGGCCTACCTATAAAATAACCTTGTGCATAGTCAATTCCAAGTTCTTTAACTGTCTCATAAGTATACTCATCTTTTACAAACTCTGCTACAGTTTTCACACCTAATGATTTAGCTAAATTAACTATTGTCTCTACTATGAGTGCCAGCTTTGCATTCTCTTTTAACTCACCAATAAAAGCGCCATCCACTTTGATGATATCTGCATTCATCTCTAAAAGACGATTAAAGTTTGAATTTTCTATACCAAAATCATCTATTGCGATTACAAAACCCATCTCTTTGAGCTCACCAATCTGTTGAGAGATAACTTTAAAGCTCTTGTCAACAACAACACTCTCTAAAATCTCAAAAGTAACTCGTGATGGATCAATAGAGTAGACTGATAATTTATCTTTTAAGAAATCGCTTAAATACCCCTCTAATAAATCTCTTTCTGTTAAGTTTATAGAGAATGAACCTTCTCTGTTTTTAAAGTGTTTAAAACTTTTTTTGATAATTGTTTTTGTGATGGAAGTGAGTATTCCAAGTCTTGAAGCAGAGTTTACAAAGTTTTTTGGTTCGATTACCTCATCACCAATTACACCTCGTGCTAAAACTTCATATTTGTTGACTTCTCCAGTTGCAATTTCCTGTATAGGTTGAAAATATGGTTCAATCTGATCATTTAGAACTAGCTCTTTAGTTCTGTTTAACCATAAAATCGCATCTTTTTCATCTATATATTCAACATTTAGTTCATCATAGATTTCATAATTTCTACTACCAAGTTTTTTTGACTTATCGAGTGCATATTCGCTGTTTACAATAGTGTCTGAGATGTTGTTAATGACTCTTGACACCCCGATATTAAAAGTCACATCAAGCTCTACATCATCCAGCATAACTTTTTTTGTATCAAAAAATGAGATAATCTGTTCACAATACTCTTTTACACTCTCTTTTGATTTTTCATTTGAAAGTACAATGAATCTGTCTGATTCCACTTTGAAAAGCTTTGCATGTTTATGTGTGTTTACGTCTAACATAGCTTCTATTTCTAATAGAATTTTATTTGAAAATATCTTACCGAAGACTTTGTTAATAGCTGAAAAGTTTGATACATCAAGTAAAAACAGATAGTTATAGCCATCCTCTTTTAACTCATTTTCAATTTGATTTGTATCAGTTTGAGCACTATCTATAAAATCAAATTTCTGAGCCATCACATCCCTTATTG
>Ga0209345_10006924_pt1 | contig 10159 bp, 8 predicted proteins | sample Cruoilmetagenom7_FD_187294 | JGI IMG/M metagenome (GOLD analysis project Ga0209345, IMG submission 187294) | Oil polluted marine microbial communities from Coal Oil Point, Santa Barbara, California, USA - Sample 7 (SPAdes) (version 2) | ecosystem: Environmental > Aquatic > Marine > Oil seeps ... | reverse complement strand
GAAGAAGGAATACCTTATGACAAAGTAGTTCATAAGAAGTAAACGAATAGTCCCCCTGACAATGGCTTAAAGGCATAATTCAAATGAGTTTCAAAATTTCTGATATATAGGTTTTCAGATATTAAATTTTACAAGGCCAGAGGGAGGAATCCGAGTAAGTCGTACATTTAGTACTTGGGAGCATTCCCAAAAAGTAGGAAACAATGGATTGTAATATGATTTTATGATAGATTTTTTACTTAATTCATGAAAGAATATCCGATGCTCTTCTGCTAATACTTTGAAAATAGTGTTCTTTAAGACCTTTTACAATGTTGTCAGACCTCACATGAGTCTCTGAGAGAAGGTCTTGGAAGTCATCCGAAATTTCTGATTACAAGTTAATTACAACTATGTGGGAAGTCCTCAAGAGCGCAAAGGATGTGGCAGATAAAAGCCGCCACGTGCAGGTCGATAAAGAGGCGCTGGTTAGCCTGGCCCGAAAATTCCTTGAAAATGATGTCAAGGTTCCACTTTGGAATTGCTCTTACCATCTCTCTGGCAAAGTTGATGACCTGATCACTTACCTTCTTGTGCTAGATACCATCAACTTCTGCTTCTGGGCGGAGTCAGGGAAGCATAAGTGGGAGATTGACTACAAATCCAAAAAACTTTCCGGGTATTATGCCCTGGCAGTATCTCTTAAAATAGCGTTCGAAACAGGACTCCCCATAACTAAGGCCGAATATCTTGCCGAACTCTCATTACAAAAATTGAAAGATATACTGGGCGGAAGGGGGGATTTGCAACTCTTAGAAAATCGTCTCAGCGCCCTCAATGAACTAGGGCAGATCCTACTTTCCGACTACGGTGGGAAGGCCCGTAATCTCGTGGAGGCTTCCGGAAAATCTGCCGTAAGACTGGCCAGATTGTTAGCAGAGAAATTGTCTTCATTTCAGGATGTATCAGAATATTTCGGTATTAAGGTATCTTTTTACAAACGAGCCCAGATCCTCGTTGCTGACCTGTATGGAGCCCTCACAGGTAAGAAGTGGGGCGGTTTCGTTGATATGGATAAACTTACATGCTTTGCCGACTATAAGCTACCTCAGGTTTTACGTCATTTCGAGGTTCTGCGTTACAAACAATCCTTAGCAAAAAAGGTAGATCAAAAGACCCTCCTTGATGCGGGAAGTCCTGAGGAGGTTGAAATCAGGGCCTGTACCATCTGGGCTGTTGAGCTTATCCGGCAGGAATTGGAACGTATGGAAAAGGGTTTGAGAGCGTTTGAGATCGATTGGATCTTGTGGAATATGGCACAGGATATGGAGTTCAAAGCAAAACCCTATCATCGGACACTGACGGTTTTTTACTGATGTTCTCATTTGAGATCTTAGCAAAGGAAGAGAAGGCGTTTATGGAATCATTGACGGACCAGATCCGCACGGCCTGCAACCTAAACCCTTCAATGGAGGAAGTATGACCTGGAAAAGGGTTCATTACTGCTGGGTTGTCGTATTGGCTTGTTTCTTGTGCTGTTTCAGTTACGGCATCTTCTATACATTTGGGGTCTTTTTCAAACACCTGCAAGTGGAATTCGGCTGGAGTAGGGGGCTGACATCCACGATCCATTCGTTGCACTGGTTCTTCTTCCCCATTTCCAGTCTGATCATAGGCTGGCTTACCGATAAGTATGGTCCCCGACTGCCACTTCTCGGCGGGGCAACCCTCTTAGGTTTGGGGACGGTACTCCTCAGCAGAGTTCAAACCCCGTTACAGTTTTATCTCTTCTATGCGTTGGCTTCCCTAGGTTCAGGAGTAATCTGGTCATTACCTTCGTCTACGGTTCAGCACTGGTTTATAAAAGGCAGGGGACTAGCTTTAGGGATTGTGTCCAGCGGCGTGGGCGTTGGTTATGTCCTGTCGCCCCTGGCAAGCGTTCTCATATCCAAATTTTCCTGGAGAACCACTTATCTTATCCTGGGCTCTGGAATATGGTTGTTGCTTGTCTTTGCCGCACTGATAATTGCCGGCAGTCCGGAGGAAAAAGGAGTTAAACCCTACGGCACTGACGAGGAGGACTCCCCAATTGCTGATTCACATATCGAGGGGTGGGAGGTCAGGGAAGCCGCGAAAAATTTCAGTTTTTGGCAGATATGTGCTATGCATGTCTGTCATCTTTTTGCCCTAATGATCATCGCTGTGCATCTTGTAAATTTTGCCACAGACGCAGGTATAAGTGAGGTTAATGCAGCAACAGCCTGGTTCATGATCGGACTCTTCAGCATACCGGGTAGGATCGCCGGAGGGTATCTGGGGGAAAAGATAGGTTACAGAAGAGCGTTTATCCTTTGCGGCACAGTTAACTCATTAGCGCTACTTTGGCTCCTTGTGGTCAAAGATCCATGGATGCTCTTCCTCTTCGTTATCTTCTACGGCTTTTTTTACGGAGGGCAAACCCCCTTATTCCCGGGGCTTCTTGGCCGTTTCTTTGGGCTCAAGCCATTGTCCACACTTGTGGGGCTTCAGTTATTCACTGGTATCTTGAGCGGAACCACAGGGCCCTTGTTTGCCGGCCTTATCTTTGATATGTCCGCAAGTTATAACATGGCCTTCATCACTGCATCCTGTTTCTGGGCGCTAACCGCTCTAATAGCCTCATTTGTGAGAAGACCTGCAAGATTATAGCTTGAATCCTCAAAGGGACCGGGGCGAATGATCGTTCGGAAAACCTTATTTTTTGCTTGACATTATTAGTAAAAAAAAACTATTCTTTCAAAATTATACTGATGATCTAACGATCATCGATTATACTTAACAGATAAAATTATCCACCTGTGCAGTTAGGGACAGGGCCGAAATAACTTCCTCTAAGGGAGGACGCTCATCTTTAGGTTATGTTTGTCAATCTGAAAACGCAAAACCGAAGGAATAGCCGAAAATATTTTGAGGCTGAAAATAGCCATTAATGGATTAACACTAGCGCAGCTAACTTCGAATCTTCAAAATAAATCAAGTCGTGAAAAGAAGATTATTCAAGTCATAGGTGCTATTGTTGGGTAACTGCACAGCTAAATCTTTTTAATAGGAGGTAGAAGATCCGATGGATTTTAAGTTTGGGGAGAAAGAAGAAAAGCTAAGGTTAGAAATTCGCGAGTTTGTGAAGAAGGAATTTCCACCTGGATGGCTTTCAAGTCTGCTCGAGGAGGATGGCGTAGACGAAATATGGGAGGTTGCCCTGGCTACCTCCAAGAAGCTAGCAAAAAAAGGATGGCTTACGATGTCCTGGCCTGAAGAGTATGGCGGAAAGGGAGCTTCCCTTTGGGAACAACTTGTATATGCTGAAGAAGCGTCGTACTGGGGCATACCGGGTGTCACAATGGGCGTAGGCGGGGTCGACTGGGTAGGACCTACTATTATGGCGTTTGGATCGGAAGAGCAAAAGAAGAAGCATCTCCCTCTTATAGCTTCGGGAGAACCCGATGGGATTTGGTGCACCGGATACAGCGAGCCTAATGCCGGCAGTGATTTGGTCAGCATGCGAACTAAAGCCGCAAGGGAAGGGGATGAATATGTTATTAATGGACAGAAGATATGGACTAGCGCTGCTCACAGGTCAAGGTGGTGCTGGCTTGCAGCAAGGACAGATTTCGACAACCCCAAGAAGCACCAGGGGATCAGCCTTTTCGTTGTGGATCTGAAAAGCGAGGGGATTACAATCAGGCCTCTTGTCAACTACGCTGGATACCATATATTCAACGAGGTCTTCTTCGATGATGTGAGAGTTCCTGCAGCCAACCTCGTTGGCAAGGAGAATAAAGGATGGTCTCAGTTGATGCACGCGCTAGGCTTTGAAAGAGGCAGCATAGGCGGCAGGGGCTATGGGTTCAACAAGAGACTCCTCGATGAACTCATCAAATACACCAAGGAAAGCGGTCAGTTCCAGCAACCGGAGGTTCGCAGCAAGCTGGCCGACTTGGCCATACTACTTGAATCGCAAAAACTGCTTGCCTACGAAACAATCTGGAAGATGAGCAAAGGGGCTATCCCTGTTTACGAGCCATCGAGGGACAAAGTCTTGAACGACCATATAGTAGAGTATATGGCTACGGTCGGAACTGAAATCCTGGGCGTATACTCCCAGTTAGACCCGTTACATAAGCATTCCAGATGGACTAAACTCAAGGGCTATGTGGAGATCCTTTATTGGTTGTTCCCAGGACTGCTGTTTGCCGGTGGGACAGATGAGATCGAGTTGAGCATCATCGGCCAATTCGCATTGAAATTGCCAAAATCGTACTAGTAGATATATTTTATTTGAGAGGGGGTTACGGATGGACCTGGATTTTTCAGAAGACCAAGTAATGATTATCGATTCCGCAAAGAGGTTCCTCGAAAAGGAATGCGATACGGAAAAAGTAAGAGAGTTAAAGGAGGATGAGAAGGGATATGATCCGGCAACATGGGCCAAAATGGTAGAGATGGGCTGGATGGGACTTATCCTTCCTGAAGAGTATGGGGGAACAGGGATGGAGTTTATGGACCTGATGGTACTATTGGAGCAGATGGGAAAGAATATCCTTCCCGGTCCATATTTTGCTGCCATAGTCCTCTGCTCTCTTCCCATACTTGAATACGCTACGGATGAACAGAAGAAGGAGATCCTCCCAAAAATTGCCAATGGAGAGGAGATCTGGACCCTCGCCTCTATGGAGTCCTCAGGTTCTTATGAGGCTTCGGGGGTTCAACTCAAGGCTGCTTTGGAGGGGGATTACATCCTTAACGGCACAAAACTCTTTGTCCCATACGCCAATGTGGCAGATCGCCTCCTGGTAATTGCCAGAACTGAGCAGAAAGAGAACCCTGAAGACGGGATTACTGTATTCATTGTAGACGCCAAAGGCCCTGGGATAGCTACGGAGGTGATCCCTACAGCGGCTCATGACAAGCAGTGCGAGGTGATGTTCGATAACGTCAGGGTACCTAAAACCGATGTCTTGGGGGAGATCAACAAAGGATGGGATGTAATGGAATTCCTTTTTCAAAGGGGGGCCCTCCTGAAGTGTGCCGAGATGGTAGGGGGAATCCAATACGCCCTAGAGACAGCTAGCAGCTACGCCAAAGAAAGGATGCAGTTTGATAAGCCCATCGGATCATTTCAGGCGATTCAGCACAAGTTGGCCAGGATGGTGATCGATAGTGAGGGGTTGAGATACCTTGTCTACCAGGCGGCTTGGAACATAAACATGGGCTCGCCCTCTGCCTTGCAGACCTCCATGGCAAAGGCAAGGACAAACGAAGTGTACCAGAAAATGTGCCTTGACGCCATCAAGATCCATGGCGCCATCGGATTCACAGAAGAACTTGATCTCGGTCTCTATTTTCTGCGTACCAAGGCATCAGAATTCGCCCTAGGGGACACAAGTTTTCACAGGGAAAGGGTTGCCATTGAACTGGAAGATCAGCAACCCCTCTTCTCGACGATCGGCTGGTAAGAGGCGCCCTTTCTCTTGAGCGGTAGAGCTAAGGGACGAGGCCGAACAGTCTGAAATCATAAGGATGCGCAGAGTTGAACATTGACAGGCTGCTGCCCAGACAGCAGATTTACGAGCAGCAGTCTGTCGAGATTATCATTTCTTGGCTTTCTTCTCAAAGATCAGACAAGGCTTGCCAGAGCTTGCGAGCACATTCATCGAAGGAAGCTGTTTTGACTTCATGCCGAACCCTCTACAGCCATACGGAAAGTCTCGATCCCACGTTATATAGAAGTGTATGCAATCAAAGCAATAAACCTTTTCACCTTTGTTCATACGACTTAACCGTTTAATATCCTAAGCATACTATCAGGAATCCTTATGGGCTTTCCCTCTTTATCAATGCATCCCAGCTTGGTCATCCCAGAAGCAACAAGCTTCCTATCCTCCTTTCTCAATACGTTGTAATCTAACGTAAAGGTCGCCCCCCTTACCTCTGAAACTTTTGTCGTTATATCCAAGATATCATTATACCTTGCCGGAAACTTGTATTCTATTTCAGCCCTCACCACAATGAAGGTAATACCTTTATTCATATAGTCGATCAACGACTCTCCCTTCTCCCTGATAAATTCTGTCCTTGCCCTCTCAAAGTACTTAAGATAGTTTGCGTAATATACAACCCCACCGCAATCTGTATCTTCATAATAGACCCTTATCTCCATTAAACGACATGCTCCTTTCTATATCAACCTCTGACGAAGATTCTGCAAAGACGCCGAATCAAACCCATATTCAGGATGTCTGTCAATAACTATGGGGGGCTCAGGGCAGTGTAGCGCTTTTACTCGAGATATTTAATTGACCAAAAAATAGGCAACCAGGCAAACCCCCTCATTTTTTGAAGTGTTAAGTGTCCCCTCTCAAAAGTTATCCATAAAGTTATCCACAGAATTTGGGGAAAGGTACTTCATCCATTTGATAAAAGGACACATTTCGGGCATGATTCCCTAATCCACGATGGCGTATGGGGAGATATTTTGTGTTTGAAGATCGGGCAAAGATGGGATGCGAGATGGGTAAGTTATTTCGGCCTCGTCCCTTAGATGAGCGTTCTGCACGGGTTAAAATTTGATTGCCGTTGAATCAGCAATTATTTCATAAAGTGTAAACTGATATTTGAAGGATGCCGTCTGAAAACCTATAAAGAGGCAGAAGAGTAATGTCCCCTTTCATTCTGACTCCTGACTTCTGGTTGCCGGCTCGTGAGTAGTCACTTGGCCCTTTGGTTTGTACATACAGTATGGTTCCTCCTCGAGATAGTCCCCGGTAAACTCATAAGCCCTCGCCCTGCATCCTCCGCAAACCCGTCGATATTCACATATACCGCATTTGCCCTTATACCCGTCAAAATCCCTCAATGATTGAAATATCTTTGAGCTTTTCCATATGCTTTCAAGGCTCCTATCTTTGAGATCACCGCAATTCACTTCCAGATAACCGCAAGGCTGGACCTTTCCCGTATGGGATATGAAACAGAATGACACCCCAGCAAGGCAACCTCTGGTCACTGCATCCAATCCGTGGGTCTCAAATGTTATCTTCTTTCCCTCTTCCCTTGCCCTTTGTCTAAGGATACGGTAGTAGTGAGGAGCACACGTAGCTTTAAGATGGATAGGCACTTCTTCTCTCTGGTTATAAAACCAGTGGAGCACTCTCTCATACTCTTTTGGTGGTATCTCGTCGTCCTTCATCTCCTTTGCCCTGCCAGTTGGGACTATCAGGAACATGTGGTGGGCAACGGCCCCCAGTCTGACAGCCAAGCGGACGATATCCGGAAGTTCCTTTATATTAGCGCCCGTGACAGTGGTATTTATCTGAAATTCCAGTCCGACTCCTTTAGCATATTCAATGCCCCTTAGTGCCGCTTCAAACGCCCCCTTAACACGACGAAAACTATCATGTCTCTCTCTTGTTGAACCGTCTATACTGACACTGATCCTCTGAATCCCAGAAAGTACCATCTTTCGAGCGGTTTCTTCGTCGATCAGGGTTCCGTTGGGGGCCATGACCATGCGAAGACCTCGTTTCGTCCCATATTCGGCGATCTCAAATATATCCTCACGCATCAAAGGTTCGCCCCCGGTAAGTATAATCACAGGTTTACTGAACCTCGTAACATCATCGATAAGGTTGCGGCACTCTTCAGTTGATAATTCGTCGACGTAAGGGCCTCCTTCAGCAGAAGCACGGCAATGAACGCAGGACAGGTTACAGCTTCTCGTAACCTCCCACGCGATCATCCTTAATTCTGAGCTATGATATGGAGTCTTATGTGCTTTATCCATATTATCTCTTTTTACCCAGTATCTTTGCAGCCTCTTTGGCAAAATAGGTGATGATAATGTCTGCGCCGGCTCGCTTTATACCCAGAAGGCATTCCATCATCACCTTTTCTCCATCAATCCAGCCTTGTCTGTCGGCCGCCTTTACCATAGCATATTCACCGCTCACATTGTAGGCAGCCACCGGCAGGTCAAATTCCTCTCTTACACGATAAATGATATCAAGATAACCTATGGCGGGCTTTACCATTATGATATCAGCCCCTTCTTCTACATCAAGACTTGCCTCACGAATAGCTTCAACTGAGTTAGCAGGGTCCATCTGATAGGACCTTCGATCACCAAACAAGGGTGAAGAGCTTGCCGCCTCCCTGAAAGGGCCGTAAAAACTGGATGCATATTTAGCGGCATAGGACATGATAGGGATATTTTCATAAGCGTTTTCATCCAGACATTCTCTTATTTCCCCCACTCTCCCATCCATCATGTCAGAAGGGGCCAGCATATCAGCTCCTGCCTCCACATGGGACAGGGCCATCTTGGCGAGCAACTCCAATGTGGAGTCATTATCCACTTCCCCATCCCTGACTACCCCGCAGTGTCCGTGGCTCGTATATTCACAGAGACACACGTCTGTTATGACTATGGTTTCAGGCACATTTTTCTTAATCGCCCTAACTGCCCTTTGGATAATACCTTCCTTTGCATATGCCTCTGAACCTACTTCGTCTTTCTTTTTCGGTATTCCAAAGAGTAGAACAGCAGGTATGCCCAGATCATTGACCTCCTTGATTTCCTCAACAAGAAGATCTATCGAAAACTGGAATACACCGGGCATTGACTGGATCGGCATCTTGACACCTTTCCCGGGAATAACAAAGAGGGGGTATATAAGGTCATCGGTGGAAAGCGTAGTTTCTCTTACTATCCTCCTTAGACGTTCATTTCTTCTTAATCTTCTGGGACGGTAATCCGGAAATAGCATGATTACACTCCTATTCGAGCCTACATGGAATTTAAAATCAGAAATTTTGAAACTCAATTATGAGCTACAATGGCTTAAGGGCATAATTCAAACGAGTTTTAAAATTTCTGAAAATGTAATGATCTTTGACGAACCTTCTTGATTCATTTTTAAGCAGACACCCCTATTTCCAAGTCCGTCAGATAGCAGGCCGGGTCAGGGGCCCAAAGGTCTCCAGTAGTGGCTTCTGCTCTCACGCGGAAATTACCTCCACAAATATTAAGCCACTTACACTGGGCACATCTTCCCTTAACATGAGGTTTTTTATCCTTGAGCTTTGCCATCAACTCATTAGACGTGTCTGTCCAGATTTCACCAAAAGGTCTTTCCTTTACATTGCCAAAGGAATAATGCCTCCAGAACTGATCAGCATATACAGAACCGTCCCAGCTAACACAGCCTATTCCGTTACCAGAGCTATTCCCTTCATTCATATTCAAGAGTTCCAAGACTTCCTCCGCCCGCTTCGGGTCTTCCCTCAAAAGCCTCAAATACAGATATACCCCGTCCGCATGATTATCCACAGTGAGAACCTCTTTTGGGGCGCCCCGGTTATAAAGCTCCTTCGTCTTATCTATTATCAGGTCAACTACTCGCCGAGTTTCTTCGTGAGAGAGGTCTTCTTTTGCCAACTTGCTCCCTCTCCCGGTATATACCAGATGGTAAAAACAGACTCTCGGTATATCCTCATCTTCCAAAAGCTTAAATATTGCGGAAATATCATCGACATTTCGTTTGTTGATGGTAAATCTGAGGCCTACCTTAATATCTGCCTCTTTGCAGTTCCTGATACCTGTGAGAGCTGCGTCAAAGGCTCCCTTTACACCACGAAACAGATCGTTGGTTTCTCTCATGCCGTCAAGACTAACACCCACATAAGAGAGGCCAATGGCTTTCAATCTGTTTGCAACCTCTTTGGTTATGAGTGTACCGTTCGTTGAAATGACAGCCCGCAGTCCATTTTCTGTAGCGTGCCTTCCTAATTGAAAGATGTCCTCTCTCATGAGGGGTTCGCCTCCTGAGAAAAGGATGACAGGGATGCTGAAGGATGCCAGGTCATCGATTAAGGTGATACCCTGCTCAGTAGTTAACTCGCCCTCGTAATCCCTGTTCGTTGAGTGAGAGTAACAGTGGACACACTTGAGGTTACATCTCCGTCCCACGTTCCAGACTACCACCGGCTTCTTATCCTTTGAGAATTGAAGGAGGTGGGAAGGGAGTTTCCCTGATTCCCTGCCGTACCTCAGGGGATCTGAGGGTTCCACTGCCCCGCAGTATAATTTGGATATTCCGATCATATCTTATCCCAGGTTTGCCTGTAAGAAGTAAACGAATAG
>Ga0209345_10006923_pt1 | contig 10159 bp, 9 predicted proteins | sample Cruoilmetagenom7_FD_187294 | JGI IMG/M metagenome (GOLD analysis project Ga0209345, IMG submission 187294) | Oil polluted marine microbial communities from Coal Oil Point, Santa Barbara, California, USA - Sample 7 (SPAdes) (version 2) | ecosystem: Environmental > Aquatic > Marine > Oil seeps ... | reverse complement strand
ACCTAAAGTTGCGGTATATGACTTATCGAGTTCCACCTTAGATTATAGTTTCTTTTTAGATAAACCAGGACGCGTAGGTGTGTCTAAGGACTTTAGTGTTACTGGAACACCATTGTTATTAAAAGATTTCTTAATTATTCCAACAGCACAAGGGCTAATCGCTAAGTCGCATGATGGTACGGAATTATGGACGGCTAAAATAAAAAATGTGAGTAAGATGATAGCTGATGCTTCAGAAAATGAAATTTATGGTTTTGAGGCTGTAAACGCAGGTAAAAATACACGGATTCATAAAATGGATAAGAATGGCAAAGCTTTGTGGGATGATGACAGAAAAATAAAAGGAGTTATTTCTAAATTTGAAATACTTCCTCAAGGTTTAGCTGTAGTAAGTAATAAAAGTAGTGGTGGAGATACCAGCGTTTTTGCAACTAAAGATGAATCTGAAATTGCCTTTTTAAGTGCTGCATCGGGAGAAAATTTATGGGAAAAGGCACCTAAGACTAAAGGCTATGTGCAGCATTTTTATATTATGGAAGACGGCATATTGTTTGGAATTCAATCAGGTGGAATTAATAAAATTTCGTTCGACGGAAAACCATTATTTAAGAAACCATTAAAAACAGGAGAAAATATTATAACCATGGCAGAATCGCCTCAAGGTTTAATTTACATCACTAGTGAGGATGCTAACATTGTAAATTTAAAAACAGGCGAAGAGGTTTGGACCAAACCGTTAAAATATAAATCGTCGGCTTCCGTAGTCTCAACCTTTGATAATGAAAGTAATCGATATTTTATAGCAACGGATGATACAGTTTTTACAATTGATGCTGCTTCAGGAAAGGTTTCTGAATTATCGGATATTAAATTGGAGGAAAAAGAATCACCTAATGCAATGGCTATAAGAAATGGTAACATTTTTATAGGGTCATCACAAAACATGATGTTATTAGATAAAGATGGCAAAGAAATTTATCACAGTTATTATAAATCGCCAGGAAAAAGTGGTTTTATGAAAGTTGTAGGTGGTGTGGTTGCAGCAGCATCTTTAGTAGCAACAGTATCTACAGCAGCTGCAGCAGGTATGAATAATAACGGAATTAGTACCAACAATCTACGGAATTATAATGATTACGGAAAGGAGGCCAAACGAGCTTCAGATATGTTTGCATCTATCAGTGATGCGTCATTTAAAATGATGTCTGAGCGTTTTAAAGCATCTTCTGCAACTGAGAATGCGCAATTTATTTTAACAAACTTAGATAGTGGTGTAGGCTTAATTAAAGTGAATAAAGACACAAGAAGTATAGACAAGGAAATTCTACTAAAGGACAAAAAACCAGAATATAAAGTAGATGCGTATGGAGGGTATTTGTTTTATAAAGCAAATGACGATACGATTTACACCTATAATCTCAATAGGTAAACTTAAATCGATTAAGCGTAGTTAACTTAGGACTACGCTTAATTATTTAAGTATACTCAGTAACCGAAAGGTTCATTAATTCACTAATCCTTATATATTCGGAATGCAATTCATTACATACATAAAAAACATCCGTTGTTTATTTTACATCAAAAACAGCAAATTTCTGATGGTTTTTTTTATTGTGTTTTTTGTGAACAATACAAGGATTATTGCGCTAAATTCTGATGTAAATAACTATACTGCGACGAGTGTTGAAACGGATATAAAAATAGAAGCTAAACATAGAATTCTTAAAAATAGAGTTGTTTTAGCAGAACAGCAATTAAAGGTTCAAAATCAGAATTATCTCATTTTCGGAGGTATTAGTTTAGTTATCATATTAAGTGTAATGGCATGTCTTATCTATAGTCAATATCAATTAAACTATAACCACAGCAAAAAAGAAAAACAATTAAAAGCGGCGTTGTTAAAAATGGAAACCCAGAATAAGCATCAAGAGCAACGTCTAAAAATATCTAATGATTTACACCATACTATTGGCGAACAACTTACTTCTATAATTTCATCTTTAGATAATTTAAAATATACGTTCGCTATAAATGATGAACGATTAAAGGAAAAACTCAAAACCATAAGTAGTTTTACCTCACAAGCCAGTTACGAACTTAGAAATGCTATATGGGCAATGACTAAAACGGAGATTACCATTTTAGATTTACAAGCTCGAATTATAAATTATATAGATTTTTTAAAACTTCAGCATGCCAACATTCAGTTGCTATTCAAGGTGAGTACTGATGTGGATACAAGTGTAAACTTCTCAGTGCTTAAGGGATTTGCTATCTATAGTGTGATACAAGAGAGTATTCAACATAGTTTAACCTATGAAGACGTTTCAATGGTAAAAGTAACGGTACGTACGATGGTTTCTAATATGGTGTTTAAAATTTCTAACAATGGAACAGGGAGTCGTACAAGTACCAAAATTAGAGGCAATGGACACAATTCTATGGAAAAACGAATACAAAGTGTTGGAGGAGAATTAGAATTTATTTTCCTTGAAAACGCTGGTAATGAAATCATAATCACAATTTAGTTTTAAAAAAACCTTATCTTCATATCGCTATTATCTAACTAACCATTTAATGAGACTATTCGTTTTTTTATTACTCTTTACGCTTGTTTGTGTTGGGCAAACACCAATATCTTCTAAAAAACTTAATGATTCGGCTCTAAGTATTTATAAAAATCAGCCCCAAAAAGCGCTTGAAATATTTCAACAATCTGAATCACTTGCAAAATCTAAAAGCGAAACTTTAGAATACGCAAGAGCTAAAAATGGTTTAGGCTTACTATATAGAGATTTAGGAGCATTTGAAAAAGCTATTGCCTATGCAAATGACGCTATGTCTATTTCTAAAGATTCGTTATTAACAGCTAGCGCATTAAATAACATAGGACGCTCTAAACGCCAACTAGGTTTTTATGAAGATGCTTTAACTTATTATTTGCGTGCCTTAGATATTTATGACGAGTTAAATAAAAAAGAAGAAGAGGCTACTGTAACCAACAATATTGGTTTAGTGTATAGTTATTTGGGTATCAATGATAAGGCTATAGAATATCATCTTAAAGCTAAAACTGCCTTTGAAGAATTAAATAATAAAAAGGGCATCTCGGAGGTTTATAATAACATCGCTATTATCTATGCTAATGATGGTGATTTAGAGAAAGCCTTAAATTATTTTAAATATTCTCTGGCCATAGAGGTAAATCTCAATGATAAAAAAGGTATGGCAGAATCGGCCAATAATGTTGGCGCTGTTTATTATTACATGCAAGAGGTAGATTCGGCCTTAACCTATTTTGAACAATCGGTTACCATTGAAAAATCGATAGGGAATTTTGCAGGCTTACCAGCGAGTTTCAACAATATAGCGCAAGTTTTAATAGAAAATAAAAGGCTGTCAGAGTCTATAACATATATAGATAGTGCCTATCAATACGCTAAAGACTATAAAGTGGCAACTGAAATTGAAAATTCACTACTTAACTATTCTGAATATTATGAAGCTTCGCAAAACAACAGTAAAGCGTTAGATTATTACAAAGCCTATACACAAGCAAAAGACAGTTTACTAAACCTTGATACCAATAGTAAAATTGCAGAATTAGAAATAGAATACCAAACCGAAAAAAAGGAAAAGGAGCTGTTAGAACATCGGGCAGATTTGGCTGAAAAGGAATTAGATTTAAGTAAAAAAAACAATTACATATTAGGTTTAAGTGCACTAGCCATTGTATTAATGCTTTTAGGATATTTAATTTATAACCAACAAAAACTTAAAAACAGGCAGCTAAAAAAAGAAAATGAATTAAATGATGCATTGATAAAAATTGAAACCCAAAACAAACTTCAAAATCAGCGCTTAAGGATTTCTAGGGACCTTCATGATAATATTGGTGCACAGCTTACATTTATAATTTCATCGTTAGATAATTTAAAATACGGGTTTCAACTTCCCGAAAAATTAAGTCAGAAATTAGGAAATATAAGTGCGTTTACCACGACAACTATTAATGAACTAAGAGACACTATTTGGGCTATGAATAAAAATGAAATTACGTTTGAAGACCTTCAGGTTCGAATTTCAAATTTTATTGATAAAGCGAATTTAGCAGCTCATAATATAGTCTTTCAGTTACATATTGAAGATAATGTAGATAAAATAGCAGTGTTTTCATCCATTGAAGGCATGAATATTTACCGAATAATTCAAGAAGCTATAAATAATGCGTTAAAATACGCAGATGCTAAAACGATTAATTTAACCATAGAGGACATAGATTGTAAATTGAAAATAATCATTTCAGATGATGGAAAAGGTTTTAATCAAGCTACAGTGAAATTGGGTAACGGTATTCAAAATATGAAAAAAAGAGCAGCTGAAATAAACGCAGGTTTAATTGTAGACTCTAAGGAGCATAAAGGGACAAGAATAATACTCAATTTGTAATTAAACATAACCTGAGCTTTTAAATTGAGATACAGATGAAAATAAAAATTGCTATAGTAGACGATAATACCTTTTTAGTAAAAGCGGTAGAAGAAAAATTGTCTTTTTTTGAAGACGTGAACGTAAAATTTACTGCTATGAATGGTTTAGATGTTTTAGATCAATTAGAAGGTAACCATAATCTCAATTTAATCTTAATGGATATAGAAATGCCAGAAATGAATGGCATTGAAGCTACAGAAAAAATAAAGCAAAAATATCCACACATTAAAATAATAATGCTCACGGTTTTTGATAACGATGAAAACATTTTTAATGCAATTAAAGCTGGAGCGGATGGGTATTTATTAAAAGAAATAAATGCTGGTGATTTACATTCAGGGATCCTAGAAACCTTAAATGGAGGAGCCGCAATGAATCCATCAATTGCACTAAAAACATTGAAATTATTACGCAATCCGTTTGTTGCACAAGATAAGAAAGACCTACAGGATATAAAGCTTACGGAGCGTGAAATAGATGTTTTAGAACAGCTAAGTAAAGGGTTGAGTTATAATGCTATTGCAAATAACCTTATGCTTTCTACAGGAACAATTAGAAAACATATTGAGCATATCTACAGAAAATTACAAGTGCACAATAAACTAGAAGCGGTTCAAAAAGCGAGACGGAATAATCTTATTTAGTAGGTTTAAAACTTTATGAGAAGGTTGAGTTTGTTTAATATTAATAATGATAGGAAAAATAGTACTACATTCGTAATCTAAAAAACAAACATGAAAAAACTAATTTTTATTTTTTGCGCCTTTGGCCTAACATTTAACTCGTGTTCAAGCGATGATTCTACTGATGATACTGGAGATCCAGATACTGTTTTGTTGAAATCAACTACAGAAACTTATGAAGATGGCGTTTTTGTAACTAATTATACCTATGCTGATAATAAATTAGTTGGTATCTCTTATTCTGGAGGAGACAGTGAAGTTTTTAACTATACCAATAATCTTTTAACTTCTATTAAAGAATATATAGATGGTGAATTAGATACGGAAATAGAATTAGAATACGATAGTAATAATCGTTTAGTTACTGAGACTTATATGTATGATTTTGGTCCAGATGAGGTTAATACCTATACTTATAACGCCGATGGTACTGTTACTATGCTTGAAGCTGGAGTGAATACGTATATATATACCTACGATGCCCTGGGTAACCGTATTGCAGAGGAGGATGTTAATGGAAACCAAGACTATGTTTATACTTATGATACTAAGAATAACCCTTTTAAAAACATTCATCAAAGTGAAGTTTTTGAATTAATGGGACACAGTACTTATAAAAATAATGTGCTAACGTATGTTAATACTGATGGAGTATCATCTGATATTTCTGATGCATATACCAGCTCTTATTCTTATAATAATGCAGATTACCCAACAAGTAGTACTATTACATATGTACCAGGTACAGATTTTGAAGAAACTATTTTTGTGGAATTGTCGTACTATTAATAGAATAGATAGATTTTAAAAATAAAAAAACTCAAATCTTAAAAGGTCTGAGTTTTTTTATGCGATAAGGCTTTTTAGTTAATTTAAAATTTGACTCACTACTCTAAAAAGTATTGAAGCAGGTGCAATTATTAAGCTTATAAAGAAGATATATTTTCCGTGTTTTCTATCACTCTCAGCATAGGAATAAACTTTTTGACCGTTTGGTAAGGTCTTTTTAGATGTCCACAAAAAATAGCCTATTATTAATCCTAAAAAACCACCTAAAAGCATAAAAAAGTAACCCGCAATAATCCAAGGTTTTTGATTTCCTTCAGGTTTTGCTAATTGTTTTAATCGTTCTTCTTTTAAAGAATTGAGTAAATCTTTATCTATAGATTTGCCTCTTTGGATTAATATTTTTTGGGCAAGTGTATAATCAAAGGCATTCCATTCGTCAGATTTTAATAAAATCTCATAAAGCTCTTTGTCTGTAAAATCAAATAAGTAATAATCTTTATCAATGTTTTCAATTAAATCTTCTGCATCTTTTTCGAGAAGGAGTTCCGCTTTTTTAAAGTCCGTTTGTTTAATTCTAACTTCAATTTCGTTTTGTAAAGTATTTCCAGAGAAGGTAACATCAACAGGCGGCACATTGTCACCAAGAACGGTTTCAATACCATTGTTGTTTAGTAACGTTTTTAGTTCTGTAGCTTGTTCTAAACTTGGGAATTTTCTAAATATAGAGTAATCGTCTTCCATTTATAATAGATTTGTGACATTGGTTATGATAAAATTCAATTTACTTATCATCAACTCTAACACTATCTGGTACTAAAACGGTATAGTCACCATTATTTCTAATAACATCTCTTACAATAGAAGATGAAATAAAAGATGTTCGAGCAGCTGTTAATAAAAATACGGTTTCAATTTTTGATAATTTTCTATTGGTATGTGCTATGGCTTTTTCAAATTCAAAATCAGCAGGATTCCTTAAACCTCTTAAGATAAATTGAGCATTAATATCTTTACAGAAATCAATAGTTAAGCCTTTGTATGTTACAACTTTTACTTTGGGTTCGTTTTTAAATGTATCTTCAATAAATGCTTTTCGTTCTTCTAAAGAGAACATATATTTTTTTTCAGCATTGATGCCAATAGCCACAACCACTTCGTCAAAAAGTTTAATACCACGCATTATAATATCGTAGTGACCGTTTGTTATGGGATCAAATGACCCAGGAAATAGTGCTCTTTTCATTGACTAATTTTTGTTTTTTCCACAGAATAGGAAAACGTATTAATTTCAAATATAACTATTAATTTTTCAAGGCTTCTTCAATAGCATTGCTAAACAAATCTTGTAAACTTATTCCAGCTTCGGCGGCTTGTTGAGGTAAAATACTTTCCTTAGTTAAACCTGGGACTGTGTTTACTTCTAGTAAATAAGGCTCGTTATTTTTAGCAATAAATTCACTTCGTGAAAACCCTTTCATACCAAGGATATCATATATCTTTTTGGCTTCGGTCCTTACTTTGGCTGCGTAATCTTCAGAAATACGAGCGGGAGTGATTTCTTGTGATTTTCCTTCGTATTTAGCTTCGTAATCAAAGAAGTCATTTTCAGAAACGATTTCAGTAATTGGTAATACAAGCGTTTCGCCTTTATAAGAGATGACACCAACAGAAACTTCGACACCATCTAAAAACTGTTCGATTATAATTTCATTGTCTTCTTTAAAAGAATTGTCTATTGCAGCTTGTAAATCTTCTTTTTTATAGACTTTAGATATTCCAAAACTGCTTCCAGCTTTATTTGCTTTTACAAAACACGGTAAGCCTACTTTGGCAATAATGGCATCTTCATCTACTACATCTCCAAGATTAAGAGGGTAACTCTCAGCGGTTTTAATACCATAAGGTTTTAAGGTGGCTAGTAAATCACGTTTGTTAAAAGTCAGCGCAGCTTGGTACATACTACAACTGGTTTGGGGTAGATTTAGCAATTCAAAGTAGGCTTGCATAAATCCATCTTCGCCAGGTGACCCATGAATGGCATTAAAAACGCAATCAAAAGTTATTGTAGTTTCATTTACTAATACCGAAAAATTGTTTTTGTCTATTAAGAATTCTTCTTCCATATCATTAACAAAAACCCATTTGTCTTTAAAAATATGAATGCGATAAGCATTATATTTTTCTTTGTCTAACGTGTTGTAAACCACGTTGCCACTTTTAAGGGAGATCTTATATTCACTAGAATAACCGCCCATTATAATTGCAATATTTTTCTTCATCTTTAACGCCCACAAAAGCGGGTATCTTTTAAGTTTAAAAAGCCATAGCGTAAAAGTATCATTTATTTTTAATAATCTATATTCAGAAATGATACGTATTTTATTAGTACAACGTTATTATACCATTAGAATTTCTTAATTTTGCCAACAATTATTTGCTTATGAGTTTTGTGAAGTTTCTTACCAGTAAAGTGTTTTTTAAACAATTGGCATTAGCCATTGTTGCTGTAGTCGTATTATGTTTTATTGTGCTAAAATGGCTAAACATATCTACCAATCATGGAGAATTTGTAATTGTACCAGATTTAAAAGGTAAATCTTTAGAAACGGTAGGGATTGAACTTAAGGATCATGATTTAGCAATGGAAATACAAGATTCTGCGAATTATAATCCTAAATATCCTAAGTATTCTGTAATTGAACAAAACCCAATAGCAGGATCAAAGGTTAAGGAAAATCGAAAAATTTATTTAATACTAAACCCTTCTGGTTATAGAAAAGTACAAGTGCCAAACATCTTAAAACGTACTTTTAGACAAGCTAAACCTCAATTAGAAGCCTTAGAATTTAAGGTAGGTGAGATTACATATATAGACAATATCGGAAAGGATGTAGTTTTAGGTATGAGGCATAATGGCGAAACTCTAAAATCAGGAACACTTTTACCACTAACATCTACAATAGATTTGGTTTTAGGTAACGGTAAGCGCAATTAAGATATGGCTAATATTCCTGATATTTCAGACGAAGAACAAAACGAATTATACGAACATCACGCGTTTAGAGTTGTTGCTGGTCAACAACCACTGCGAATCGATAAATACTTAATGAATTTTATTGAAAACGCCACGCGTAATAAAATTCAAGCGGCTGCAAAAGATGGCAGCATCTTTGTAAATGATGTTCCTGTTAAATCTAATTACAAGGTAAAACCCAATGATTATATTACCGTTAAATTTGAGCATCCACCTCATGAGAATCTTTTAATTGCTGAAGATCTTCCTATTGATGTGGTGTACGAAGATGATGACTTGCTAGTTGTTAATAAACCAGCAGGTATGGTAGTGCATCCAGGACATGGTAATTATTCAGGGACTTTAATAAATGGACTTATTTTTCATTTCGAAAACCTACCAAATAACTCAAGTGAGAGGCCTGGTTTGGTTCACAGAATAGATAAAGATACCAGTGGTTTATTAGTGGTGGCAAAGACCGAACATGCCATGGCACACCTTTCAAATCAGTTTGCTAAAAAAACAAGTGAGCGCGAGTATGTTGCACTTGTTTGGGGAAACATGGAAGAAGATGAAGGCACTATTGAAGGTAACATTGGTCGTCACCCAAAAAATAGATTACAAAACACGGTATTTTTAGATGATGAAGAAGAACAAGGTAAACCAGCTGTAACACATTATAAAGTGATAGAGCGTTTAGGTTATGTTACTTTAGTGAGTTGTAAGCTTGAAACAGGTCGTACACACCAAATCCGTGTACATATGAAGCATATTGGCCATACGCTTTTTAATGACGAACGTTATGGTGGAGAACGCATCTTAAAAGGTACAACATTTACAAAATACAAGCAGTTTGTAGATAATTGTTTTAAGATCTTACCACGACAAGCCTTGCATGCCAAAACGTTAGGTTTTGTTCACCCAACAACAGGTGAGTTTATGAGGTTTGAATCTGAAATTCCTGAAGATATTGCGCAATGTGTAGAAAAATGGAGGCATTACGCTAAGCACATGGATTAATATCTTAACCAAAATTTTATATAGACTTTCGTTATATCACTATCAAGATTAGTTCTCACTAATATTTGAAACACGAGCATTTACATTGTATTTTTACAATGAGAAAGAAAAATTGTTTAACTTTTAATGAGAGCCACTTTTGTGAGCATTATTATGAAACTAG
>Ga0209345_10006922_pt1 | contig 10159 bp, 8 predicted proteins | sample Cruoilmetagenom7_FD_187294 | JGI IMG/M metagenome (GOLD analysis project Ga0209345, IMG submission 187294) | Oil polluted marine microbial communities from Coal Oil Point, Santa Barbara, California, USA - Sample 7 (SPAdes) (version 2) | ecosystem: Environmental > Aquatic > Marine > Oil seeps ... | reverse complement strand
AAAGGTCGAGGATCAGCCAGCGCGTCACGCCTGCCGCTCCCCGCCTTGCCCGGCAATTCCGGCGCCAAACCGCGCCAGATCCGCCAGCCCGCCACGGGTCATCCCGTCCAGGTCGCCATTGGCCAGCGACATCGCGTGACGTTCCTCCCCCGTGGCATAGCATTCGTCGAAGCGGGCAAGCTGCCCGGTCAACGCGGCTACCGCACTGCCCAGATCCGGCTTGCACGGCACACGAAACGCCTCCGCCAGGCTGCGCGGCTGGCGGTCCCCGGCCTCGACCATCATGAACCCGGCCCGGCCATAGGGCGCGGTGGAGCCCAGCTTGGCCCCCGGCGTTACTTCCGCAATCAGGTGGATCAGGTTGTGCACCACCTGCCCCGCCATGTCGCCATCGCCCCCCAGATTGGACAGCAATCCCGCAAGGTCGATCACGACATAACCGTAATAGAGGCCGGAGGTCAGTTCCGTCTCTCCCAGATTGCCGGCACCTTCCTCAGGGTCCAGATCATCGACGGCGGCGTAGAAATCCAGCTCGCTCTCCGCCGGATGCACAGTGAAGGAATGGGCGACATGCACCGGGGCCGCGATGTTCGCCTCCGGGTCCGATGTCACCATGCGCCCGAACAACGCGCCGGTCAGGCCGCCGGGCAGCGCGGTTGCCTCGCGCATGGCCTTTGCATTGGCGCGAAACGCCTTGTGCCAGTCCTTTGCCAGCTCCGCCGCCTGTTTGGCATCGCCGCCTGCCTCCCCGGCCAGTCGCTCCGCCTCGGATTTCAGCCAGCGCAGTTCGGGCGCGCCCAGCAGCAGGATCTGGCGGCTGGTCCTGCTGTGCCCCTTATCGCCATAAACGGCCAGCTGGAAGGCGTCTCCGATGGCCTTGGCGATGTCGGCGCCGTGGCTGACGGTCAGCGGGGCTATGATCTCATGCGTTACCGCCTCACGCGAACGTCTGGCCGCCTCGGCCCCGTCGATCGTATGCAATGAATGCACATCGTCAGCCATGCGCCAGTGCCGCTTGAGGCATTGGGAGGAGACCCGCGTGCGGATCGCACCGCCATAGGGCAGACGCTTTGCCAGGCCGTTGTCATCGCGGTTGAGCAGGGCGGCGCTATAGCCGGTCAGCGTGTGAATCTGGAGAAATCGAGGGGTCATGCGCCCTGCTCCTTCGTGGTCTGTTTGCGTTCGGCCCGGTCGAGCCGTTTGTAATATTCGCTGGCGATATGTGCAGTCCTGTCCGGGGCCAGCAGGGCGAAGGCGACGTCCCCCGCCCGGATCGCCACATCCGGCGGCAGCCTGCGCGCGATGCCCGTCAGGACACGCCGCAGCGCGTCCACCCGCAACGGGCCCCGCTGGGCCAGCAGCCGCGCCAGCCGTTCCTCCGACACGACGGGGCGCGCGTCATCCTGCCCCCACGCCGTATTGCCGCCATCGCACAGCGCACGGCCCAGCGGCACGAAATCGCGCGTGATCGTCATGCGCTCCAACGGGTCGCCGCGCGGCGTCAGGATCGCGAGGATCTGCACGATCTGCGCCCACGCCTCGGGCTGCCGTGCAATCTGGGGAAACTCCGAATGGCATCGCCGGGGTCCAGCCGGTCGAGCCGCCGGGCGATCTCCCGCGCGATGCCGGCGGTATCCATCTCATCGCTCATGCGTCATCCTCCATTTCCTCTGTGCGCAGCCTGGCCAGCATGATGTCGAGCGTCCGGCGCGCCCGTGCCTCGGCCCGGTGGCGAAACAGCGCATCCACCGCGTAGCCCTGCCACTCCGCCTCGAAGGTCGCGCGCGCCTGTGCACGCACCTCGGCCTGAAACGCCTCGCGCGGGGTGCCCTCCAACCGCGCGCCCAGATAATCGAAGAACACCGCATCCAGCCGCGCCTGCATCCGATCCCCGGATGAGCGTACCAGAACGCGATCCTCCTTGGACGGATCAGCGCCGCCCGCCACCACCAGGGCCAGCGCGGTGTTCAGCGCCTTGGCCCCTTCCGCAATGTCCGCGATCTGCTCCTTGGAGAAGACACCCGCATCCACCTCACGCCGGTTCAGCGCCCTGGGCATCACCACCACCCGGCTGCGAAATCCCTCGGTCTTGGAATTGCCGCGGGCCAGTGCCTCGAACAGCAGCAGAACCGGGCCGTCCGCATCATCGGGCTGGGCGGTGGACAGCAGCGGGCGCTCCCAATCCGTGCCGAAATACAACTTGTCGATGGTGCGATAGTCGAAATCGCCGGAGGACAGCGTGAACGCCTTGCCCTCCCCCTTGTGAACCGGTGCCCAGGGATCGCCCACCGCGCCCTTTTGCGCCTTCGCCTCGATCCGCCCGGCGGTGGAGGTCGCGCGCATGGCCCGGATCGCTCCGGCCGCATCGCGGTAGAGCCGCACCCGGCGGCACACCTCCACGAACCACGGGTCCAGCGCGCCGATGGACAATTTGCGCCCCTCGGGCCAGGGCAGCGTCCAGATCAGCGCCGGGCCGCCCTCGGTCCCGATATGCTGATGCCGCCCCTCGGCGCGCGCGCGCAACAATGCGGTGACATCGCGGCGAAACCAGGCGGAGGGGTCTATGCGCAGACCCGCGCCCATCGGCACGCGGGCGACCATCGCCCGGCTGGATGAGCCGCCGTTCATCCGCGCAATCCCGTGATTGCCGCGCCCGCCATAGCCTTCGCTGACCTGAAGGGAGACCAGCGCGAACAGCCAGTCCTGCGCCTCCGCCTCGGCCGCGATCTCCCGCTTCAGGTCGTGATTGCGTGAGGTAATCAACAGGTCGAGCGCATCCGGCGTCGCCACCTGCGTCCACTTCAGCGCGCCGGGGTCGGCGGGTTGCAGGAATCCGGGCTCCCCCTCCTGCGGGATCAGCGCCCAGGGGGCCTCCTCCCCCTGCGTCAGGCCCAGCAACATGTCGCGCCACCCGTCCTCGTCCTTCGCCAGATCCCCCTGCCCTGCCTGCCAGCAGGCAAGAGCCGCGATCTGCACACAGGTCATATGCCACGCCGCCCGCTGATGCGGCCGCAGCGCCGGCAGATCCGAGACTTCGCCCCGTGACAGGGCCGCGAACAGACCGGGCAAGCTGAACAACCGCCCGGCCTGATCGGAAATGAGGGGATCGTGAAGAAGGGTCATCGTGACATCCTATTCCGGCGTAGCCGGGCAACATGTGGCAAAACGCACATTCAGGTCATCTTCCACAATCCGGTCCGGTCATAGCCGAACCGCCGGACGGTCCCGTCCAGCAGCGGCACGTTCAGCACCTCACCCTCCAACGTGGCGATTTCGTCCGCGACGCCCTGCCCCCACCATGCCGGCAGCGCGATCTGGCTGACCGGACCTAACGGGCCGACCGCCCCGTCCTGTAGGCTCAACAGCGGCCCCTGCGCGCCCAGCCGGGTCGCGACATGCTCATCGTAATCGGGAAACTCCAGCGTCTCGAACGGCATCGCACGATCGAGGCGCAGCCGTCTGCCCGCAGCGGATTCGGCCAGCGACAACCCCTCCAGCCCTTGCCTGTCCGCCACCCAGCTTTCGCCCATCTGCTGCGTCAGGGCCTCCAATGTCCGGGGATGCGTTGCCCGCTCCACCAGCATCCGGTTCATCGCAGGTATCTGCCAGATTGGATGCGCCCCGATCAGACGCCGCGTGGCCTCTAACCCGGCCAGGTCCATATAGATACCCCCCTCACTCCAACGCCCCAAGCCATTGAAAAAACTTGGTTTTGTCAGCGGCGCCAACCCGTTTTCAGGCAGGGCGATCACCGCGCGCGGCTGTTCGAACCCCTCGGGCCGCGCACGATCATGGCGATGCAGCCGCCCGAACCGTTGCAGCAGCACATCCACCGGCGCAAGGTCGGTAATCAGGAAATCCGCATCAATATCAAGGCTTTGCTCCAGAGTTTGCGAGCCGCAAACCACCAGCCCCCCTGCCCTGCTGGCCTTGCCCAGAGCAGCCTCCACCGCGGCATCCAGCCGGGCGCGATCCTCCACCGCGAAGCGCGCGTGATGCAATGTGCGCACGCCTTCCACGCATAGGCACGGCGCATCGTCGAGCGCCGCCAGACAGTCGCGCGCCGCCTGCACCGTGTTGCGGATCACCAGCACCCGCGCGCCCTGCCCCGCCGCCCGCGCGGCCAGCGCCGCCAGGCGCGATGCCTCCATCCCCGGCAAGGTTTCGATCGAAACGGCCTTGCCCCGGCTCTGCTCCTCGATTGGGTAGATCGTGTTCCCGGCGTGAATCGCGGGATAGCTCACCGTCTCGGCCTGTTGCGGGTCCGGCACGGGCGTCCCGGTGAAAACCGCACGTGCCCCCGCGCCCAGCGTCGCGGACATCAGCAGCACGTGCCCCCCCGTCGCCATGTGATCGCGCAGGAACGGCGCCAGCACCGCGCGACCATAAGTGTCCGAGGCGTGGACCTCATCCACCACCAGCAAGGCCCGCGACAGGCCGGCCCCCCGCGCCAGCGCATGTTTCGTCTGCAACCCCGCCAGCATCACCTGATCCACGGTGCCCACGGCGACCTGCGCGCTCAGGAACCGTGTCGCGTGTTCCGCTGCCCAGCGTGCGCCGCGCGGGGCATCATCATCCCAGCGCACCTCCCATCCGGGCAGCCGCGTTCCCGTCGCCCCGCCTGAGACGAGCTGACCCGGAACAGCCAAAACGGCCTCGATACCCAGAAACCTCTGCACCGCCTCATCCACCCGCCGGTGCAATTGCCGGGCCGCCGCCCGCGTGGGCACCGCGAAATACAGGGCCGAAACCTCCCCCGCGGCCAGCAGATGCACGAAGCGCCACAACGCCGCTTCCGTCTTGCCCGACCCGGTCTCCGCCTCCAGGATCACCAGTTGCTGATCGCTCGGTATCTCCGCGATCTTCGCCTGCAGCGCGCGCGGTTGCGCAAAGCCGGTCAATGCCGCGAAGTCCGGCACGGGGGCTGTTGCCCCTATCATGCCGCACATGCGAACAGCCCTGTTTGCCTGCCTGCGCGCAAGCTGCGCATAATCCTGCGTCACCACCTCATGAAACGGAAAATGGCCGACATCCGAGCCTATCCAGTCGGCAATCGACAGCAACCCCGCCCATTGCGCCACGAAGGCAGGTTCCGCCGGCAAGGCCCCGCCGGGGGCAAAGGCCTCGGGCCAGGTGGTCCGCGCAATCCGGGCGAAAGCCTTCGCATCCTCACGTCCGTCGAAGCGGTTGTCCTTGACCGAGGCTTCTCTCGCATCTGCAATCTGAATAGGCCGCCCGTGATGCGCCATCATGGCCGCAATATATCCCTCGGTCGCGGGTCCGGCCCAATCCTCCAGCGCCACGGCAATGTCCCGCAAGGGGTTTGCGGGCATACGCAAGGCGCGCAAAAGGATGCCGCGCCCCGCTTCCAGATGACTGACCCATGGCCCCGCCTGTTCCGCGATCTTGAGCTGAAAACCCGGCGCGAGTTTTCCGACATCGTGCAGATAGGCCAGGACGCATAAGCGGGACAGCATCCGGTCATCCACCGGAATCTCCGTCAGCTTCTGCAAACCCCGCCGAATGCGCGGCGCGCTCATGACAGCTTCCAGCGCCATGGCCACATCGAGGCAATGCGCAACCAATGCATGTGAGGTCTCGCTTTCGCGGTCGTATTTCCCCCAGGCCATCGCCGGTTTCGCAGAAGCACTCATGACGGGTTCCGTTTCTTTCATCAGCCGCCAATCGCATCAGAGGCGCTAAGACGATGTTCCATGTTCGAGTTGACAGCTGTCAACTTTCTAAGCTCCTTGCCCAGTCTTCCATGTTCGCAAAGCCATGTCAGATAAGCCGTAGGCGATTTCACCTCATCGAAGCGTTGCAGCAGCAGGCAGATAGAAACGGCCATCCGTTGAAGTCCGACCCGGGGTGTCAGACGCGTGACGACTTCCCTGGATACGCCCATCATCGGAGCTATTCGCAAGGCAGCATCTGTGACATTCCGCCAGTCCACCCGTGTGTCATCGAGGTGATCCAACAGGGCGGGGCAATGATCCAGAACGGTGTGCAGCGTAATTTCTTCAGTATGTTGACTCTGTATGTGCTGCTCATTCCGGGCGTCATTGCTGCTCGAAACACAGGTTTTTTCGCTGGGTTCGAGACGGTCGAGCAGGGCCTTGTGCAGGGCGGCAAGGCGCTCGAACAGGCCTTGCAAAACGTCCAGAGGCGACTTGCGGCGCAGGCTTCTCCGGACCTCAATGAGGTCCTGATCGGGGTTGAGAGTCAAAATATCGCGCAGCATCGCGGACAGGCGTGCACGCAGATCGCGGCGTTGCTTTTCGGCCTCGGTCACTTTCGCGGCCATCGCGATGATTTCCTCGGCCCGGGCGAGCAGGGGGGTAAGGTCGAGCCCGAAGGCCACGGCCTCCCCATCGCGGCGGGTGCGGAACCGCTTGCCGTTGGCACTGTCGTGACGGGCCAGAAATCCGCTGTCGATCAGGCAGGCGACATGGCGGCGCATGGTGCTTTCGGGCATGTTCTGCGCCCGCTCCGCGATCTTGCGGTTCGAAGCGAAGACGATCAGCGAACCGCTGCTGTCCAGCACACGCGGGCCGTGCAGGCTGAGCAGGGCGCGCAATACGTTCATCTGCCGATGGCTGAGCCCGAATTCAGGGGCCGCAATCTCGAAGGCGTTGAGCAGGTCCCACTTGTCACGGGGGATGTGGATTACGGCACGCTGCTCGCTCTCGCGCCGAATCCGGGCGAGGTCGATCGCGCGCCGCCCGAACGGGGTGGCGGTAATGTGTTTCATGGTGATGTCACGCGGCACAAAAAAGCCGTTCGCCGAATCGACGTCAGTTGACAGCTGTCAACTTCGCTCCTACCTTCGGATTGCTAGATACGAAGAAGGGCCTCTCGGGATACGCTTTCCGGGGGGCTTTTTTCAGTTTGCCAGTGCGTGCCTCCTTTTCATCCTGTTGCGTGGGTCGGTTCATTCATCATCGCGGGTCTTCCACGTCTGATGAATCTCGGGCAGTTGCTCGGTCAGCCATTCGGCGAAACGCGCGCCCTCTGCAGTGTCGAAATCGAAAGCGATCTTCTTACCCTTGTGCCGCACCGTGGCCAGTGGCGTATCGTCCGCGCCGGTCAGGCGGGTCGGCGCCGGGGCAGGGTGCTTTGGCAAACGGGTCGCGTCGAGCAGGGCGTTCATCAAGCCCTCGAACCTGTCCTGCGATGTGGGACCGTTGGTCGGAAGCTGCGCGATTGCCACGGCTCCCTCGGTTTCCATGTCCGAGGCCCGCAACAATTCGCCCAGTTTCAGCCAGCGCGGGCGACCGACGCCGTGGGCCGATCCGATGGCGACGATAACCTGCGACGGCACGGCATCGGCGACCTGAATCATGCGCGACAGGGTGGTCTTGTCGACATGCAGGGCATCGCAGATCAGATTGCGTGCATAGCCCGCATCGCGCATCTGGCTGGCGAAATTGACCTTTTCGATGAAGCTCAGATCGCGCCGGGCGGTGTTTTCCTGACCCTGGGCGAGGATAAGATCCTGATCGTCGAGATCGCGGATCATCGCGCGGATCGGAATGCCCAGATCGCGGGCGGCCAGAACGCGGCGGCGGCCGTAGACGATCTGGTAGCGGGTGGAATCCTGAGGGCTGGGGCGCACGAGGATAGGCACCTGTTGGCCGTAGTTGCGCATGCTCTCCATCAGGGCGGCGTGCTCACCCTCATCATATTCCAGCCGATCCTCGATGCCGCCGGCCTCGATCATGTGCGGGTCTATATCGGTAAGCGAGCGGCTCTTGAGCTCGGCAATGGATTGCGAGACCGCGCCGATCGCGCCCTTCTGATAGCGGGGCCGGACGGCATCGACGCGGGCGTGGTCGCCGGACGTGTCGTTCGGGCGGGCAGGGGGCTTGGCGCTGTCGTCCATCAGGCCCTTGAGCAGGTCCTTGCGTGCCATCTCAGCGCCCCCATGCCTGTTGAATCAGATCCTCGATCTCACCGTTGACGGCGTTGAGGCTTTCCATCGCGCGCTCGTAGGTGGAGCGGGTGAACTGGCTTCGATCCACCTCATAGAGCGTCTGCTTGGTGATGCCCGCATCTGAAATAGCTACTGATTTCAACATGGTATGGTTCAATACATGCTCCCCGAACATGGAGCGCATGAAACTGACCATCTGGTTTTGCGGCCCGTCGCCGGGCTCGTATCGCGTGATGACGTAGCGCATCCAGTCGTAATTCATGTCCCCTCCGGCCTCGGCCACGACGCCGAGCAGGTTTGATGTCATCAGGAGGAACTGGCACATCGACATCACGTCGAGCATCTGCGGATGCACCGTCACCAGGACGGCCGTGGCCGCCGACAGGGCGGACATCGTGATATAGCCAAGCTGAGGCGGGCAATCCACGACCACAATGTCGTAATCCTGCTCCACCTCCATCAGCTTGTCCCCGATTCTGGTAAAGAAAAGGTTACTGTCGCGCGCCGCCAGCGCGCGGGGGGTGTCATGCTCGAATTCCATCAGGTCCAGATTGCCGGGGATCAGGTCGAGATTGGTGAAATAGGTCTTCTGAATCACATCCGTCAGCGGCACCGGATCGTCATAGCGGATCGCATCATAGAGCGTGCCGCCATCGGGCAGGTCGAATTCGGGCTGAAAGCCGTGCAGCGCCGACAGGCTGGCCTGCGGATCGAGGTCGATGGCCAGCACGCGGTAACCGTCCAGCGCACATTTCTGCGCCAGATGCGCGGAGGTCGTCGTCTTGCCCGAACCGCCCTTGAAGTTGATGACGGTGATGACCTGAAGCGGATCGCCCGCACGCCGGCCGGGCAGATAGGTGCCGGGGCTCTTGGCCCCTTGCTCCAGCATCTCGCGCAGGGCCTGAATGTCGGCGGGGGAGTAGTAGCGCCGCCCGCCGGTGCGCACCTCGGGGTGGGGGCCCTTGCCCTCCAGATGCAGCTTGCGCAGGTAGGCATCCTTGACGCCCAGCAGGGCCGCCGCCTCACCCGATGTGAAGCGGCGCAGTTCCTTGCGCGAATCCGGCGGGAAAAGCTGCGCCCGATGTGCCTGTAGACGTTCCGACAGCCGTGCGGCATGATCGCCCACAAGCCTGTCAATGCGTTCCTGACGCTGTGCCATGTTCGGTATGTCCGCCCTGACTGTTCTTCTTGTTGCCTGCCCGACACCGAGTACCGTTTGTTACGGCTTTCGGCGTCATATTCTGTATTTACCGTAAATTAATGCAGAGCAAGGGGATTCGACGCAAGCGATTCTGCGGATCGTGTCGCATGAATGCGGCATCCGAACCGGCAATGGATCGGGAAACGAATTTGGGCTCACAGGCGTGAACGCCTTGTGCTAAAGGGGATTGAGCGGCATCCGAACCGGCACTTGATCCGGCAGTAGAGGGGGAAAATGATTTCATGACTGGCTGGTCCGTCACCTCGGTTGAGCCGCTGCTGCCCGAGGAGGCTTCGCGTCACCGCGCGGCCCTCGATGATCTGGTGGTCGAGCTTAGCGCCGCCGCCGCCGGTCTGCGTGAGAGTTTGCCCCAGGGGCTGCGCGCCCCCCTGGCCGACGCCGTTCGCGCCATGAACTGCTATTATTCCAACCTGATCGAGGGGCACGACACCCACCCGCATGACATCGAACGCGCCCTTGCCGCCGATTTCAGCAGGGAGCCGGAACAGCGCGACCTGCAACTCGAAGCGCTTGCCCATATCCAGGTGCAGAAATGGGTGGATTCAGGCGGCCTGCGCGCGCATCCGATGGCGCGTGAGAGCCTGTGCGAAATCCATGCGCGCTTTTGCGAAAACCTGCCCGAAAGCCTGCTGGTGCTGGAGGATGGCACCCGGATCGAAGGCGGTGCCCTGCGCACCGGGCATGTGCGCGTCGGGCGGCATGTCGCCCCCGAGGCCGAGGCGGTGCCGCGCCTGCTGGAACATATGCAGCAACGCTATGCCATGCTGGGCCGGGCAGGGGGCATCCTTGGGCTGGCCTGTGCGCATCATCGCCTGATGTGGGTGCATCCGTTCGCGGATCTCAACGGCCGGGTGGGGCGCATGGTCTCGCACGCGTGGCTGCGCACGGCTGTCGGCTCGGCCGGTTTGTGGTCGGTGAGCAGGGGCCTCGCGCGGAACGAGGCGGAATACAAGCGCCGCCTGATGGCCGCGGATGAGCCACGCCACGGGGGCGCCGACGGGCGC
>Ga0209345_10006921_pt1 | contig 10160 bp, 27 predicted proteins | sample Cruoilmetagenom7_FD_187294 | JGI IMG/M metagenome (GOLD analysis project Ga0209345, IMG submission 187294) | Oil polluted marine microbial communities from Coal Oil Point, Santa Barbara, California, USA - Sample 7 (SPAdes) (version 2) | ecosystem: Environmental > Aquatic > Marine > Oil seeps ... | reverse complement strand
TCAGAAAGGTTTTTAAATAACTCAACTGTACTAAGCATTAGCAAACCCCTGTAAGCTTGAGATTACTTTAATAGCCTCATCGCTTGTAAGCTCTGGTAGCTCGTTTATTTGCTTACCTAAAAGCTTTGGTATTAGCTGATTAATTAATTGACTCTCAGTGCGACCTATGCGCTTTAACTGCGATGTTATTTCATCAAGTTGAGATACAAAGCAGGGGGTAATATCAACCGGCTCTTTATTGTCTTGCAGCCCCTCATTACCATCTGTATTTAAGTTATGAATCGCTTCATCAAGGCGCTCAACTTTAGGCCAGTATTTAGAGGCGCGTTTAACCACTGTTTTACGTGCCATTTCATTCCAGTGGGTTTTCCATGGCCCGTTTTTAGCTTTAGATGAATTTTCGATTTTCTTGATATCATCTAGGCTCATTTCTTCGGTAAGGTAATCACCATCGGCGGTTTTAACCGTACAGTACCCACCAATTACAACACCTCTATCATTAGCGTTTAGGAATGGGTTATAGGTATGCGTAGGCGCTTTATCTAAACCATTTGAAGCGTATGCATCATTGGCATGGACAAGCTTACACTGTCCCCACTTAATTGACCCTGTTGTCATTGCTAGGTGAAGTAAACCCATGTAACTAATGTCTAAACATATTTTGCCATCACGCGGCACTAGGTATGCGTGTTTGTTCGCTGGATTTAAGCTAATACCAATTGATGCAACATTGATAATTGCATTTTGTAAGCTAGCCATGTTTTTACGTGCTGTATCAGCTAAGAATTTATTACCTTGAAAAGCCTGTATTGCAAATTGTGATTCAGTTGAAAACTTAACCTTATCATCGCAAACTCGTTCAAGGAACATGCTTTCTTGCTGCTGCACAAATTCTACTATGTCGTTACTCATTGCTGATCACCTTATTTATTATCTGGCTTAAAGCCGTTTTTACGTGCCGCTGCAAACAACAATGCCTCAGCGTTATGCTTTTTGGTGCCGTGCAGTGATGATAAGTATTCATGCACATGTGGCGGTAAATCTAAATTAATTCGCTTTGTTTTCGATTCGATCATTTGCTTATCCTTGTTTGTTTTGATGCGTCCATTATGGGACTTGCATTTAATATGTCAACCTATTTATATATATTTTTAAGCCTACTCTTAAAAGCTTGCTTTATTGAGTTTGTTGATATACATTTAACGAACATTAACAATGGAGAGTAAATAAATGAATCACTTTGACGCAGAATACGAAGCAGCTCAAGAAGCCATAACAGAAGCCATTTTAATTAATGAGCAAAACTTAGCGGGTCACTTTAATCATTATTCAGAGGCCGAGCTAATAAAGCTTTTATCAACCGGTAAAAAGTTCTTACGCTTAAATGAAGGCTGCGGCCATCGCTGCATTGAAATTGAAAACTTAAGCAGCGAAATAGCCCAAGACAACGAGTTTACGCTTATATTAATACGCGAAACGCTAGAAGATAACGCAAGCATTGAAAGCGTGCGTGAAATGCTTAACGCTGAAATCGAGCGCCGTATAGCTTACGCATTGCAGCAAATTAAAGAAGATTGGAGCGACTTTTTAAATGGTAATTGATAGCGACATAAACACCATTGACTGCTTTGGGTGGCGTGACATATACCACGCCATCAAGGAGGCTAAAGCGGTTAGAGTTAAAAACAAAATACCCGTTCAAACTATAGAAGGTGAAACGGGTTTATTAATCACAATTAGATTTACAGCGTGCAATGTTATGCACGCATCATGGGAGAGTAAAGAATGAAAAAATCAATCGACTACCTTAACGAATGTATGGAAGTTCAAAAACAACGCGGCGAGCAATACGATTCAAAAGGCACCGGTGAACGCTCATTTGATGCAGCAGCCAAAGCCTTTAACGCAATGACAGGGCAAAACCTAAAAGGTTCTGATGTTTGCTTGCTGCTAGCCTGCGTCAAGGCTGTACGCCAATACAGCGACCCTACGCGAGTACATGAAGATAGTTTGTTGGACTTAGTAAGTTATGCCTCGCTATGGGCGGAAGAATTAAATAAGGAGCTAAAATGATTAACTGGTACAAAAAGCAAATAGAAACTAACGAAGCTAAAATAAAAGCTCATGCTAACTTAGGCAATGAAGAAGAAGTCAAAAAGCTTGAGGCTGATAATAGAAACTATCAACGAGCAATAGGTAAAGCACCTGCTGGTGTAGATAAATATTTAAGCTAGTTCCAACTATTATGAATTACCGAATAGCTAAGCCCTTTAATTAGGGCTTTTTTGTGCGTGAAATAAAGTTGACGTACGTACAATATAAATATAGAATGTATGTACAAATTAAATAAGGAGTTAAGAAATTGAAACCACTAAACGTAAGATTTCCAGAAAGCGTTAATGATGAAATTGAATTTATATCTAATTCAGGTGATTACAGTATTGCAAAATCATTAATCGCAAGAGCTGCCATTGCCTTGGGTATTCAGCAGATAGAATTAGCTAGAGATAGCATGAGCCAAGATGATTTTATTCTTTGGCTTGATTCGCAACAAGCAAAATAAAAAACCCGCGTCAACGGGTTAATTAAATAGGAAGAAACGAGGTAATTATGGCAGAACGTAAAGCTATTAGCAAAAGAATGAGATTTGAGGTTTTAAAGCGCGATTCATTTACTTGTCAATATTGCGGTAAGCAGCCACCAGACACTGTGCTTCACCTTGATCACATCAAGCCAGTTTCCAAAGGTGGTAAAAACACTATTTTAAACTTGGTTACTTCATGTGTTGATTGTAACTTGGGTAAATCAGATATTGAGCTTTCTGACGACTCAGCGATTAAAAAACAGCAAAGCCAGTTAAATTTAATGGCAGAAAAAAAAGCTCAGATCGAGCTAATGATAAAATGGCGAGATTCACTAGAGTCGGCTGACGAGCTTCTTGTTGATAGCGTTGTTAATCTAATAAATAAGCTTATGGCTGAATACCATTTAAACGAAGATGGCATTATGAAGGTTAGAAAAGCCATATCAAAAAGAGGTTATCAGGCGGTTTATGATTCGGTTAAGTTGTTTTACAACAGATGCTCAAGCGTAAAAGACTTTTCTGATAATTGGAGTAAAGGTTTATCTGTAAAAGATAATGGCGGTATAAGCATAAATTACGCAAAGGGAATATTAAGGAATAGATTTAACAACTTTAATGAAAAGAAGTTTTACTCTTTCTTTAGTGGTTTTAGTTTAAGTAAAGATCAAGTTGAAATGGTAATAGAGGAATCTAAGTGCTGCATAAGCGTTTTTGAATTTTACAATGCTTGCGAGGTTAATTTGTAATGGCAAGGGCAAGGAACATTAAACCGTCATTTTTCAACAATGATGTACTGGCTGATATAGAGCCATTAGGTAGATTGCTGTTTATTGGTCTATGGACGATATGCGACTACAAAGGCAATCTTGAGTTTAGAGAAAAAAAGATAAAGGCAAGCCTATTACCATACGATAACTGTAGTGTAATTGATATCGCGATTAATCTGGAAAAATCTGGATTTATCCAGAGTTACTCGAACGATGGTGTAACTTACATAAATATAGTTAATTTTAGCAAGCATCAGAACCCTCATAAAAATGAGAGGTTAAAAGGTAGTGATACGCCTGATATTTCAGATAGTGACTCGCAACTATATGATTTAAAAGAAGGTTGTATTAAATCGGAAAAAATCGCGATTAATCCAGATAATAACGGAACTAATCCTGCTGATTCCTTTAACCTGATTCCTGATTCCTCTTCCCTGAAACCTTCTTGCACAGATCTTTCAGTTCAGCCAGAGGCTAAACCTAGTAAGTTTAAGTTCAATGATGATCAGATGAGATTTGCTAGTTCGATGTATGATTTTATTTTAAGGGTAGCTCCAGCTATCAAGAAACCAAATTTAGAGTCGTGGGCTAACACTGCAAGGCTGATAGAGGAAATTGATGGTGTTAATCTTAATGATGCTTGGCATGTTTTCGTATGGGCTAATGCAGATTCATTTTGGCAAACAAATATTTTAAGCGCTGATAAGTTCCGCAAGCAGTACGCTCAACTGTCAGCAAAGATGAATGGCAATTCAAGTAATGGCAAGCAAGACATTATTCAGCAATCATCTAATTCAAACTGGCACGAAGAGGACTTAGGATTATGAGCGACTTTAAAAACCAAATGCAAAGCATCATCAAAAAAGGCAATCAACAGCTTGAGCAACAAAACTTTAGCAATCACGAACTGCAAAACAATATCAATGCAGAGGTTAAACATCTTGTTGACCAAGTATTCAAACAACTAGCGAGCGTATTCCCTGCATGGCAACACGCATGGAAAAGCCAGCAAGCAATCGACACGGCCAAAAAAGAATGGGTGAAGGCGTTTATTGAAAATGACGTTAACACCGTTGAGCAACTTCGATGTGGATTTAAAAAGGCCCGCGCATCTGATAGCGCATTCCTTCCTAGCGTTGGCAAGTTCGTTACATGGTGCAAACCATCACTTGAGGACTTTAATCTTGATGATGCTAGCGTACTGGCTAAAAAGGTTATCCATTACCATCATAGCAGCAAGGGCTTTGGTGATGAGCCAAGAAAGACCGAGGGTTACGATCCGTTTATCGTGGCAATTCATAAATCATTGGACTGGTTTTCATTCAGAAGTATGAGCGAAGAAAAGGCCGAAAAGAAAGTCGAGCAAGTGGCGATTAATCTTTTAAAGAATGGTTACAACCCAAACTCAGTACAAACCATGCAAGAAGCACCGCGATTAACTACTGAAAACCAAAAAGGAGAATTAAAAAGACCATCGCCAGAAGTTGTTAAACAGCGCATTGACGAAATGAGAAGTAAATTTAAAAAGGTAAGCAAATGATTTACCCAATACGCTATTACTATCGAGGCGGAGTGAGTGACAAAAACTTTATCCTCACTCGAATGGCTCATATACCACCTAGCAAGCAGCAGGAAGTAAGTGACCATTACGACAGGCTTTACATGCAAAACGGTGGTGTCAATGTGGCAAAGGGGCGTAAAGAGGCTAACACGTACTTGCATAATGAGGCTCGCAAGTATCAAGCAGAAAGAACACCAGACGCTTACAATCGACACCTTAAAAAAATGAAAGGCATGATTAAGCAAGAACAACCCAAAGTTAAAAAACCAACTAGCAGCGGCGTTGTAAATCAAAACCCACTACCAAATGGTATGACTGGAATTAAATTGGACTGGTAAAAATGAAAAATCATTACAAAGGTTACGTAAAAAGTGAAATTGAACAAGCTAAAGAATTATTCTTTGCAAATAAGACCTATAAGCACATAGCAGAGAGCCTAGGAAGGACTGAGGCAGCAATAAAGGATTTATTTAAGCGTATGGGTTATAAGAGATACAAAGCGCCTACAAGCGCAAATTATAGTAAGGCAGCGTAATGGGTAAAATAAGAGAGCATACAACAACAGAAGCTAAAATAGTTAAACGCATGTTTGATCAAGGTTACACATACAAAGAAATAGGCAAGGAAATAAACAGAAGCGAAAGTGTAACTGGTTATTTTGCCAGAAGCTTAGGATTAAGACGCAATCAAACAAGCAAGGCAAGTGAGAAGTTTAGGCGTGGTTATGACAATCAAAATAAAGGGGTTAAATAATGAATTACGAATCAATGAGTGACTTTGAAATCAATAAAGCTGTATCGGTAAAGCTTGGTGTTGGCGTGAATAGCGGCTCTTGCATGGATTATCAAGATATAAACAAACCTAGCGTGCCTATTTCACAAGGAAGCTTCCCTAATAGGTGGGTTAATTACTGTGACAAAGTTTCAGACGCTTGGGATATAATTATCGAAAATGAAATTAGCATAAACAAACTAAAATGCGAGCCGCTTTGGATTGCCGATAAAGGTGGCGATTATGTTAAAAATAAAAACCCACTGCGCGCCGCAATGATTGTATTTTTAATGATGCAAAATGACTAGGCGTTACAGCTATTACACAACAGCGGAACTAAAAACAATTGAGCGAATGGCAAAGGATGGTGTCAAGCGCTCAGTTATCGCTGAGGAAGTTAATAAGCCTTACCATTCAGTGTGCATGATGATTAGCACCAGGGGATGGTATCGCGACGAGTTTAATTTAACACCTATGCAGCTTGGCCGAATATTTATGAGTGTTAGAAATAAAGCTTTATCAATTGAGCTGAATAAAACACCAAAGCAGATAAGCCAAAAGCGGTATCAATTGAGGTTGAAAATAAAACCTTAACTGGTCGGAGCAGTGAATTACGATTTATAGGTTATATTAAACACGCTTAATTAATGGAGAGTAAAAAATGAATTTTGGAGAGTTAATTTATCACGGCGGCGCGGGGTTTATTTTTGGTTTGGATACTGACAGGTTAATAGCTGAGTTTGAGTATAGTTCAGAGGCTGAAAGCTTTGTTGAATCATACAATAAAAGCTACAAGGAGATTTAAAATGACTTATCAACAATACAGAAACGCAAGAATCAAAGGTGTATCGGTTTTATTTGGCGCCATTACGGTTATTACTGCTGCTGCGTGTTTTTTAGTGGAGGTTTTGTGATGGAATTGGCCGAGCTTAAATCTAAAGAAAAAAGCTTGGAGAGTGACCATAAAAAATCACTAAACAAGCTTCACATCGAGTACGCAAAATCAAACCAGTTGTATTTTGCGGGCCAAGCTATTGATAACGGAATTAGCCGCATACTAATCGATAGCGTTGAGTTTTCAGGCTGGAGCTTTAACAGCCCGCCTTGCTGTGTTTATTATGGTGTTGAGCATACAAGAAAGAATCAGCCATACAAGAGCGGTAGAAGGGTGGGTATTCGTCAGGATTCAAATAAAATAGAGGTGGTGGGTTAGCATGGAAACTTTAGAGGAGTTAAAATCGATTATTGCGGGTGCGCCGGAGGGTGCGACTTTATATGATGGTGAATATTTTAAATTTGAAAATGATGAGTATCATCGATGGTCTATGGTTTTCGATATTCAGGGCTGGAATATTGATTTAGATCCAAGTTGTGAAGTACGTTCACTATCCGACATAGGCCTAATCATTGAATTGATGGAGCAGTTAAATAAAATAGAGTCAGTAAAAGAAGAGTGCGCCCACCCTTCAACCACTGCAAGCTATACCCATGTTACTTGCGACTCTTGCTGCATGATTCGTACTGATGGCGGTTGGGGTTGCGCGTCAAGAAAGTGGTTTGACAATATTGAGTCAGCAAAGTTTTACGAGAAAAACGGATTTTTACCAAAATGAAAGACCCTAAAACACGAAACAGCCACGCATCATGTGTAAATCGTATTCTTAATGAAAAGCAGTTGATGTTAAAAATAAAGCTTGAGCGCGAGAATAAATTAACCTGGCGCGAAATAGGCGAAGCAATTAACAAGGCTGGTAAAGATGATTAATCAAAATCTAATAGATTTAATTAAATCAAAGCTTGATAGTGAATTGGAAGTTGAAACCGAGTTTGTTTGCAGTTTGCTTGATTCCTATATATCACTTATTGAGCAAAACGCAGAGTTACACAAAGAGCTTGCAAAATCAAAAGCGGATTACAATAAACTTTATGAGATTTGCATTAACTCAGGCATTAATAAAAACATTGTTGATATGAATATGAGGCTAGGCAATGCCCAAACCTAAAAAATGCAAAGTGTGCGAAAAGGAGTTTTCACCAACTTACAATTCAACTCAAAAAGTTTGCAGCCCATCATGCGCAATCAAGCTTGTTGATATAGATAAGCAAGCTAAAGCTAAAAAAGCCCGTAGAGGCGAAATAAAGCGAGTTAAGCAGAAGTTAAAGCAGTTAAGTATGAATGACCGCCAGAAAGCACTGAGAGCTGCTCAGGCTGCTTTTAATGCGTTTATACGGGAAAGGGATAAAAGGTTAAATTGTATTTCATGTGGTAATAGACTGGCTGAATTTAAGGGTGTCAGGGGGCATCTTTATGATGCAGGCCATTATCGCTCAGTAGGTAGTGCGCCTGAGCTTAGATTTAACGAGGATAACTGCCACGCTCAGTGCGTCAAGTGTAACCGAAACTTATCAGGTAACGTTGTTGAGTATAGGCGAGGGCTTTTAATTCGCATTGGTAAAAAGCGACTTGAAGCGGTTGAAGCTCATCACCCAGCTAAAAAATACACGGTTGAGGAATTGCACGAAATAAAGGCTTTGTACGCCAAAAAGAAAAAGGAGCTGATGAGTGATTAAAGACTTTAAGCTTGAGCTTGGCAATTTAGATAGCTTGAACGAGCTATTTAAGATGGGTTTAACTAATGGTGCCATGCGTGTTAATGCTGTTAAGTGGCAAGAGAGGCGAGGATTAAGTCAAAACTCACTGCTTTGGCTATGGCTTAACTATATAGCTGAAAACGTACCGGTTAGCGATAAAAAGCACAGTGCTGATGTGTGGCATGAGTATTTTAAAAACTACTTTTGCCCGGTTAAAGTTATGGCCATGCCAGCGGGTGACGACTTGCAAATGAAAAGTACGGCGCTTTTAGATGTTGGCGAGTTTAGTTATTACCTGAGCAAGATTGAGCAATGGGCGCAAAGTCACATGATAAATTTGCCCATTCCACCTGGTAGCGAATGCGAGCAATTAAATAATTTGCAGAATAGCTAGCTGGTCGGAGCAGTAAAAACGAGTTTTTGATATATAGTTATCACACTTAAATAATTGGAGAGTTAAAAGTGAAAATATTAATACACATGAAGAGTGGCAAGACTATAACCCAGAGCGGAGTAAAAAATTATTCATTTACGTATTCAGGAGATGATATTAAATCAATAGAAATAGAGCTCTATTGGTTTTCAAAGAGGACAATGCTTGTTCCATGCTTGCGCTTTTCAAGCATAGAGGCGGTTGAGGTAAAATGAATAACAGATTACCAGCCCTACAAAGACGCGCTAGGGCTTATTTAAAAAACCTTGTTGTCGCTTATGACTATAAAACACAAGCAAGCGCAGATTTAATAAACGTTAAGCTTGGCGTATTTGCGCCGGTTAATATGAATCTATTCAACTTGGCCACTAGCTATAAATACCGATGGAATATTATTTTGATTGCTGTTGGATTGAACGGCAAGGCTAAGCAGGCTTATTCAACAATTGAGCTTGAAACTAGCGAGTATTACAAGCAAAGCGAAATGACCCAGTTTATTAGCGATAAAATGGAGCAATTCAAAAAGCAAAATCATGATGATATTCAAACGCTAACTAACACAGCTTGGATAGCATCGCCGCAGCGTTTAGATATTACTGACACGCAGATAGATAGAATATTGCGATTGAGGGGTGCGTGGTAATGCTAAGTAAGCAGCAAAAGCAATTGATTATCGACAACCCAAACTTAAACGCTTGTGTGCTAGCTAAGTTTATCGGAGCAAAAAGCCAAACGGTTACTTCATTTAGATTTAGAAATAAAATTAAATCGAAGTGGTATCACAAGGGAAATAAAATACCATTTTTAAGCGTTAGAACAAATGACCGATACGCGCTAGATGTTTACTTTAGGAGTGGAACATTAGCAACAAGCGGGAGCTTTTCAAAGGCGATTAAAATTGTCGATCATTTAATTTGGTGCATTGAGCTTGAAATGTTCGATAAGCCAAGAATAGAAAACCCATATTTACAAAACTTAAAATTCGGAGAATAGCAATGAGTAATTTAGATAAGCACTTTAGCAACTTTACACAGTGGTCAACTGATAGAGGTATTATTCAGAATGGTAATTCGTTAGCGCAGGGCTTAAAGCTTGTTTCAGAGCTTGGTGAGCTTGCTGATAATCTTGCAAAGGGTCGCTGCATTAAAGACGATATAGGGGATTGCATGGTTGTATTGAATAACTTAGCTTTAATGACCGGTGTAACTATTGATGAGTGCTGCTCTAAAGCTTGGGATGACATAAAAGACCGTAAAGGCTTTATGAATGAGCATGGTGTATTTATTAAAGATGGTGACACACCCAAGTAAGTGCTAATATAATTAAATAGAATTATCATTAACTGAAAAGTGAGGTGGTAAAATCTCGTAGCTATGACGTTATATAGCATGCTGATGCACTGTCGAGCGATAGAGTTAAAGCAAATAGAGTTTATAGGTGTGTGCTTAGCTT
>Ga0209345_10006920_pt1 | contig 10161 bp, 9 predicted proteins | sample Cruoilmetagenom7_FD_187294 | JGI IMG/M metagenome (GOLD analysis project Ga0209345, IMG submission 187294) | Oil polluted marine microbial communities from Coal Oil Point, Santa Barbara, California, USA - Sample 7 (SPAdes) (version 2) | ecosystem: Environmental > Aquatic > Marine > Oil seeps ... | reverse complement strand
TACCCCTTGGAAAGCGGAGGCCGCTGGTAAGGCGGCACCGGCTCCTCACCGATCATCGTGATCTCGCCCTCAAAGCCACGCTTACGCAAAGTCTCGGCCAAAGTCGCGCCAGCCTGCCCCGCCCCGACAATTATATAATGACTCATCCACGGCTCCTTGCAGCGTTCATGTGTGTAGCGAGCTTTACATCAAGCTCGGTAAGGCCACCGGCGCTATGGGTTTGAAGCGTCACCGTTACCTCATTATAGGTGTTGGCCCATTCAGGATGATGATCCAGCTTTTCAGCCCAAAGCGCCGATTCCGTCATCCAGGCAAAAGCATGCCTAAAAGTTTTAAAACGGAAGGTTTTGCAGATGGCATCGCGCCCCTCAACCATAGCCCAGCCGCTCTCAAAAAGCGGTGTCAGGCGGGTGCTGCGTTCGGTTTTATCAAGAATTTCCATGAAGAATATATATCTGAAAACCAAACACCTTGGCCAGCCTTTAATGCAAAAGCCACATGTGCCAACGCCTCAGCGCGGCGCGGGTGCGATACAGCAAAGCCGTGCAACATTGGCGCGCCGCCATGGTCGCCCCGTCAGCCGTCTTTCTTAAAAGGCCCAATATCGGCCAACTCGTCAATGTCTTCCAGCACGGCTTCACCTTCAGCATCTAAAAACCGCTGCACAGCACCGGCAAAGCCCTTATCTTTTATCCAATGCAGCGAATAAACAGGTGTTGGCATATAGCCACGTGCCAGCTTGTGCTCGCCCTGAGCGCCAGCTTCAACCCGCTTCAAGCCCCGCGCAATGGCGGCATCAATCGCCTGATAATAGCACAGCTCAAAATGCAAGTTCGGATGGTGCTCAACCGCTCCCCAGTAGCGCCCAAACAACGTATCACCCCCGATGAAATTCAACGCCCCCGCAATATAGCGCCCCTCACGCTTGGCCAGTACCAGCAATATGTCGTCCCGCAACACTGCCTGTGCTTCATCAAAAAACCCGCGTGTTAAATAAGGCGTGCCCCATTTTCGCGCACCTGTATCTTGGTAAAACTGCCAGAAAGCGTCCCAGTGCTCGGGCTGAATATCCTCTCCGCTCAGGCGCAAAATCTCGCCGCCAAAACCCTGCGCCGAGGCCCGCTCTTTGCGGATGTTTTTACGTTTGCGCGAAGACAGCGCCGCTAAAAAATCGTCGAAATGCTGGTAGCCATTATTTTCCCAATGAAACTGCTGGCTAAGCCGCTGCATCAGCCCCATTTCTCCCCCAAGCCGAAACTCATCCTCGGTGCAAAAGGTCATGTGAAAAGACGACAATCCGTTTTGCTCGGCAATCTGCGTCGCCCCTTGCATCAAGGCCCGTCGGCTGGCGTCATCTCGCGCCAAAAGTCGCGCGCCAGTGGCAGGTGTAAACGGCACAGCCGCTTGCAGTTTGGGGTAATATTCACCCCCGGCCCGCATATAGGCATCCGCCCAATTGAAATCAAAAATATATTCGCCCTGCGAATGTGATTTCAAATAAAGCGGCATCGCCCCCACAAGCTCACCCCCCAAATGCGCCAGCATATGGCGCGGCTCCCAGCCGCTGCCATGGCCAACAGAGCCACTATCCTCCAGCGCTTTCAAAAACCGATGCGTGGTAAAGGGGTCGCCCGAGGTCAACGCATCCCAATCCACGGCCTGCACCTCGTGCATACCGCTGATCAACGTTATTTCATAAGCGATATCGCTCAGGGTAAGTATCCCTCAAAGGTGATGTTGTCAGCCAGCCGACGCGCCTTATGCTCGTCGTCCTCCGATTTTATGGTCCAGCTTAGCACCGGGTCGCCCCCTTGGCGAATCCGGTTCACCGACGGCAAATCCAGGCTATGGAAATGATGCGAAATAAAGCTCGATTCAGTTGGTTCAAAATCAGGGATATCCACCAGTTCCTCAGCACGCTTGCGCGGCAAAAAAGGCCAATCCTTTTCTGAAAACCTGCAAGTGGTAATGCCCCGCGGCACATCTGGTGATAGCCGCTGCATGTGGTAAATCGCATGCGGGTTCAATGACATAACCGCCACCGGCCCGCGATACTCATTCAATATCTCGGCCACGCGCGCTTCCAGCGGGCCAATATCAGCGCCCATCGCACCATCTTGGTCCTTAATCTCAACCAACACCCCCACTTGGCCTGAAACCTGCTTTAACACCTCGGTCAAAGTCGGAACGTTTGACCCGTCAGCAAGCGTCATCGCCCCTAACTCAGCCGCACTGCGCTGGCGGGTTGGCCCCCGCTCAACCGTCAGCCGAGAAAGCTCGTAATCATGAAAAACCATCGCCTCGCCATCAGAGGACATCTGGATATCCAGTTCAATGGCATACCCACGCTCAATCGCGGCTGCAAAAGCGGCCGTGGAATTCTCAGAACGCCCCTCACCGTGCAGCCCCCTATGGGCAATCGGCGGCAGTAAAAAGGCCGGATGTAGCTCAGGCAATCTCGAAAATCCCTTCGATCTCTACAGCCACCCCCAAGGGCAAAGCCGGGACGCCCACAGCAGCCCGCGCATGGCGGCCCTTCTCAGCAAATACGTCAACCATCAAGTCAGAGCAGCCGTTAATCACTTTAGGCTGATCGGTGAAATCGCCTGTCGAATTCACAAAACCACCAAGCTTTACAACCCGCACCAGCCGCTCAAGATCGCCACCACAGGCCGCCTGCAATTGTGCGATCAGCGAAAGGCCACACCGCCGCGCAGCCGCATATCCTGCCTCCGCATCCATGTTCTCGCCCAACCGGCCCAAAATCAACCCATCAGGCCCACTGCTAATTTGCCCGGATACATAAACCAGGTTTCCCGATTGCACAAAAGGTACATAGTTGGCCGCCGGTGCTGGCGCCTCTGGCAAAGTTAACCCCAGCGCCTCTAGGCGCGATTGAATGGATTCAGACATATGAGCCTCCGTTGAAAATTTCGCGTCAGGTTAGCGCGGAAACTCAGCGGGGAAAATAGGGAAAATGCACCGCGCGCAAATTCGTGATAACCACAAGCGCAAACGCCTCAAAGCGGCGCGGGCGCACCCTCGCCAAGCCATGCAATGCCAGACGCGCCGCATCAGAACTTTTGGAAAAAAGCCGAAGATCAAAAAAAAGGCCGAGCTAAGCTCGGCCCAAGTCCAACAGGGAGGTATGAAACGCTGCGAGCGAACTCGCTTGTTTCGATTAGTGATATAGGTATACCGAATGTGGCTTTCAAGAATAAACGGCCACATGCGACGCATAACTGCTATCACCTACATGCATACCTAAAGCAAAAACCTTTATAATAAGTAAAACTATGCGCTATCCCGCATGATTTTCCTGTAAGCAATAATTTCGTTTAATACAAAATCCTTAAACACGGCCACACGTTTACTCTGCCTCAGCTCACCCGGATATGCCAAGTAAACAGGCACCGGCACTGAAACCGACTCAGGCAGCACGTTTACCAGCTCAGGGAAGTCCGCCGTTAAATAATCTGGCAGCGCCCCAATACCCAGTCCGTTTCGCACGGCTTGCAGGATGCCAAAATAGTTGTTTACCGTCAGCAAAGAGGTTTCATTCTCCTCAATAAACGGTGCCACCCACGCCGCGCCCGCACTCACCTGCGGGGCGCTCTGCGCCTGTGAAATCAGCCGATGTTTACGCATTTCTGTCGCCGATGTCGGCGTGCCATGCGCCGCCAAGTAATCGCGTGAGGCATAAAACTTCATGTTCACATCCATTAAGCGCCGTCGGATCAGGTCGGACTGCGATGGCTCTTTCATCCTGATTGCCACATCAGCCTCGCGCATCGGCAGGTCTAAAACCCGCTCTTCCAGCATCAGGTTTATGCGCAAATTCGGGTATTTTTCATAAAGATGCGCCAAGCGGGGCGCCAGCCAAAGCGAGCCAAAGCCCGTTGTCGTCGTCACCCTCAGCTCGCCAAAAACCTCGTCCTCGGAGTCTTTTATCTGGGCTGCGGCCGCTTCTAGTTGCTTGCTCATCGCCTTGGCCGCCTCAAACAAAAGCTCGCCCTGTTCTGTGAGAATTAGCCCCCGCGCATGGCGGTGAAAAAGCGTCACGTTCAGGCTTTCTTCCAGCCCTCTTATCTGCCGGCTTACGGCTGATTGGCTCAGGTGCAGCACCTCCCCCGCATGGGTGAGGCTGCCCGCATCGGCCACTGCATGAAAAATCCTGACCTTATCCCAATCCATCTGCCACTCCCGATTTTTGCCACAGCTTACAAGCGAAGCCCCCGCTTAGGCAACGGCTATCAACCCACCTGTTGATTTCAGTTGTATTTTGGTGCGTTTGGTGGCCAATTATTGCCTAAAGGAGCCCGCCATGACCCACCCCCTGATTACCCAAAGCCATATAGACACCTACCAAAAAGACGGTGTGGTGCTGATCAAAGGCCTGTTTAAAGACCATGTCGAAACCTTGCGCAAAGGCATTGCCAAAAACATGGCCAGCCCCAGCGAATTTGGCAAACAGCCCAACCTTAAAGAAGGATCCACTGGCGCGTTTTTTGACGATTATTGCAATTGGCCCCGCATTGCCGAATTCGAGGACGTTATCCGCCATTCCCCAGCGGCTGAAGTCGCTGCTGACCTTATGAAATCAGAAGCCGTTCAAGTGTTTCATGACCATGTGTTGGTCAAGGAGCCGGGCACAGCCGCGGCCACCCCTTGGCACCAAGATGGCCCCTACTATTTTGTGGACGGCCAGCAAAATGTGTCGTTTTGGACCCCGCTAGACCCCGTTGAAAACGCCACCCTGCGTATGGTCCCCGGTTCCCACCTGTGGCCAAAACCGGTGCTACCCACGCGCTGGCTTTCCGAAAAAGATTTCTATGAAGGCGAAGACATTTACATGCCAGTGCCAGACCCAGATGCCGAGGGCATGCCCATTGTTGAATGGCCCATGCAGCCGGGCGACGCCGTGGCCTTTCACTACGGCATATTGCACGGCACACGCGGCGAGGAGCTGCTTACCCGCCGCCGCGCGTTTTCCCTGCGGCTTTTGGGCGATGATGCCCGCTATGTTGAGCGCGCTGGCCCCACCTCTCCGCCATATACAGGCCACGGAATGGCCGCAGGCGAGCGTTTGCGCGAAGACTGGTTTCCAACGATTTTTAAGCGCTAGCCAGCTTCCCGCCAAAATTCGCAATTTCGAAAATCACCTGCTCCATTTCACGCCCCAGTGGATCAGCTATCCGCTTTCCAAGCGCGCTGCACGCTTCTTTGTTTACGGCGTTGCCATGTTTAACGCCTTGTTCTTTTATCGTGATCCTGATGTCCTATAGTGTGGGCGTAAAAACCAAGCCGAGCAAAAAGTTGCGCAAACAGCGGCTTAACCTTTGCAATAAAGTGTGCGGCCTTACGGGGCCGCGCAACATCTGAACAAATGTTCACTTCACAAAGTTTTCCCTTGATAGGTCAAGTTTTCTGACCAATAATGTCGGTGGAGGAACTCATCATGGATCTACAATCTGTCTCGCTAGCCGACCGGCTCGACCTGTCCAAAAAGGCCGTGCTGCTTAACGGCACCCAAGCGCTCGTGCGCCTGATGATGATGCAAAAACAGCGGGATAAGGATGCAGGCCATAACACAGCAGGCTATGTCAGCGGCTATCGCGGCTCGCCCGTGGGCGCGGTTGACATGCAAATGCAGCGGGCCGAAGGCCAGCTAACAGCCTCTGACATCAAGTTTGAGGCTGGCCTAAATGAGGACATTGCCGCCACCGCCCACTGGGGCGCGCAATCAGCGGGGCTGCGCGGCGATGGCAAGTTTGATGGCGTGTTTGGCCTTTGGTATGGCAAAGGCCCAGGGGTGGACCGCTCGGGCGATGTCTTCCGCCATGCCAATATGGCGGGCACGGCAGCGCTTGGCGGCGTGGTTGCGATAATGGGCGATGACCACACGGCGGAATCTTCCACCACCCTGCACCAATCCGAATTTGCGTTTGTGGATGCGCTTATGCCCATCCTCTCCCCCGCTGGCGTGCAGGAAATGCTGGATTACGGCCTTTATGGCTATGCCCTTAGCCGCTACTCTGGCGCGTGGGTCGGCCTAAAGGCGCTGAAAGACACCATTGAAGTGACGCAAGTGGTGGATGGCAGCCCGGACCGCGTGCAGATAAAGCTGCCCGAAAGCTTTGAGATGCCCGAAGGGGGCCTTAACATTCGCATCGGTGATGACCGCGCCGAGCAGGAAGCCCGTGTGCATGACTATAAACGCTTCGCGGCCGAGGCCTTTGCCCGCGCCAATAAGCTCGACAAACGCATGCACGGCAGGGCCGGCGCGCGCATCGGCATTGTGTCTTCGGGCAAAAGCTGGCTCGATACCGCCCATGCGCTGGAAACGCTGGGCATTGACGAAGCCCAAGCCGAGGCGCTGGGCATAACCACCTATAAGGTGGCGATGGTGTGGCCACTTGATATGCAATCCTTCGCTGAATGGGCCGAGGGGCTGGACCTGATTATTGTGGTCGAAGAAAAACGCAAACTGCTGGAAGTGCAGATAAAAGAAGCAATTTTTAATGACCGCAACGGGCGGCGGGTGATTGGCTGGAAAAAGGAAAATGGTGATTTACTGTTCACCGTAAAAGGCGCGCTTAACCCAATTTTGGTGGCCAAAAAGCTCGCCGAGACGCTCACCGAGGAAAGCGCTTGCAATAGCAAGCTCACGGCTGCGGCAGCAGCGCTTGAAGCCGCCTCGCTGCCTGATAATTCAGCCCCCCTCGCCCAGCGCCTCCCCTATTTTTGCTCCGGCTGCCCCCATAATTCCTCCACCAAAGTCCCTGAAGGCTCCCGCGCTTATGCGGGTATTGGGTGCCACTATATGGTGCAATGGATGGACCGAGATACAGTTGGCTTTACCCAAATGGGCGGCGAAGGGGCCAACTGGATTGGCGAAGCGCCTTTTAGCACAACCGATCATATGTTCCAAAACCTTGGTGATGGCACTTATAACCATTCCGGCAGCCTCGCCATTCGGGCTGCGCTCGCGGCCAACACCAATATCACCTATAAAATCCTATATAACGACGCCGTCGCGATGACAGGCGGCCAGGCCAATGAAGGCGGCCTGGATGCCCCCCGCATTGCCGCTGAGCTGGTGGCCATGGGCATAAAAAAACTGGTGCTTGTTTATGATGAAAAAGAGGACGTAGACAAATCGCTTTTCCCTAAGGGCATCGAAATGGCTGAGCGCGCCGAGCTGGACCGCGTGCAGCGCGCGTTGCGGGAAATTGAAGGCGTAACCGCCATCCTTTACGTGCAAACCTGCGCCGCCGAAAAGCGCCGCCGCCGCAAGCGCGGCACCTTCCCCGATATTGACAAACGGGTGTTTATTAACCCCGATGTGTGTGAAGGCTGCGGTGATTGCGGGGTGCAAAGCAACTGCGTGTCTATCTTACCGCTGGAAACCGAATTTGGCCGTAAGCGGATGATTGACCAGTCATCCTGCAATAAAGATTTCAGTTGCATCAACGGCTTTTGCCCAAGCTTTGTAACCCTTGAAGGCGCGACCCCGAAAAAGCCGGAGCTGGCAGAGCTGGACATGCCAGACCTGCCAATGCCGGAAATCCCACCCATTAACGGTACGTTTAATATTGTGGCCACAGGCGTTGGCGGCACGGGCATTGTCACCGTGGGCGCGCTGCTCGCTATGGCGGCGCATCTTGAGGGCAAAGGCGCCGGCATGATGGAAATGGCCGGACTGGCGCAAAAGGGCGGCGCGGTGCTGGTGCATTGCCGGATATCCGAGCAACCCGAAGATATAAAAGCCGTGCGCGTGGCGCTGGGTGAGGCTGATGCCGTGATCGGCGGTGATCTGGTCACAACCGCGGGCCCAAGCACGCTGAGCCTAATGCAACGGGGCAAAACCGGCGTGGTGTGTAATAGTCACCAGATTATCACCGGAGAATTCACCAAAAACACCGCGTTTAGCTTGCCCGTTGACGAGCTGGAAGTGGCCATCGAGGGCCGGATCGGAGAAGAGGCGCTGGCGATGATTGACGCCACAGCGCTGGCTGAAAAATACCTCGGCGATGCGATATATGCCAATGTGCTGATGATGGGCGCGGCGTGGCAGGCGGGGCTACTCCCGCTCTCACTTGAGGCCTTGGAAAAGGCGATAGAACTAAACAAAGCGGGGGTTGAGGGCAACCTCAAAGCGCTGCAAATTGGCCGTTGGGCTGCGGCGTTTCCTGAGAAAGTTGCACCCGCCGAGGCCGTGGCTGAAACCCCGACCCTTGAGCACATCATTAAAACCCGCGCCACGCATCTGGCCAAATACCAAGGCAACGGCTTGGCGCGTAAATACCGCAAGCGCATCGCCAAGGTGAGCGACCCCGCACTCGCCGAAGCCATGGCGCTGGGTTATCATAAGCTGTTATCGTATAAAGACGAATATGAGGTGGCACGGCTGCACACGGAAACCCTTGAAGCCGCTGTGGCCGCAAATTTTGACAACGTCAAAACTATGCGCTTCCACCTCGCGCCGCCGCTATTTAGCAAGAAGGACACCAATGGCCATCTGATCAAAAAGGAATATGGCCCCGCAATGCTCGGCCGCTTTAAGCTGCTCGCCAAACTCAAGCGTTTACGCGGCACACCTTTTGACCCGTTTGGCTACACCGCCGAGCGGAAAATGGAGCGGGCACTGATCAAGCAATATCAGGCCGATATGAAAGAGGTGGAAGAGCGCCTTAGCGATGAAACCCGCGACGCGGCCGTTGCGCTGGCCAAGCTGCCGCTCACCATCAAAGGCTTTGGCCATGTGAAATTGCGAAATGCCGAGGCCGCCGCCAAAGAGCGGGAAACTCTGCTGGCAGCCCTGCGACAGCCCTCTCCCCCGATGCAGCGGGCTGCCGAATAGAACGCAGATAATTATGGCGCAAAGCGCTTCTAGCGCCGCACAGATGATTCGCACACCACCCTAAGGCGATCACTTAAATTGTGGCAAAAATATGGCTTAACCTTCCTCAGTCGCAACCTAATTATCATTTGAATCGAAAGGGTTGTAATATTGTTTTACACCGCCCGCAATTTTGGTGGATATAATTGAACTTTTTTGCTAATATCCCTACGTCTACGTTTGACACTGTTTTTTGTAATTGTTTTCAGGAGTATTTAGTATGCGGAGCACTGTATCCAAAATTGTAGCCATTTTCCTTTCTTTTGCGCTGTTAGCCACCCCTGTGAGTGCCGCTAAAAGGACAGCGCAAGAACGCGCTGACGCGGTTATGGCTTGGTGCGATTCAAACCCGAGTGCCGGTCGCTGTAAAAAGTATCAATAAGCCGCCGGACGGCGCTTATATCACTTTTTTATCTTGGTGATCCCGGCGGGATTCGAACCTGCAACCTGCCCCTTAGGAGGGGGCTGCTCTATCCAGTTGAGCCACGGGACCACGCGGGCTTTTTGGCGCATTGCTGCGCGGATTGCAATGCGGTTTTCAGGAGCTGAGCAAAGGGGGCTGGCAAACGCGCCAGAGCTCGTCGAGCCTGTTCTCGCCAGCCCGCACCCGCGCGCCTGCATCCGTTGTGCCGTCGCTGCCGATCCAAACATAATCTACCCAAAACCCAAATTCGTCATAGGTCGTGCAATCGCGCTCCCAAAACGCCCAAGAATCGCCATCCTTAAAGTATTCGACTGACACCCAAACGCCATCTTTTACATAGGTCTCGGTCTTCATCTCGAAGGTATCATCGGGATGGTGCCAAGTGTGGTAGCAGGTCCCCTCAGAGGGGGCGCAATCATGCGGGGTGAAACGTGTTTCGGTTCCCGTTGGGCCCCAAGCCGTAGTTTGGCTTTGGGCGTTTACCCACACCTTCACAGTATCGCTGGTGTCATCCGAATAAACAGCTGTTTCTTCAAATAAAAATTGGTCGCCGTCTCGCCGGATAAACCGCAGGATCACCCGTGACTCGCTCCCTTGTGAGACAAAGGAAAAGTCGTCAGGAAGATTGCGAAGATCGACATTCTGCGCCACGGCGGGGGATGAAAACACCAAGAATGTAAGGAGATATCGAAGCAAATGGGCCCTCTGATTTAAGTGGAGGTTTCTGTTGCCAGGTACCTCCGAACCCCGCCATACTACGCTAATAGCATGGAGTTAAGTTTCAGTATTTCGCACAGCTTACGCTGCGAGAGCCACTGGAGCACGATTGTCATTT
>Ga0209345_10006919_pt1 | contig 10161 bp, 4 predicted proteins | sample Cruoilmetagenom7_FD_187294 | JGI IMG/M metagenome (GOLD analysis project Ga0209345, IMG submission 187294) | Oil polluted marine microbial communities from Coal Oil Point, Santa Barbara, California, USA - Sample 7 (SPAdes) (version 2) | ecosystem: Environmental > Aquatic > Marine > Oil seeps ... | reverse complement strand
GTTATTAGCAGATAAAAGTTCAGGAATTAATAACTTTAGTGATTTAAAAGATAAAAATCTTATGTCTACAACTGACTTAAGCACAGATGCCTCTCTTCTATCTATGCTTTTTTCAAAACATACCTCTTTTAATGATATGAATGTTATTAAACAAACTTTTAAAATAGAAGATTTGATGAATGGTCATGCTGATATTATGGCTGCTTATATCTCAAATGAGCCTTACCTTTTAAAGCAAAAGGGTGGAACTCCTGTTATTTTTAATCCAAAAGATTATGGCTTTGATTTTTATAGTGATATTTTAGTAACAAAGCGAAACACACTTGATAAAGATCCAAGTTTAGTTAAAAAATTTACTGATGCATCACTAAAAGGTTGGAAATATGCCTTTGAACATATTGAAGAGACAAGTGAAATAATCTATAACAAATATAACACTTTAGATAAATCAAAAGAGGCTTTGATATATGAGGGGAAAGAGTTAAAAAAATTAGCCTATGATGGAACTAGGCAATTAGGTTCTATAACAAAAGATAAACTTGAAAGAATCTATGATGTGTATAAATTATTGGGTCTATCAAATACACAATTACTATTTGATAATGCCATCTATGAAGTAGACAATAAGAACAGTGAATTAACAAAAAGTGAAAAAAACTATATTGAGAAGAAAAAAGTTATAAAAGTGTGTACAAATCCAAACTGGACACCAATTGAGTTTACAAATAATGATGGTGAACCAAATGGAATCTCTATAGATATTTTAAAACTATTAGGGGAAAAAACTGGTTTACAATTTCAGTTTATAAAAACAAAAACTTGGGCAGAGTCACAAATGTATCTCAAGAATAAAAAATGTGATATTCTTCCTGCTGCTATAAAGACAAAAGAGCGAGAAAAATATGCAAACTTCACTACCCCTTACTTAAATTATGATTTAGCAATAATCACAAAAGATGACAAGCCTTTAGTAGATGAGCTTGAAACATTAATAGATAAAAAACTTTCTCGTAAAAAACATAGTGGACTTGTAAGTAAATTAAGAGACAAATACCCAAATATTCAAATCAAAGAGACAGTAGGGTACAAGGAAGCTTTTGAAGCAGTTGAAAATGGTGAAGTATATTATACTATAGCCACTTTGCCCGTACTCTCATATTATAAAAATATTTATAACTTTGAAAATCTTCAAATAGCAGGATACTCTAAAATGGTGTATAATTTATCAATTGCTGTAAGAGATGATAATATTATCCTTTATAATATTTTAAACAAATCACTCTTTACCCTTTCTGATGAATCTAAAAAAATTATTCATGAAAAATGGCTTTCAAAACCCTTTGATTCACAACTTGATTATACTATCTTTCGTAATGTTTTTATTGTAATATTAGTACTTTTTATATTTTTTATCTACAAACAATATATGCTAAAAAAATCTCTAAATGAGTTTCATGAGATTATTAATGCAACGATTGAGGGTATTGGTATTTTCAAAGATGGAATTTGTATTGATGTTAATCAAAGTACCCTTACCATTCTTGGATATGATTCAAAAGAGGAACTTATAGGGAAAGATATATTCTCATTTATCCCTAGAAAATATCTTGCTATGGCCAAAGAAAAATTATCTCAAGATGATACTCACCCTTACGAAATGGCGATTCTCAAAAAAGACAATAGTACAATATCTGTTTTAATCAGAGGACACTATATTAAAAATCGAGATATAAGACTTGTAAGTATTATAGATATCACCTTATTAAAACAACAAGAGGAGCAACTTCTTCAGCAAGCAAGACTTGTATCAATGGGAGAAATGATAGGAAATATAGCCCACCAATGGAGACAACCACTCTCTGTAATCTCTACAAGTGCAACAGGGATAAAGGTACAAAAAGAGTATGGTGTTCTGGACGATAAATTTTTATATGATGCTTGTGATGCAATTGATAACAATGTACAATATTTATCAAAAACAATAGATGATTTTAGAAACTTTGTAAAAGGGGATAGATTAAAATTAAAATTTAAAGCAACTGATTTTATAGAAAGTCTTTTAAACTTAATTGAACCATCAACAAAAAACCACAATATACAGATTATACAAAATGTTGATGAACAACTTATCATTAATGGTTATAAAAATGAGTTACTCCAATGTTTTATGAATATTTATAATAATTCTAAAGACGCATTATCAAATAAAAACACTCTCAAAGAAAAAGTTGTTCTTATTACAATAGAGCAAAAAGAGAACAAAATATTATTACATTTTAAAGATAATGGTGGTGGAATTGAAAAAAAGATTCTACCAAAAATATTTGACCCATACTTTACAACTAAACATGAAACTCAAGGGACAGGGTTAGGACTTCATATGACTTATAATCTAATTACTAAAGGTATGGAAGGTTCAATCACAGCACAAAATAGCACTTTTGAGTATAATGGAGAAATGTATATAGGTGCTGAGTTTATTATTCAACTTGATATTTAAATTTATTATAAAATGATACAACTTTGATACTTTTTTACAGTAACATAATAAATCCGCATATCTATAGGAAAGAATACTATTAATGAAATTTAATTTAAAAATCATCTTATTATTACCTTTGTTTATAACTACTCTTATGGCTAATGAAATATCTCAAATAAACTCTTCAAACATACAAGAAAATAATAAAATAAAACTTCAACTGCAATGGAAACATCAATTTGAATTTGCAGGATTTTATGCAGCAAAAGAGAAAGGTTTTTTTAAAGAGGTTGGACTTGATGTAGAGTTTAAAGAGTTTCAATCAAATATGAATATAATTGATGAAGTTATAAATGGTGAAGCTCAATATGGCTTAACCTATTCCTCTTTAATAGTTGATTATATGAAAAACAAACCTTTAATTTTTGTTGCAAACTTTTTTAAGCAATCCCCTCTAGTTTTAGTTACACAAAAAAATATTAAAACACCTGCTGATTTAAAAGGGAAAAAGATTATGGGATTACTTGATAGTAGCCATAAACAAGTTGTTTTAACAATGTTAGATAAATTTAATATGACAGCGGATGATTTCCAAAATATTCCAAGAAAATTTAGTATTGAAAGTTTTAAAAATAAAAAAGTGGATGCATTAAGTGTTTTTACCACTAATGAAATTTATACATTAGATAAACTAGGAATTCAATATAATATTTTAGATCCAGCTGCATTTGGAACAAAGTTTTATGACTTAAATCTTTTTACAACAAAAAGTGAACTTAAAAATAATCCTAAAAGAATTGAGAGTTTTAGAGAAGCTTCTATTAAAGGTTGGGAGTATGCACTAAAACACAAAGAAGAGATGGTAGATATTATTTTAAAAAAATACAATACTCAGAACAAAACAAAAGAGGCATTACTTTTTGAATCAAAGCAGATAGAATATCTAATGTTAACAAATATTTATCCAATAGGAAGTATTGATTTAGATAGAGTCCAAATGATAGCAGATAGTTTTGCACAATCTTTACTTATCCCTAAAGAGTCAAAAAAGAGTCTTGAATCTTTTATTTACAAATCAAATAAAAATATTTTTTTATTAACAGAAGAGCAAAGAAAATACCTAAAAAATAAAAAACAAATTAAAATGTGTGTAGACCCAAACTGGATGCCTTTAGAAAAAATAGAAGATGGAAAACATATAGGGTTAGCAGCGGACATTATGGATTTGGTCTCAAAAAGAATAGATACCCCAATAAAGCTAGTACCTACACAAAGCTGGTCTCAAACTCTTAATAGTGTAAAAAGTAGAAAATGTGATATCTTGGCACTTGCAGAAAAAACCCCCTCAAGAGAAAAATACCTTCATTTTTCAACACCTTATGTAAAAGTCCCTTTAGTAATTGCTACAAAAAAAGGGCAAATTTTTATAGATAACCTAAACACCATCATAAAAAAATCACTTGGTATTGTAAAAAACTATTCTATATATGAATTACTCAAAGAAAAATATCCAGACATAAAATTAGTTGAAGTTAACTCTGTAAAAGAGGGACTAGAGTTTATAGAACAAGAGAAAATTTTTGGCTTTTTAGATAATTCATTAGTTATTAACAATGAGATTCAAAAAAATGATATAGCTAATAATATTGTTATTTCAGGGCAGTTTCCTGAAATTAGTTATTATAGTATCGCTTCAAGAAATGATGAACCAATTTTAGGAGATATTTTAGAAAAAGCACTAATATCTATCGATACTGATACTAAAGACTCTATTATTAACAAATGGAAAAATATCAACTATCAAACAAAAACAGATTACCAACTATTATTGCAAGTAACATTTTTCACTTTTGTGTTGATTAGTATCTTTATCTACTGGAATCTTAAACTTAAAGAGGAGATAAAAAGTAAAGAGTTAGCTCAAAAACAACTCCAAGAGAGTGAAGAGAAATTTCGAACACTTTTTGATATAGCACCTGTGCTTTTAAACTCTTTTGATAAAAATGGTCAAATAGTTCTATGGAACAAGGAGTGTCAAAGAGTTTTTGGCTGGAGTAAAAAAGAGCTTATTGTATCTAAGAAGCCTATAGCATTGTTTTATCCTGATCCAAAATCACAACAAAAACTTATAGATTCATTATCAAAACCAGACCACTCTAGCTACAAATTGTGGTATCCAAAAACTAAAAATGGTGAAACTCTTACTACTATGTGGGCAAATATAACCTTACCGAATGGTGATATAATCCATATAGGTTATGATATCACCCAACAACAAAAAGACACCCTTTTAATAGAAGAGAAAACAGAACAACTCCGAATTGCAAAAAACAAACTTGAAGAATTAAACAACTCCTTAGAAAAGAAAATTAAACAAGAGATTGAAAAAAATACAAAACAGCAAGTTGTCCTTATGCACCAAAGTAAACTAGCTCAAATGGGAGAGATGATAGAAAATATTGCACATCAATGGAGACAACCATTAGCTCAAATAAACTCCTCCGTTCTTCTTGTGGATATAGCATTAGCTAAAAACAATATTGATGATACTATGATAGAAGAAAAACTTCTAGAGATAGAATCTCTTACAGCGTACATGTCAAAAACTATTGATGATTTTAAAAACTTTTTTAACCCTGACAAACAAAAAAGTATTTTTGACCTTGAAGATGCTATTGAAAAATCTTTAGATATTGTAAAAGGTTCAATCAATACACACCGTGTAGCTGTAGAGATAGATATAGATAAAGAGTTAAAATGTCATTGTTATTTAGATGAGCTACAACAAGTTATCTTAACTTTATTAAACAATGCAATAGATGCCTTAATTCTTAAAGCTATAGAATCGCCAAAGATACATATAAAAGCTCATAAAGAAGATGTAAGTATTTTTATAGATATACAAGACAATGCAGGTGGCATTCCAGAGAATATTATAGATAAAATATTTGAACCTTATTTTACAACAAAACATAAAACACAAGGGACAGGGTTAGGACTTTATATGGCAAAAATGATTATTGAAAGTGGTTTAGAGGGAACGCTTAGTGTAGAAAATAGACTAGAAGGTGCTTGTTTTACAATACAAGTACCACAAGGGAGAGTATAAGATGCAAGAAGTTTATCCATATAAGATATTATTTGTAGAGGATGAGGAAGCTACAAGAAAAAACTATGTAACTTATTTAAAAATGTTATTTAGTGAAGTTTATGAAGCAGAAGATGGGGAAAAAGCCTATCAGCTCTATAAAGAAAAAAAACCAGATATTTTAATACTAGATGTAAATATTCCAAAACTAAATGGTTTAGAATTGTTGGAAAAAATAAGAGAAAATGATTATACAACAAAGGCTATTATGTTTACAGCCCATTCAGATCAAAGTTTTTTATTAAAAGCTGTGTCATTACAACTTACAAGATACCTTGTCAAACCTGTAAGCAGAAAAGATCTTAAAGAAGCATTGGATATTGCTATAGATGAACTTCTAAAATACAGTGTAACTCCTATTAAAAAAATAGACTTAAAAGAAAACTTTAGTTGGAGTATGGAACTCAAAGAACTCAAACACCACAATACGCTAATAGAACTTACGAGTAAAGAAAGAATACTTTTATCTTTGCTTTTTTCATATAAAAATAGAGTATTTAGTTATGATGATATTTTTGAATATGTTTGGGGATATAACGAAGAGATTAGTTTAAATGGACTAAAAAACATGATAAAAAGATTACGAAAAAAACTTCCTGAAGATACTATTATAAATGTTTTCAATGAGGGATACAAAATCAATTTTTAAGCATATGTATCACTAAAACAATAATTACTTAACTAAAATCTTTAAATGTCACTTTTATGATACTAGTATCACATACAATACAAGTTAATTATTTTCTTCAATTATAATTTAATTATAGAAAATCAATATTAAAATATTTAAGGATATAAATGAAAAAAGAAATTTTTGGATCAGTTGCAGCATTTGTTGCTTTATCAGTTTTAACAGGCTGTGTAAATACTGAACATCATGTACATGGCATGGTTAAAGATACTGTAATTAAAGAGCAAAGAGCAATGTTGGCTGAAAGCTCAAAAGGAAAAGGATTTGGTCCTCAGGCTCCACGAGATATTGATTCAGTTATAGGTAAAAATACTCAATCGTTTAATATAGCACCAGAACCCTCAGAGATGAACCTTTGTAATATTCACTTTCATAAAAATGCAGAGCACAAAGGTGGAGAATTTACTACATTTGCAGGAAATGGTGATGGACATGGGTATCTAAGTGGTTATAAGTTCAATGGTTCTTTAACAAATTCAGAATTAGTAGCATCTAAAAAAGATATTTGCCCGAGTAAACATGGTGCTCTTTTTCCAGGTGACACTATTGAAGTTCATTATGTATACTCTACAGCAAAAGTAAATCCAGGAGCAACATTAGGCTCTTGTTTAAGTGATTCTACTAAAAATCCTCAATTAAGAGTAGAGGCTCAAGTATATGTATTAGTTAACGATAAAACAGCACTTGATTTTAATGAAGTAAATAAACATACAGTTAAAAATGGTTTAAACCAAGCCTTAAATATTCCAAATAATACAGGTAAACCCGTAGAATACCTTGGTTCTACTACAGGTCCAGGGTATAATGAAAAAGCTTCTCCTTTTCAAGTATCTTGGAGTGTTAGACCAAAAGTTGCTAAAGTAAATATTGACACAGTAGGAGAGTGGTGTAAAGGAAATACTTTTAAAGAAGATCATGCACATGGTGTTAGAAATCTTGTTGTGAATCCTGATTTGATTTCACCAATTAAATAATTTATTTAAATGGGTACTAATAAGATTAGTACCCATTTTTATTTTGTGTAAAACTAAATTAAACAATTAAATATATCTTCATCTCTGTATCTATACATTTATTAGGTACTAGTTGATATAATGAAAACTGCTTATACCTATCTAGCCTACACAACTTGAATATGAAAGAATATTATCAATGAAATCAACTTTAAAAATATTTTTACTATTATGTTTATTTATTAATGCTCTTTTTGCAAATGAACTAGAAAAAGTATCTCTTCAACTAAAATGGAAATATCAGTTTCAATTTGCAGGATTTATAATAGCTAAAGAGAAAGGTTTTTATAAAAATGTTGGACTTGATGTTGAACTTAAAGAATACACAAAAACTACTGATATTAACAATGATATTCTCTCAGGACAAAGTACCTTTGGCATCAATGATGCTAGTTTAATTTTAGAAACAATGAAAGGGAAACCTATCGTTGGGATGATGGCTATCTTTCAAGAATCTCCTAATGTATTAATTGCTCTAAAATCTTCTGGAATAAAAACCTTAAAAGATTTAAATAATAAGAACTTGGCTTTATATAAAAATGTTGGTTCTGTTTCTGTTTTGTCCATGTTAAAAGCTAATCGTATTGATTATAAATGGAATAATATAATATTTGGTGTTGATAAACTTATTTCTAAAGAGATTGATGTCTCAACTGCATATATAACAAATGAGCCATTTGTGGCTCGTGAAAAAGGACTAGATATAGTGATATTTAATCCAAAAGACTATGGATTTGATTCTTATGGTGATATTCTATTTACTTCACGAGAAAGATTAAAAAATAATCCAGAACAAGTACAGAACTTTTATGAAGCATCTAAGAGAGGTTGGGAATATGCTTTTAATAATATAGACGAAACTATAAATATAATCTATGATAAATACAATACCTTACAAAAAACAAAAAAAGCTTTGACTTATGAAGCCAATGAATTAAAAAAGCTATCAGGAATAGAGAATAATTTTGGAAACATAGATAAAAAAAAGATAAATTCTATTGCCCTGATTTTAAGTTTTATGATAAATGATAAGTATGACTTAAAGAATTTAGACACCTTTATATATAAAAAGAATAGTGAAGATATATATTTAACAAAAGAGGAAAAAGCGTACTTAAACAATAAAGAATCAATTAGTATGTGTTACAACACAACAATTACACCATATACTATGATAAAAAATGGAAAGCCAGTGGGTGTGAGTGTTGATTATTTAAAAATTGTTGAGAAAAAAATTAATAAGAAGTTTGACTTTGTATATTCAGATACTATAAAACAACAATTTGAGATGTTATACAATAAAAAGTGTCTCACTGTACCCGTTATACAGACATCACCACAAGTTGTTCCTTTTGTAAAATCTACAGTAGCAGCAGGAAAAGATAATCTTGTTCTTGTAACAAAAATAGATGAACCATATATTTTTAATATGGATAAATTGCATACTAAGAAGATAGGAATAAATAAAGATTATATTCATCTAACCACATATTTAGACAATAATCATCCTCAGATAAAATATATAAAAGTAGATGGAAATGGTTTATTAGAAGTAGAAAAAGGTGAATTGTTTGGGGCGATTGGCACTTCTATTACTATGAATTATGAGTTGACCCAAAAACATAAAGATACTTTAAAAGTTATGACAGATTATCCAGATAGTTATATAGAAGGTGGTATTGGAGTGCATACTGATGAACTAATACTTTTGTCTATATTGAATAAAGCAGTAGCCTCAATAGATAAGGTTACCCAAGATGATGTATTTGATAAATGGATAAATGTAAATTATAAAGAGATTATAGATTACAGCTTGGTGTGGAAAATTATATTTGTATCATTTATTTTAATTACGATTACTCTATTTTGGAATAGACGATTAAATACAGAGATTAAAAAAAGAAAAAAAATAGAGAATCAACTATCTGAATTAAATATTTCACTTGAAAATAAAGTAAAAACAGAGATAGATAAAAATACAAAACATCAAGTTATTCTTATGCATCAAAGTAAGCTAGCACAGATGGGGGAGATGATTGAAAATATTGCACATCAGTGGAGACAACCCTTATCCCAAATAAATTCTTCGATACTTCTAATAGACACAGTTTTAAGGGAAAAAGAATTTAATGATAGTATTGTTGAAGAGAAACTACTAGAGATAGAATCACTGACAGAATATATGTCCAAAACTGTTGATGATTTTAGGAACTTTTTTAATCCTGATAAACAAAAAAGTATTTTTGCTATTGAAGATGCTATTGAAAAATCTTATAAAATAATAAAAGGTTCTATTGAAATTCATCATATACAACTCAATATTAACATTCCTAAAAAATTACAATGCTACAGTTATTTAGAAGAGTTGCAACAAGTTATTTTAACTTTATTAAACAATGCCATAGATGCCTTAACTCTTAAAGGGATAAAATCTCCAAAGATATATATAAAAGCTTATCAAGAAAGTGAAAATATCTTTATAGATGTTCAAGACAATGCGCAAGGGATTGAAAATGAAATTATTAATAAAATATTTGAACCATATTTTACGACAAAACATAAAACACAAGGGACAGGGTTAGGACTTTATATGGCAAAAATGATTATTGAAAGTGGTTTAGAGGGAATGCTTAGTGTAGAAAATAGACTAGAAGGTGCTTGTTTTACAATACAAATACCAAAAGGTAAGAGATATAAAAGATGAAACAGCTTTATCCTTATAAAATATTATTTGTAGAAGATAAAAAAACTACAAGAGATAACTATACTAATCATTTAAAAAAAAATTTCAGTAAAGTATATGTGGCAGAAGATGGAGAAAAAGCAT
>Ga0209345_10006918_pt1 | contig 10162 bp, 7 predicted proteins | sample Cruoilmetagenom7_FD_187294 | JGI IMG/M metagenome (GOLD analysis project Ga0209345, IMG submission 187294) | Oil polluted marine microbial communities from Coal Oil Point, Santa Barbara, California, USA - Sample 7 (SPAdes) (version 2) | ecosystem: Environmental > Aquatic > Marine > Oil seeps ... | reverse complement strand
CACTTACGACCTCGCAGCAGAATACGTGAACGTGGGAGCGATTAACGACGTACTCGTAAAAGGCCGTTCGAAGAGCGTTCGCCTGTATGAATTGTTATCGACAAGCCGACCTAAGACTCTGGAAGTCCCCCAGCGAGAAATACGTAAAAGCCCACGCATCGCCGTCAACATGCCACTCAACTTTCAAACGGTGGCGGGTAAAACAGTGCAAACTGAAGAATACGAAGGCCATATTAATAATATTAGCTACAACGGTATGATGGCTGTTTTGCCCATGCCCATACAACCCAGTGCTGAAATTAAAATCCATTTTTCCCTCTCGATGATGTCCAACCAAACCAGCGAGGTCTATGCCAAAGTACTTCACGTGCAGGAATTAGACAATCAATTTTACTGTCAGCTGGAGTTTACTTTTATTGATGATGAGGCCCAGCGCGAATTAAAAGAATTTATCGATCGCATCATCGAAAGTAATTAAGCGCCATTGCGTCGGCGGTTTTCCCCGTATTAGCTAAACTGACCATGGGCATACTAAGCAACTTTTAGGACACTGCCTCCGGTAACTGACGGTGCAAATATCGGCAAACCAGCAACCGACCCCCGCTAGTTTTAGCCGAAGGCCTATCGGTATGCTCCCCGGTCCAGCTAGGGACCAAGTGATCAAGACGTCTAGCACTAACGAAAATAAGACGCACAATGAGACCAACAGCTCACACTCTGTACGCGTAACATACTATTGCCCAAGCAGTGACAGTCGATGTGTTGTCACGACTGCGCCTGCCAAAAACCGCAACCGTGAACATTGCCCACAAACAAATCAATGTCAGCGTTAACGGCCCCTATGCGGGTATACCTAAGTGCTTAACGGCCTAACTACCAAAACACTAAATCACTAAAGGTCCGGATGGCCAATGGCTCGACAATTGATACGTTTGTATGGGCAGTTTTAGAGGCGGGGGTTAGGAGGAGTGTAGGAGACCTTCAATAGGTAAAAGCGGTGACTAAACAAGATCGCTAAAAAGCAGGGGTCAACTATTCAATTGCACATACTCGCGTGCCATAGGGACAACATCCAGGTAAAACTCCATCAAGCGTTTTGAATCGACTAGTGTAGTCAATGTATTATCGGTAAAACTAGCCTCGCAATAATCAATAACCATAGTCAACACATTACCCAGCTCACCAGAGCCGTCGAGCAGCGCCTGCTTAACCTCAGCACCAATGGGTAGCTCTTCCAAAGCACTGTGTAAAGGGATGCCCAATAGCGCATCAAGTCGAGAGAACAAACCCATCATAAAATAGGTGCCTTTTTCAGAGTTTTTAGCCAATTCAACAGCCAGAGCTTCACACATCAGGGCTCGCACTAAAGCAGACTCTAGAATATGGGCATTATCTGAACCGAAGCTGCCTGCCATCACAACATGCACCAAACGCACCAAGGTATCGAGACCGAGGATAAACACCGTTTCATCAATCGATGAAATTTCACGTTCAAAACCATACATCGCCGAATTAACATAACGCAGTAATTTATAACTGAGTGAGACATCGTGTGAGATCAGCTCTGTTAATTCAGTAACATCAATATTGGGTTGATGCAATTTATTCGCGAGCTCGACTATAGCGATTTGGTTACCGCTTATTTTTCTGCCGCTGACAATCTTTGGATACGAAAAATAATAGCCTTGGAAAAAATCAAAACCCATTGCAAGGCATTGTTCAGCCTCACTCTCTGTCTCAACTTTTTCTGCCAGCAACTTCACATTATATTTTTTGAGCTGAGCAATTTTGTTACTCAACTGCTCGATACCAATATCGGCCACATCAAGTTTAATGATGTCGACTATGTTGAGGTAGGGTTCATGCAAGGGGTCAAAAATATAATCATCAAGAGCCAGAGTGTAGCCCCTTTTTTTTAAGGTCAAAAGAGCATCCATAACCTCCTCATCTGGCTCCACATGCTCCAAAATCTCAACAACTATATTGGAGTTCACCTCAGGAATAGGGTAGCTGCCAACCAGAAATTCCCGTGGCATATTGATAAAAGCAGTCTTATCACCCACCAAGTCTTCAAAGCCGATAGAGGTAAAAACATTACTTAGCAACTCAGCTGTCGCCAAACCGTGGTCATCGACATCAACATAGTTATTGCTATCTGAGCGATAGAGCAACTCATAAGCGGCGACATTAAAGTCTCGATCATAAATTGACTGGCGGCCCACATAGATTAAATCTGGCATACCACAGTCCTGGTGGATTGAAGATTTCATAAACTGCTGCTGATCATAAGCAAACGATAAGGCCAGCACATAGCAACGGATAATCAATCAGCAATATAGCAATAGATGATTACCGATGCTGTGCACTGTTCGTGACTTCACACGACCTTAACGCGTATTAACCATAGGCTTTGGAGCGAGTAATCATCCTTTGAGCTTGGGTGTAATGAGGCTTATCAAGCATAATGCCGTCAAGACCCACAACCCCCATATCGGGATTAGCTTCAAACACCTCAACCACGCGTCGTGACCACTCCAGCTGTTCAGCGGTAAAAGAAAACGATTCATTGATGATGTCGACCTGATTCGGGTGTATCGCCATCATGCAAGTAAACCCCGCTCGGCGAGCACCCAGACAAGCGTCGCGCAAACCGTCGTCATCCTTAAAATCGGTGAACACAGTATTACAGGGCTCGATGCCTGCTGAGGCGGCTGCCGCCAAGCACAAACTGCGCGCCGTGCGGAACAGATCATCCCAGCTGCCATCGGGCAAGCGGTGGGTTTCAGCACCAACATCAGCAGAGAGGTCGAACTCACCCCAGCTTACGTATGCCAAGCGATCACTACAGCCGGTCAAACCGCCCATATTGAGTACACCTTGGCCAGTTTCTGTGCCGATAACCAGTATTTTGATATAACCAGCGGGCACACCATCCCGTGCTTCGAGGGCACTAATATAGTGGTCGAAACGAATCACATCCTCGCGGGTACGGTACTTGGGCAACAAGATATAGTCCGGTGCTCCACCGACAACAGCGGCAAGATCACCCAGCGTCATATCACCACACAGGGGGTTAACCCTGACCAGTAATTTTTTGCTGCGCGAACCCGGGGGGTTGGCGTCGAGGTATTCCCGCGCCAATCGACGGCCCTCATCTTTACGACTCAGGGCAACGGAATCTTCCAGATCGAGAATCAAACCATCGGCATTAGTACCTGCACCTTTGGCTATTTTCTTTTCACTGTCAGCGGGTAAAAAAAGCATTGATCGCATTTATCACCTCCGCCGCTTAGTCTTTAGGGCGCGTTGCCATTAAGGCTGTACGCTTAACGGTGGCAACAAGCTCATCGCGCTGATTAAAACCTTCGTGTATGAAGTTCACAATGCCAGAGTCATTGCGCGATTTGCTGATGCGCTTGTCAAGTACCGTGGTGCGTGCGCGGATGGTGTCGCCGTGAAAAGTTGGGCGCGGAAAGGAAATATCGGTCATACCCAAGTTACCCAGCGTGGTGCCCAGGGTCAGTTCCGTCACCTGTACACCCACCACTAGAGCCAGGGTGAACATACTGTTCACGATGCGCTCACCGTAAATACTATCTTTGGAAAACTCGGCATCGATATGCAGAGGCTGGGTATTCATGGTTAGGCAGCTAAATAAGGTGTTATCGTATTCGCTCACGGTGCGACGCACCTGATGATCAAACACTGCTCCCTCTTCAAAATCTTCAAAATAGTAACCGGCCATATCTCTTCCTCTCGCTAATGAATGTAGAAGTGAAATTGTAGCATCGCGAGGACGTAGGATACGACTCGCCCTATAAGACTGTTTTTATATCTGGCTTTTCTCATAGTAGACTTGGCAACAATCTAGACAACAACTCCCCACGAGAAATAACAGAGCCCAATCATGACAAAGAACAACACAGCTAAGTTCGCCACGTTTGACGAGGTGATAGAGCAGCGCAAATCTGTACGTGGCTTTCTGCCCCAAGCCATCGGAAAAAAGGAACTGCACAAAATTTTCGCTCTCGCCCAACAGGCACCGTCGAACTGTAATATCCAGCCCTGGAATGTCGCTGTCGCCTCGGGAGAATCCTGCACGGCATTGCGAGATAAGCTCGTCGCTGCCGTTGAGCAAGAAGTAGCACCCAATCCCGACTACTCCCGCACCGAACGTTTCAACGGTGTGTTCCGCCAGCGCCAAGTCGACACTGCCATTGAACTCTACAATAATATGGGTATCAGTCGGGATGACAAAGAGGGACGTCTTTGGGCGATGATGCGTAACTTTAAACTCTTCGATGCCCCACATATCGCCTTTATTTCTATGCCGAAAATATTTAACGAATCCGTCGCCATCGACGTTGGCATGTATGCCCAAACCCTAATGCTGTCAATGACCGCACACGGTATCGGCTCCTGCGCTCAAGCCAGTGTCAGCAGCTATCCCGATATTATTCGTGAGCACTTCGGGCTCGATGACAGTCTCGCAGTATTAATCGGTATCTCTTTCGGCTACGAAGATACAGCAGTGCCGGCCAACCGCACCATTGTGCCCCGAGCGAACATTGAAGACGAGGTGTTATTTTTAGATTGAGGTAAAGCACTTTTTTTGGGGGGAGGGTTGGAGAGACATCGTGAAAGCGATTTATCCACCTCCCACCCCTTCTTCTTTGTTAGAAACGGGCTTGCATACTGCAAAGTGTAAGTGCAGAAATACCCTGTGAAACTTTATTACCCGCCGTGTTCTAAGAAAATCAACTATCCACAAGTTAAGAACTTTGGCAGTCATAGTCTATTTGCAAACACTCTTGTAGTGATCACCTTCACGCCGCTAGAGCAAGGACGCTAATTACTGAGCGGCTGCCCAACTCTCCCCCCTGCTCGATTCGATGCAGGACGAGCTTCACGTACTGAATTGACCCCCTCACGACCCAGGCGTTTTAAGCTTTGCTGTACCACTTCCCGCAACTTCTTGTCCTGAGGCGGCTTAGTTAGGTAAGCGTCACAACCCGACAATGAGCCCCGCACTCTGTCGATCGGTGATTTTTTACCGGTCAGCATAATGACATCGGAAAGTTTTTCAGACTTAATGGCTTTACAGACATTGTAACCATCCATGCCGGGCATAATGACATCGAGAAAAACAAGATGAATACCTTTTGACCATATAAATTCCATCGCATCTCGCCCGTTGCTGGCAAACTCAATCGCCAACGGCCCAGAGATAACTTCCGGCAGCTTCAACTCCATATACTTGCGTACCGAAAGACTGTCATCGACGACAAGAATACTCAGCTCGTCTACTTTGCCCCCATTTTTAACACTCGTCTTTCTAGCTGTACGAGCAGAAAGACTGGCCGCAACGACCTGCTCAAGCATCGTCAAGAGCCGCTTGACCGTGATGGGGCGCGGCATAAAAATTAATTTTAAATGCTTAACGCTGTCTCTCGACTTAGTCGCTGAAGTTAACACCGGAACTACACCTTTGTGCTTGGCCGCAAAGGCTTTCCACTGAGCAATTGCCTCACGTGAATCCGCATTAAGGAGTACCACATTGGGCTTTATCCCCTCATCCAAATCAATAAATACATGGCCACCCTTCAACTGAGGCAGCACCCCAAACATGCTCCTCAACACGGTCACTTCTCGAGCTGACAAGCCTATTTGTGATACTCGAAGAATATTATCCATTCTTCCTCCCTTTACTTAAAACTGCACATTTAAAAACAGAAAAGCTCATTCAGCGAGCCCGCCGGGACTTAGCTTACTACCAAAGACAGCATTGAGATCAATTATTGGCACCGCGCCACGAGTATTGTGCATAAAGCAAGACGGTGCCAGGCAACCCCAGGCTTGTAGGTTGTCAGGCAACTCACACTGACTACTGTCTGCAACCTCTGCGCGCTCGGGTATTTGCTCGAGTGCCATTCCACCCAACCTTGAGTCTCCCAAGTTCAGCAACACCATCATTTTAATGGATCTGCCATAATCCTCCGCCTGCTGCAATCGCAAATAGATACCGAGATCAATAATGGGTACCAGGTGTTTCTGCCAGATCACTACTCCAGGCACATGGGCTGGGGTTTGTGGAATGGGAAAAACCCGCGGGGCTTCGGGGTAAACATAAATGACATCCTGTGCCGCCACCGCTACCGTGAGGCCACCCGAAATTTCGAGCAACCAGGCAGATGATGTCTGCTCGATCGGCGCTACCGCTTGCTGGTGCTGTAGTGCCATTTCAATTAGCCTCTCTACTCAACAAGCAATGCTCAACACTGGGTTCGACCCGCGTAGAGGTATGCTCGGCAAGTGCTGCCAGATTGGTGCAAAGCAGAATCTCATCGTTATTTAAAGCCAGGCCTTTCACTATGGAGCGATCGGTATACATGCAAGGCGGTAACGCTTCTTCGCTGACTGGCTGCTGAAGTGTTTCAATACTCTCACAAAGTATACCCAGCTCAGCACTGTCGGCACCCAGGTTGGCACACACGCGGTAATCGTCGGGTACAGAACGCAAAGTGTTTAGATCGGCGTCAAAACCAAAGGCGGGTAACTCCCGCCCATTAACCTCAACCCGAGCCACATCCGAAGCCCCGGCCTGGCTGTTATCCAGATCTAACACCGAGACCAGTGAGTGCACCTCCGCAAGAGGCACAGCAAGACGTAAGCCGGCAAAGTTCATAACGGCCAATAGCTGGTCTGCACGTTGGCCGTTATCTTGACTCATCATGCTAAATTGCCTGTCAATTCTTCGACTTGGCTAATTAGCTGATCATCAGAGAAGGGCTTAGTGAGGTAGAGATTAACCCCGGCATCCGCCGCCTGTCGACGATGCTTCTCAGTACTTCGCGAGGTAATCATCACCACCGGCAGCTCATCAAAACCACCGCGAGAACGTAAATGAGCCGTTAATTCAATACCATTCATACGCGGCATTTCCATATCGACAAACATAATATCGGGGCGTACAGAACCCAGCAAGTCAACGGCTTCCAGACCATCACAGGCCGTTTGCACCTCGTAACCAGCATCAGTTAACAATTGAGCCAAGGCACGGCGCGCACTTAAAGAGTCATCCACTACGATGGCTGTGGGGCGATTAGAGGCACTGTCGTTATGCATTCGCCCATATTCGTTGGCGGCATGTTGTTCGAAAGCAACAGGCTGTCTAAGCATTTCGACTAAATCTAGCACTGGGGACACCTGTCCATCACCGAGAATCGCGGCACCAACAATACCGGTTAGTTTAGGCATGTATTTACCGAGAGTTTTCACAACCAATTCCCGACTACCCATGACCTCATCAACCACGAGAGCCTCAATCTGTCCCTCAATTCCCATCAAAATCACTGAGCCTGCTTGTTGAGCACCAGCACCGGCCTCCATCTCCGCCTCAAGCCCCAATACATTGGCCAAGCGGCGAACGCGATAAGGCTGTTGATCGAGACGATAAACTAACTCACCACCGAAAAAGGAAAACTCGCCATCACCGGGATGAACAATTCGCTCGATGCCTCGACTAGCCAGGCCATAGGTTTGCTGATCGACCCGTACCAGTAGAGCATGGGTAGACAACAATGTAACGGGCAAGCGAATATCCATGGTGCAACCTTCGCCTCTCACCGAATCGAGTTGCAATGTGCCCTTGAGAGCGAGAACTTGTCCATAGACTGCATTCAGGCCAATACCCCGGCCAGACACCTGAGTAACGTTACCACGGGTGGTAAAGTTCGGCCGCAAGACCATGCGCTTGAGCTCCTCCTCAGCGATCTCGGCACCCTCTTCGAGCAGGCCGTCACGTAATGCAGAAGCGCGAATAGCATCGTAGTCCAATCCACCGCCATCATCTTTACAACGGACCAGAATATGGTTGCCGTCACGAGAAAAACTTAATTCCAATTTGCCACTGCTGCTTTTACCAATGCTAGCGCGGCTGTCCGCAGCCTCAATGCCATGGTCAACGGCATTACGTAATAGATGCATGACCGGATCGACAACGTCGCGCAATACCTCGCTGTCCATCATGGTATCGCCACCACTCAACACTAAATCTACCTGCTTGTCAGTGGTTCGACAGGTCTGACGAACACAGCGCTGTAAGCGTGCAAAAACAGAATCGACCGGCACCATTCGGGTTTTCAGTACACCCTCATGTGTTTCACTATTGAGCTGACCCTGGGTAACAATCATATCATCGAGCGTGCCCAGCTCACCGAGAATTTCCAGGCCCATTTCTTTAGCATCGACAGCCGCTTCGATCATACGACGGCTATAACTATGTAGCTCGTTATATTGATCCATTTCCAGGGCATCAAAATCATCATTTACTTCGAGATTGCTGGAAAAGTCCTTAATATCAACTAATTCTTCAAGCTCAGATCCCAACTTATGAATCGAATCAAACTGCGCCTCTAGCAGTAGAGCGCGCTCCTGAGTTTGCTGTACTCTCTCACGCAATTGCGCATTGAGAGTGGTCGCCTCACCAACCAGACGCAACAAGTCATCAACCAGCCCGGCCGATACGCGCAAGGTGGCATTTTCCACTTTATTGCCCTGCTGCCCAACACTCTCTGTAGAGGGAAGAGAAACCGCATCGACACTCGCAGTTTCCGTAGCAGCTTGTGGTTTAGGGGTTGTCTGTGGGCCGTCCAGCTGATCAGCACTTATTTGCTCATCTGTTTCTAGAAGCGGTATCGGAGCCGGGCGAGGCTCAATAGTGAATTCAGAGTCAGGCTCTGGAGGGCCCTCACTGTCAATCACGTTCGCCCAATCGAGCACCTCCTGCAATACTTGCTGTGCATTATCTGGCGCACTGCTAAAGCCCTGTAGAGCATCGGACATAGTTTCTAGGCAATCCGATGCCTTTATCAAGGTCTCTGCCAACGCGCGGGAAGGCAAGGTATCGTGCTTTGCCAGCACAATAAGAATATCTTCTAGGTGATGGGTGAGTTCCGCTACGCCCCGAACACCAACTACGTTGCCCGCCCCTTTTAAAGTATGGGCAATTCTTTGAGCATCGTTAACATCCTCCATGCCGCCGCCATTAATCAGCCGCTGTACAGCCAGGGAAAACTCCTCACTGTATTGCGGTAATTCTTGCAGCAAGCCATCGAGTAAATCAGGACTCACATCATCGCCAACTTCAAGGCTGACATGTTCGGCTGTCGCCTCTTGAACTCGGTCTTCTACCTCATCTTCGAAGAGGGAAAAATCGGGCTGTAATAGAGCCTGACGCAGTACTGCAGCCTCGTCCTGGGTAAGAGGCTCGGGCAAACGCTTGTCGCTTAAAAAACGAAGTAGCTTGTCGCTCACCGCAACATCTAAAGGATGATTCAGGTAGTCGCGAAGTAAAAAGAGGATTTGCACCCAGTGCGACTGGTCTTGTTGATTATCGATCTGTATAAGGTTAACAACTAACGTTTCACAAGCCTGAGACAGTCCCCCAAGCCCCATCGAATCTGATGCCACCTGTAGTCGACCAAAGAGCTCCTGAGTTGTCGCACAGGATTCCGCTTTAATATCATCTGCAACGCCTGAGGTGGCCAGCAAACCCAGCCACTCGTTGACAGCAACTTCAATTTGAGGCAATTCTGCAATGAGGATAGCCAGTAACTGGGTGACACCCTCAGGCAAGACGACATCGACAGCGCCTGACCCAACCAAAGCTGACGCGTCAATCGCCACATCAACACTGACATCCTCTGAGCCAGGCAAAGCTAATTCTTCAGCGACTAGCTCGTCGGCAAAGGCGGCCAGGCTGTCTATTTCCTCTTCCGCGGCGAGTATGGACTCCAGATCATCCAGAGACACTGTATCGTCGCTATTAGCGCGCTCAGCACGCGCCTCTAAAGCAGAGGCTTGAAGCTCATCCGTAGCAATAGCGGTTAGTAGTAAATCAGTACTCGGAGCATCGGCAGACACCGCTGCAAGCGCCTCTTCAAACGCGCCGGTATCAATGTCCCCTGCAGCACCATCCCTTACAGCTTCATCACCCAGCGACGCCTCTCCATCCACCGCCTCAGGTTCTGCAACACCGTCATCAGCCAGGGACTCTAGCGCCGCCCAGTCAGAATCAATATCGGGGCCATCATTAAGCGCTGTAGGTGAAGGTCCCGTCTCTTCTCCTTCGCCGGTATCAATGTCCCCTTCAGCACCATCC
>Ga0209345_10006917_pt1 | contig 10163 bp, 9 predicted proteins | sample Cruoilmetagenom7_FD_187294 | JGI IMG/M metagenome (GOLD analysis project Ga0209345, IMG submission 187294) | Oil polluted marine microbial communities from Coal Oil Point, Santa Barbara, California, USA - Sample 7 (SPAdes) (version 2) | ecosystem: Environmental > Aquatic > Marine > Oil seeps ... | reverse complement strand
AGAAGGCCAATTTTGCGCGGGAGACACACTTTGTCAGTTCCTCACATAACGAATTGCGTATCAAGCTGCCGTCATTGTGGAATGACTCTCAAATATGCGGGGTTCTAAAAAGAGAGCCCAGCGGCACGACACTACCCCGACTTTTTGAGAACTTACTTAATTCTCTTCTAATAACCTGATGATCAACGCAAAGACCTTCATTGTTGGAGATATTCACGGGTGCCTGGACATGCTGAAAAGGCTCATGGATAAGATCGCCTGGTCGCAGGACAAAGACACCCTGATATTCCTGGGCGATTACATCGACAGGGGCGAAAACCCAAAAGGTGTCGTGAATTATATCCTGGACCTCACCAGGCGTTCATCCCGGGTTGAATGCCTTAAGGGTAATCACGAGGCCATGTTCCTGGATTTTCTTTCCGGAAAAAATCGCGAGATGTTCCTTGTAAACGGTGGCTGGAAGACACTGGAAAGTTATGGCCCGTACGGATCTCAGGATGGTGAATCCTCGATTCCTTCTGACCACATGGCCTTTTTCGAGTCCTTGAAATTATACATAGAGCTGGACGAATACTACATTGTCCACGCAGGCTTCAAACCGGACCTGGTCGTTGAAAAGCAGACTGAGGATGATATGCTGTGGATCCGGACGTCCTTTATCTACTCTGATTATGATTTCGGGAAAAAGGTTATTTTCGGTCATACGCCTTTCAATGAGCCCCTGATCATGGAAAACAAGATCGGCCTGGATACCGGCGCCGTATACGGCAACAGACTAACCTGCCTGGAACTCCCCGAACAAAGATTCCATTCAGTGGAGGCCTGAGTATCGTGATCGGAATCACAGCCACTGTTCCCGTGGAAATAGTCTTTTCCGCCGGGCTCAAGCCGGTGGATCTCAACAACCTGTTTATCTCCTCCGGCAATCCCCAGGAACTCGTCTCTCAGGCCGAGGCTGCGGGTTTTTCACACAACACATGTGCCTGGATCAAAGGAATCCATTCTACAGTCATCAACCATGAAATCAAACACGTTATTGCCGTAACCGGCGGTGATTGCAGCAACACCATAGTGCTTGGCGAATTACTTGCACGAAGGGGCGTGAATGTTATTTCTTTTGAATATCCCTTAAACCGGGAAAGGGCGGCCCTGTGGGCCCAGATGGACAGGCTCAGACAGGGCCTGGCGACCACATGGAATGATATAAAAAAAACAAAGCCGAGGCTGGACAGAATCAGGGGTAAACTTAAGAGGCTGGACCAATTGACATGGCACGAAAATGTAGTTACCGGATCGGAAAACCACCTGTTCCTGGTGAGCAGCTCTGATTTTAACGGCGACCCGGAAAGTTTCGAAAAAGATCTGGATCAGTTTCTTTCTATGGCAGAAAAAAGGACGCCCATGAAAGATGCAATTCGTCTCGGCTATCTCGGTGTCCCCCCCATTTTCAACCGGTTTTATGAATTTATTGAATCACTGGGCGCAAGGGTCGTGTTTAATGAAGTACAGCGGCAGTTCAGCATGCCCTACGACCACGAAGATATTGTTGACCAATACCTGGAATATACCTATCCCTATGATATTAACGGCAGGCTCAGAGACATTGAACAGGCAGTCATAGAACGTCAGTTGGACGGCCTGATCCATTACACCCAGACCTTTTGCTACAGGCAGATCTACGATATTATTATCAGGAAAGACTTAAGCATACCCGTACTCACTCTGGAGGGGGACCGGCCGGACCTGGTCGACGGCCGCACGTCCTTGCGCATCGAGACCTTTGTGGAGATGTTGAAGGGAAAAAAACAGAATTAGGGTTCGCTTTTGTCCGCCTCATGGCTTATTGCAGACTTTTAAGAAAAAGTGCACCGAATTCCCCGGCGCTTTTTTTGGGTTGACATTAGAATTTATATGCTTAAGATTGGTCCCTTATTCCAATAAATATTTATTGGAACGTTTTTTTCCTTTTCTGCAGGTTGTACGCTGCCCCAAGGGTTATTTCCTTTGCCAGAACGGCGACCTGAATTTCAGAAACAAAAATTCATTGAAAGGAGGTCTGCACAATGGCGGAAGGAATCGTAAAGTGGTTTAACGGCAATAAAGGCTACGGTTTCATTGAGCAGGAAGATGGCCCTGATGTATTTGTTCACTATTCAGGAATCAGTTCAAGCGGATTTAAGTCTCTCAATGAAGGCGAGCGCGTTACTTTTGACATCGAGGAGGGGAAAAAAGGCCCTGCTGCAGTAAATGTCACGGTAATCTAGCTCAGTGTTTCGAACAGAAAAAGGGCAGCTATCAGATGCGATAGACTGCCTTTTTTGTTTTTCCCATGGTCTTTACCCTAACGCCAATGGAAAAAACTTAAGGCGCACAGCTTACGATAAAAGAAGATGCTTTGACCTTTACGGTTTCTTTGCCTAAAGCGTCCCGATAAATTTCAGACACATGGAAGGGCCTTCATCTTACCAGTTCAACGTCCTTAGAAGTCACCCAGCATGTGCGCGAGTCAGCCAGTTCAACGTGGTACCAGTTTTCTCTGTCTTCCATAAGCGTAAATTCGGTTCCAGCATGAAGCGGTTCCTTGAAGCTCGGCTCATAAGTGTCGCTGTTGCCTTTTCTGGCAACCACTTCAGGGCTGATGATTACCCCGGGTCGGCTTTTTCTCAAGCTGACTTCTTCTGTCATAAGGGATCCGGCCAATAGAAGGGAAAGTATAACTGCCAGTGTAATACACCAGCCCACAAATGTTTTGTCCGTAAAAATTTGAATACCGGCAAAAATCCACAAAAACATAAAACAAACAGTAAATGCGAAAACGCGGGCCTTTGTCGGCAAATCATAGTGCCAGAAGAACAGGGTCTTCAACACCTTCGTTTCCTGCTTTTCTTCGATTTCATCAAGGCGTCTTTCCCTGGCATATTCCAGGTTCTGCTTCAAATTGGGATCATTGGGCATGTACTGCTCGGCACGGCGGTAGTTGGCCATGGCACGTCCGATGTCCTTTATCCGGAAATAGACATTCCCAAGATTATAATACAGCTTTCCGTTTTGGATACCACCTTCCCGAATGATACGTTCAAAACGCATGGCAGATTTGCGGTAAAGGTCTTTCGCCTGACCAGGGGATGTCGCAGCAAGTTCATTGGCCTGCCGGAACAGGTCTTTTGCCTGGCTGTAAAGATCGGTGATCTGCGCGGCATCCAGAGTCGATGCATTTACTTTCAATATGAAAAGGCACCAAACACAAAGCAGGACCATAAGGAGCATTAAAACCGGTCCGCGATGCATGCGTTGACGGTGTTTGTCAGGCCTTTTCATTTCAACTTCCTCTCAAGATCCTTTGACAATTGAACCCCCTGCTCTGCCAGAGAGGCAGTATCTGAGATGTCTGAATTTCCAGAGTAACTGCCGGCTTCACATGCTTCAAAAAGCGCTTTGAGCCGGTCAAGGGTCCCCTGATCAACGCCTCTGGCCGCCAACACGTCATTTACATCATTGAACGTCAAGGCGCCTCTGGGCATGCAAAGTTTGTCTCCCAGGTATTGACGGAAGGCATCCTGAACCATGTTACACGTATTGTCCACTGAAGAAGATCCATGCGCCTCTTTTAACAACTTTGCCAGGGCGCCGAATGCCTTTCTTGCCCGTGCATTCATGGGATCTTTGTTCCTCCGGCGCACAATGCCTGCTCCTGCAAACAGGAAAAAATAAAAGACCGGTGGCCCCAGAATCAAACACATCCACAGAGGCGATCGAAACCATGAAAGCGGTCCGGAACGTTGATTTTTTATGACGCTCATGTCCTCGTAGTTAAAGGCAATGCCTTTGCTCCAGGTCTTAATTTCACTACCCAGTGAGACCTGGTCTGCAATACCCTCTGCATCGAGCGCAGTCACGAGCCTTGTCTCTTTGACAATTAAGGGAATCGGCTCCGTGCGCGCCACACGATAGGTTTTGGTTTGTGGATCAAAAAAAGGAAGTTCAATTGACGGAATTTCTTTTACACCTTGCCTGAGCGCCCGAATGGTCTGCGTAAAAATTTTGGATTTACCGGATACCTCTGCCGTAGCCCTTTCCTGGGGGATCTTGAAATCCCTGGCAAGTCCTGGTTGTTGACTCAGCCGAGGCAATTTCACATTCTCAAGATATTCAGGCCCGCTCAAGGATAGTGTCAAAGTGATCGGATCACCCACACTCATCTCCGTGGGTGTTGCGCTGGCCTCAATTCTGTATTTTCCCACGTGGCCCGAAAAATTGCTCGGCCGACCATCTGTCGGAAGATCAGAGACCCTCAGGGATAAAGGATTCGAAGGGACGGCGACTGTTCTGTAAACGCCCCTCCGGCTTCTGCCAAAAAAATCATCGTTGAAAAAATCAGAGAAAAAATTATCTTGAAACGCGCTCCGTTGCTTTTCGTATCCGACAAGGGCACTGCAGGCAACAGTTGCAGGCTCGATTGCGACATTTCCAGGCCGCATTGGAATCAGGATTTTCTTGAACGTAATGGTTGCATAATCTCTGTCACCAATCCGGCCGCGACTCTTTTCGCCGATGACCTCACCGTCTCCGAGACGGATGCGGTACAGTTTCTTACCTGATTGCATATCCACTTCAGGATCGGCAAAATGAAAGGTATCATCATTGAGCAGCGGAAGAGCAAAATTGAAAGTCTTTACATCCTTTCCGATATACCAGGTTACCGTTAGGGTGACAGGCTCACCAACATAACAATGATTTCCGGACAGTTTAAGCCTCAGTTTGAAATCATCGGTCTGCGCAGGCTTTCGGGCATTGATAACAACTGTTTTTGTGTGGGTCGAACGCCCGCCTTCAGAAACCGTTATGGAAGGGATCTGGAGACGTCCCGCACGTTTCGGGGTCAGCTGATACGAAAAGAAGTATCCCTCTCGGACATTCTGCGTTATCTTGCCGTTTACAATGGAAATGGATCTGCTGCTGTTCTGCTGTCCGCCCCTGAACTCCACCGTGAAATCGGAAACATGAGAAAGGTCCGGTTTTTCAGGGTTTTCGCTCCCGGAAACCTGGATTTGGAAAACAAAGGCCTCTCCCACAAACAGATCCGTCCGCTCCACAACGGCTGTTGCGCTGAGCTGAGCAGCCCAGGAAACAGGGCCCGAGAGGACCGTACATATGATTGAAAATATAAAAACAAATACGTATTTTATCATTTTCATTATGGCGGTTGCTCGAAACCGATCACCAATCCTTATCCACATCCCGGTAACCGCCTGCAGACCGCATTCTGCGCTGTTTTTTGTTTTCTTTTTCTTCGTCCAGGATGTCATGGGCGCCATCAGACAGTTGTGCCGCTGCAGTGTCTTCGTGCTGGTCCTCTTTTTCCTGGGGCGCTGTGTCAGTGCATGACGGCGCCTGCTCCTGACCTTCGCCTCCCTGCTGTTCCTGTTGTTGCCCCCCTGCTTTTTGACCCTCGCTGAGGGAGGAAAGGGCATCCTTGAGCTCCTTAAGGGCCTTTTCCTGATTGGCCTTGGCCTCTGATGTGTGATCCTGCTCCAGGTTTCCCGATGCAGCCGTCTGTTCCTTTACTGCATTTTTTAAATGTTTTTCAGTGGGATTTTCAGTTGCCGGGGTACTCCGGCATCCGGGTTTGGGCATGTTTTTTGCCACTGCCTCTGTTTCAGCCTGCAAATCTTTTTGGCCCCGGGCAAGATCCTGGACATCGTCCTTCAGCTTTTGAGAATCGCCCTTTTGTCTCCGTTCATCCCGGATCTGTTTGTTTCGATCCAATGCGTCCTGCTGCTTTTTGATCAGATCCTTTAGCTTGTCAGCTGCCTGCTGCATGGCCTCCTGCTGCTGTTTGGCGGCTTCCTTCTGTTTATTGATGTTATCTAGGATCGTCTTCATCACAAGACGGACCACTTCGATATTTCCGGCTGCTTCATCGAAATCAGGAACAAGCGCAAGGGCTTCCTGGTAATGGCGAATGCTTTTTGCACATGCCTCAAGCGCCTTATTTAAATCGCTGTCCTGCCGGCGCTTGGCCTCTCGATAGGCACAGTTGCCAAGGTTAAACCTGCTTTTGGCCTCAAGTTGAATATCTTTGCTTTTCAAAGCCGCTTTCTCAAATGCCTCCGCTGCACCGGAATAATCGCCTTTTTGATACAGGGCGGCGCCCTTGTTAAAATATATGTGAGGTGATTCCGGTGCTTCTACAGAAGCCTCATCATATGACGAAAGCGCTTTATCATATTCACCGGAAAGATAAGCTGCATTTCCTTCGCTCACAAGACCGGCCGGGGAATCCGCATACCCGTAAACCGGCGCCATCATCAGAATGCCGCTCACTACGACAATATATACGAACCCTTTAGACACGAATAAGCTCCTTTTTGCGTTCTGATGTTGCCATTTCAAAACACAACAGGATAAACCCTATGGCAAGAAAGATCTGGAACTTTTCCTCATATCGTTTGATCGTTTCTGATTCAAGGGCCTTTTTGTCTGCGCTTGCGATTAGCTGCATATAGACATTTCCAAGATCAATGGCGCCGGTGGCCACGTTAAAATATCTGCCGCCCGGCGTTGCATTCACCATTTTTCGCAAAGTATCGGCATCAAGTTTTGACCATATCTCCTGACCCTTGTACTTCAAAAACATCATCTGTCCGTTTTCATTCGTGACAGGGATACGTTTGCCTTCATTCTCATCTCCCAGCCCTATTGCAATCAGCCTGATGCCTCTGTCTCCCGCTTTTTCTGCCGCTTCAATGGGGAAACTGTCATGGTCTTCACCGTCTGTGATCAGGATGATGTCCTTGTATTCCTTTGCCTGGTCATCAAACACATCCGTCATAATCTTGCGGATAGCATCACCGATCATTGTTCCGCCGCGGGCGATGCTGTCTGTTGAAATCCCGCTGAGCATCATTTGAAAAAAACCGTAATCCAGGGTTAAAGGGCATTTTATGGCAGCAGTACCGGCAAATGCAACAAGCGCCACTCGATCGCCCTGAAGACGCTCCACGCAATCCCGGATGGCTAATTTGGCCCTTTCAAGGCGGTTGGGGATAAGGTCTTCTGCAAGCATGCTCTTTGACACATCCAGAAGAAAAACCACATCCCGTCCACGCCGCTCAATAGTTTCAGGTTTTGGATTCCAGGCAGGACGTGTTATGGAAAAACTGATGAACATCACAGAAATCAGGAGTAATGCCGCCTTCCAGTTCCGCAGGGAATTGTTCAGGGAGATATGAATCCGGTCAAGGAGGCCTGCGTCAATGAATATTTCAAGGGCCTTGCGCCGTTTCTGCCCTGCATAAATAAACACGGCAAACAGAAAAGGGATTGCCCATAATAGATGAAGCATCTCGATATTCTGAAGTTTTATCCCACTCATGGTATCTTCCTGAACAAGGTACTGTTCAGCACTATTTCAAAGACAATCAGCAATAGTCCTGCCAGGGCAAACCCCAGGAAGGATTCCCTGTAGTCAACAAACCGTACAGATTCGATCTCGCTTTTTTCCATCTTGTCAATCTCTTCATAGATCTCGCGCAAGGATTCTCCGTCTTCTGCCTTGCGGAAAAACCCCCCGGTCTTTTCGGCAACCGCCTCCAGTGTTTTTGTATCAACCCTTTGTCTTGAAGGGACCTTGTATACACCAAAAGGGGTCCGAATAGAGGTAACAGCTTCCCCCCCGCCAATGGCAATGGTGTATACCTTGATCCCCCATTTGGCAGCCAGCTCAGCGGCCTGAAGGGGTGTTCGTTTTCCGCAGTTGTTTTCTCCGTCCGAAAGAAGGACGATTACCTTGCTCTTTATCTCATAGGTATCAGAATTGTTCTGCTGTCTTTTGAGGGACTCTTCAGCGGTCTTTAAACGGGCCGCGGCAAGGGCCAGGGCATCACCAATTGCGGTTCCATCTTCTTCCCGGGTCTGCGCAAGCTTAGCGCTCTTCAGGAAAGCAGGAAGTGCACCGTGGGCAAGGGTCAATGGACAGACGGTGTCCGGATACCGCGCAAAGGTGATCATGCCGATAAGATCATTGGGCCTGCCGGGGAGATTTTGCTCTCCACCAATTACAAATTCCTTGAATACCCTTTTTACCACCTCCAGACGGTTCATCTGCCCGCCACCATATTCCAGTTCTGCCCCCATGCTGCTGGAGCGGTCAACGACCATCTCAATGGCAACACCTTTGCTGATCTCCCTGATCTGCTCCCTGCCTGTCTGGGGCCTGGCCAGCGCTATGATCAGGAGGATAAGGGCGACAATCCGTATGAAAATGGGCAACCACAACGATCTCTGTCGAAAGGATTTCCCTGCCTTTGCCGCATTTCCGACCGTGGAAAACCGGATTGACCCGCCTTTGATCCTGAAATACTTTAACCAGATCAATAAAGGTATAACCAGCAACAGCAGAAATGCCAAAGGAGATTCAAAATGCATACAGCCCTATTCCCTCTCTTCCGTCCCTTCAATAAACGACCTGCAACTGTTGAATGTATTCTGGATGTCTTCTGTCTCGGGCTGGTATTCGGCAAACTTCACAAGATCACAGTGGTTCAGAAATACCTTGAGCAGGGTTTTATATTTTTCCGGAAATTTTTGAGCATTCTCCAGACCGAAGAGAAACTCTTCTGTTGTCTGTTCCGGGGCATGGAGTCCGAAACGGTTTTCAATATAACGACGGAGGATTGCTGAAATACGCTGATAAAAGAGTTTGATTTCTCCTTTACCGGGCAGGTCTTCTTCAACCAGTCTTTTCAGCGCTTCGTACGCAAGTTCATGGGCAGGGATGCTTAGGCCTGAACCTTCGCCTGCCGCTTTCTTCCGTTTTCTGACAATGACGGTTGTCGTAACAATGCCTGTTACGAGGGCAGCTGCCGCGATTGCCGCCCATAACCACAGAATGTAGGACCGCGGAAACGGTACCGGCGGCTTGATTTCATTAAGACTCACATCCTTCAGGTCTTCAGGCAAAAGGGATTTGACCTTGATTGTCACTTCAGATGTCTCAATTTTGTGCTCCCCTGCTTCCTGATCGCTTTTTTTCCTGAACTTTATCACCATGGGCGGGATCGTATAGTCCCCCGACAGGAACGGCTCCAGCACATAGGACCGGCTGACTTTTTTTCTGTTTCCTTCAATCAACTCCGGCTGGGTCGTATGATAGTCAACGATGCCGAATTGCTCCAGCTTCTCACCAAAACCGGGAAGTTTGATATCATAGTCTTCATCCACACTGATACTGATAGTCAGGTTTAGACGTTCTGCAATACTTATTTCCTTTCGGTCCACGTCAAGGGTAACGGTCGCCGGACCCCTGTCAACTTCTTCGTGAATGCCCGGATCCTTTTCCTCTTTTGACGTGGCAGCCGAATCGTCCTTTTTACACGAAATCGACGACAGAACACAGAGCATTGTCAAAAAGACAATTGCGATCCTCAACCGGAAATCCCGTCCTTGAATCTGTTTCATTTTATTTAAAACAATCATATTTCAGAAATATGCATTTTCTGTATCTTAGGGTTCGCGCAAAGTTAAATTCACATTTTTGCGCGAACCCTTAGTGGCTCTGTGTGAGATAGCTCTTTTCGACCTTTGACCTTTAGACTCTTTTGACTGCTCACTGATTACTGCTCACTGACTCATCTTTTCCCGAAAAAGCAGAATGATGAATGACTACGTCATATTGTTCCTTGAGCCCGGCCAGCAGTTTCTGCTGAACTTCACGTTCTTTCTGGGACCTCAATGCAAGGAACACCTCGTTTTGCACCTCATCGAAGGTCTTTTGACGCTCCGGCTCACGCTCCAGGACCTTGATAATATGAATTCCCTCTTCTGTATCGACGTCTTCCTCAGACACCCTGCCCTCATCAGTAGAAAAAATCACACCCATGGCATCCTTCGAATTTCCGATACCGGGGATAGAACCGGATTCGTTTTTCTCTATCCACTCCGGCAGTTTGCCGCCCTTTTCCCGGGTCGACACGTCTCGAGACATATCAGCGGCGAGCTTGGCAAAGTCATCCCCGCTTTCCAGCTTTTTGCGAACATCTTGTGCTCCCTGTTTATTGTCCACAAGTATATGGCTGATTCTGGCCCGTTCCGGATGGACATACTCCTGTTTATTGGCCTCGAAATAGGTTTCGAGATCACCCGCTGTAATTTTTATCTCATCT
>Ga0209345_10006916_pt1 | contig 10164 bp, 9 predicted proteins | sample Cruoilmetagenom7_FD_187294 | JGI IMG/M metagenome (GOLD analysis project Ga0209345, IMG submission 187294) | Oil polluted marine microbial communities from Coal Oil Point, Santa Barbara, California, USA - Sample 7 (SPAdes) (version 2) | ecosystem: Environmental > Aquatic > Marine > Oil seeps ... | reverse complement strand
TTTATATTCTATAACATCATTGTCCGTGAGAACCACAAGTTGTCCGTCTTCACTAAAAAATTCTAAAGTAGGATGGTGCTCTAAAGTCGTACCAACAACAGTAGTGTTGTTCTCACTATTAATTGCGATAATGTTAAACAGGTTTTGTCGTGCACTTTCGGTGTAATAATCATCAATACCAATAGTCGTATTGGTTTTGTAAGCTACATGTTTTACAAACCAACCGTCTAAGTAATCATTTTCAATAGCAGTTAATGTTTGTGTATCTATTGGTCGTCCTTCATTGGTTAGAGGTTGCCATGTGAGTTCAGGAAGATATTGATCGATTTGTTTGACTTCAGTATGTAGCATTTTACTACGATCGGCACCAGTGTTGAGGTAACTGTAAACCGCACCAAAAGCATAAATGACCAATGCGATTATTGTGACATACGACAGTAGAAGGGCACTTCTTAATATGTTTTTATTAATCTTACTCATAAGGTAATTGCGTTGTAAGATTTAACTATACCAGCCACTTTAAGTTCAAAATCATACACGCCTTTTGGATAACGATCCTTGTCTAAATAAAATTCAGCCATACCATTAAAGGTGTCTTTTGTGGGTTGGTGTACTAACATGCCATCTTTGTATATCGACAACTTTATCGTTAAGCCATCTGGCACACGTTGACTCATAAAACTTTGTATAGGGCCAAGCGTTAGCGTTCTGTTATCTTCAGAAAAGGCGACTTCAAAATCTGAAATGGCTTGTTTGTAATTTAAAACGATCGTATCACTATTTGCCATACCTTCAACATAAGCTTTTATACTCCATTGGTCTTCAAAATCGGGATGTAACATGTTTGCACTCGCCATACCATTGATGGTGGTGCCAGATGTTTTTGATTTGTAACCTGCTGTATTGGTAATAAAAAAGGAAACAAATGTCCCATCACTTACAATATTATCATAGCGATCTTTAATTACCGACGTTTTAAAAGTCGTTATCTGATTGCCATCTGCATAATCATGAATGCGTTCCGAAGCGATTTTAAAATCCGTAGGAATAGCAGGCATTACATTAACATCAAATTCTTTGGAGTTGAGGTCTAGACATGCTGAACTGATAAGCATTCGTCCTTTTTTAGTTTCAGAACTAATGTTTTTATAAGCAAAACCATTTTTAGTCATTACGTCTGATGCATACGTATTGGTTAGAAATTGATGCTTTATTGTTACGCTAGTACTATCGGCTAATGGATTGTCTAAATCATCTGTTGGAATAACAACGAGCATGGTGTAATCTGTGCCTCCAGCTTCAATACTTGGTGGTCCTAAATAACTTTCTATAGCTTCGATTTTTGATTTTGGTTGAATGGTTATGTGTCCGGAAATTGGATGAGATGTTGTTTGTAATTGCCAGTTGAATACACCCGATTTATTAGACATAACTTCAGGTAACATAAATTTGAGCTCCTTATCATTAACCACAGGTTCTAATAAAATGGATCCATAACTGTTAGAACCATAGAGTAAGACTTCTGAGTCGCCTGTGAACGCAAATCTTAAGGCGATAGATTCGCCAGCAATAAATTCACGCTTTGTTGTAAGAAGTGTATATGTCGCATCGCTTTCTATGGTATTAACAACTATTGTTGAAGTTAGCAACAGTAAAGAAATGAATGATATGTAGAGATACTTAAATGTCATTAATTAGGGTTTCCGATATAAGTATTGATTTCTAGTTTTATAAATTTATAAATAGGATGATCTATCTTCTGAAATTCGTCATCGTGATGATTCCAGATTCGATTCGGGACAATTTTACTCGCAATAGCCGTATTAGGTAAGCCATTGACAAAACAATTACTCATATCTTCATTAATAATCCGAACGGTTTCATTCGTCAATAAAGGGAAATCAAAAGTCTGTGAACGCTGTTGTCTAATGCCTTCTTTTACAAAAAGGTGATCTACCCAAACTAAGTTTTTGTCGGCATCATAGTACGAGATTAATAATTGCGGAATCGTGACTTCTTCAATACCAGTATTAAATAAGGTTCCTGAAAGATGGGTGTCGTTACTTTCAGAAATTGTAATAGTGGTATTTTTAAATAAGTCGGATCCCGAAATATTCCCAGCAACTTGAAGATTAAATTTTGTGGGTTGTTCTTCTAATTCAATAGGTGTGAACTCATCGGGATTAAAGGTCTTTGGAATAGAATCTTGAGTTTTAGACCAGGCGATGCCTTCAAAATTAATTCGAAACGAACTGACTTCTTTTGGCATCAGCTTATGGTTAACGTGATATTTGGCATTGTAAGTGGCTAAAAATTTGTTGTCATCATTATACAAAGTCCCTTTTAAAACCACATCTGCTGGGACATTGTCTATATTCTGAATTTCTCCAATAATGGCATAATGATTTTCAAACTTAACGAGCTTCGCTTTTAAGATTTCTAAAACGGGTTGCTTTAAAATGTCCTCGTGATGTGTTTCTTCTGTCGTGATGCGTCGTCTACCTTGATTAAAATAATTTGTAGAATTACTAGAATACAATTGGTCTGGTGGTAAATCTAAATCGATATCCTCGGGTTGAATGTACCATTTGTTATCGAGTTTGACTAGGGTTTTATAATCGACACGTTTAATTTTTTCGAGCGGTGTAATCCAATCGGTAAAGACTTTTAAACTGGCTAAGCTATCTGTTCTGCTTAGTGTTTCGGTGGTAATAGCATCTAACTTTGCATACGAACTTAATAACCCATCAGTAACCGATATTTCTAACATATACTGCGCAATGGGTATATCACTTTTAGGGTTGATTAAACTGTGCGCGGTTTCAAATTCTTTAAAATCTAAAGCATCATAATAAGCAAGTATGGCATTTTCTGGTGAATGATGCGATTCATTTTTTATGTAAAATATGTAAGTGCCATAACATACAATTAAGGCAAGAATGAAGGACCAAATATGTGTCATTTTTAAAACGCCACTAGAAAATTTTGAGTAATCATTTTGAAACTTAAGATACGCCGGAAGTTTTTTAGCCTTCGTTTTTAGAAGTCTAATCCAAAGCATTTGTATGTTTAGGACAAAAGCGATTAAAACCGTTAGAAATGGTATAATTCCCCAGAGGATTTTTTGCCACGTAGACACATCGTCTTTGGGCAATATGGATGATAAAGGTGGAACGTTTAATTTTTCCCAAACCATAATGCCGTTTTCGAGTTGTCGTAAGCGTTGCCAACCGCAGAAATACAAAATTGGATCGTAGAATTTATCGTTAGAGAAGATATACTTAAAATTATACTTCTCTGGCGTCGTTAAAAATTGTTGTAATGAACCTATACCTTCAACTCCTTTAAATTTTGAATTTTCTAAACGTTCAATTGGTCGAGTGGTTAATTCTGGTAATCGTCTTGCCGAGTGGTAATTTCCATCTACAGACATGGCATTGGTTTGTGCCGATAGCCAAGCCATTTGATCGCCAAAGCCTAAAGTCATATACCTCCACTGGTCGTGATTATCTTGATTTAAGAAATTAACAATAGGAAGCATCTCAATGCGTTGTGGTTGCGAGGGTTTAAAGTAGCTTAGACTCATGGTGAAAATCGTCATGAATAAAAAGAGTCCAGCTAAAAGTCCACCTATTAACCGATGGTAAATAGCACCAAATTTATTTTGAATTAAGGTTTTTAAATCTCCTTCAACAAACCGATACGTAAACTCACCAAATAAAGGCAGCGACATAATAGAAGCCCAAAGTGTAAAACGATCTAAGGTTAAGATATTAAAAGCTGTTTCGCCAAGTAATAGTCTTGGAATTGGAGTGGTACCACCAGTGCCTAAAACAACAAGAATAGTCATCGATAAACCAAAAAACAAATAGCGTTTGGTATAATATCTGTAAAAAATGTACGGTAATAATATGAGTAAAATGCCCCAAGGAATTAGAAAGAAGACCAATCCGGAAGAAGTGATTTCTAAAAAATTATCTCTAGAGCCATGCGGAATTGGCACCTGTGTTATCGGGTTGTTTTTAGAGTTAATCCAATACGGCAAAATACAACCCACAATGATGACTAAAGACAGCATCCCGAAACTAATAATGCGTTTAAAGAGTTTAAAGAAACTATTTAAAAAGACTTTAAAGGTTATGGCTTTTACAGAATCGACTTGGTCTCTTGAGTAATCCATAATCACCATGCCTATTAAAGGAAAGATAAAGAATATCATCCCAAATATAGGGGTCACATGATGAGACGTTACGGTTACGGCAATTAAGGATAATGAGGTGGCTAAATAACGCCATTTACCTGTTTTTAACCATAAATAGATTTCAGGCAAAGCATGCATTAATACGGATATGCCAATGATACTAGGAAGTTGACCAAAGACGTGAAGCGTTTCAACAAAAGACGAAGAAAACACGGCAAGTAGTGCGGCATAACCAGCAGCTGTTCTATTAGAGGTAATTAATAATGAAAAGCGATAAACACCAGTTATAAATAAAACAATAGCGAGTAAGGCTACGGTAAACATGCCAAACTTTAAACCACCAATTAACGATAGTGCAGCAATAGATTGATGTACTAAAGGAGGATAGCTCATTACGGTAAAACCGGTGTACCATTTATAATTCCAAGGTTCAAACCAGCTCGTTGCATAATGATCTGCAAAAAACAAATGTATTAAGGCATCATAAGTGGTTTCTAAGGTGAAAAATATAGACGTACCATGGAATGCAATACCTATAAGTAAAGCTGTAATTAAATATTTGTTTGAAGTGTTTTTCATGTAAAACCTTGACAAGGCTATCAATACTGTAAAGATATATAATTTAAATAGGGCTTCGTTTTTTAATTATCTATAGCAATCTACCATTCGTCTACACTTACCTATGGGTTAAGCTAAATTAAAAAAATAAAGACGTCATCTCAGGTACTTTTGTCCTGTAAATAACAAATAAAAACAATTATTATGAAAGTTTTAGCCATAGATGATCAACAGTTAGTATTGCTTCCGCTTGAGAAACGATTATTAGAATTAGGATACGAAGTAAAGATTGAAACGGATGCATCAAAAGGATTAGAATTATACGATACGTTTCACCCAGATTTAGTTATTGTAGATATCAATATGCCAGGTGTTTCGGGTTTAGATGTGGTAAAATACATCAGAATTGCAAAGCATTCTGATACACCAATTATGATTTTATCTGGAAATACTAAAGATGATACTATTACTGAAGCTTTTGAATTAGGGATTAACGATTATATGAAAAAGCCGTTAAGTCTCAATGAAATCTGTGCTAGAGTAAAACGATTAATAGGTGTACCACAAATAGATAATGCGATTCATTCTAATAGTAATGTGATGATTCAACAACGTTGTGTTGGAGTTGTTATTCCTTGTTATGACGAAGAAGAGCGATTATTAAGTGATGAGTTTTTAAATTTTGTGGACGAAAACTCAGGATATCATTTGTGTTTTGTCAATGATGGTAGTAAAGATAAAACCTTGGAAGTGCTTCATAACTTACAAAAAGGAAGAGAAGATTTTATAACGGTTTACGATTGTGAAAAGAATGGAGGTAAAGCAGAAGCAGTACGTTTAGGAATGCTTCATATGGCTAAAAAAGAGGATTTAGATTATATAGGATTCTTAGATGCGGATTTATCTACGGACTTAACCGATTTTGATGATTTAGTAAAGACGATTGAAAATTCAGATTTTAAAATTGTGAGTGGTTCTCGTATTTCTAGAATGGGAGCAGATATCACTAAAGAGTCGGCCAGAAAAATAATCAGTTTAACCATCAATTTTATTATCAGAAAAATTTTAGCAATGGATTTTAAAGACACCCAATGTGGTGCTAAAATTTTTAGCAAAGATGTTATTGGTATTGCGTTCACTGAAAAGTTTGTAACACAATGGATTTTTGATGTGGAAATCTTTAAAAGAATGAGTATTCATTTCGGACTTAAAAAGGCAAAAGCAATGCTTTGTGAACAACCTTTAAAACGTTGGATTCATGCAGATGGTTCTAAATTATCGATGAAAGATTCTGTAAAAATTGTTGGGCAATTAGCACAAATAGCTTGGGTGTATCGCTCTAAAAAGGAAAACGTAAAAGCAATAGCATCAAACAACTTAGAGGTAGCCTCTTTATAATCTTTATTAAATGCCTTAATCATGAAAACAGGTATCATTATAATCTTTCATAATAATGAAAAAGAAATGGACACAGCGTATTTTATTGAACAAATTAAGCAGACTTCAAATATAGAATTGTGTTTAGTTAACAATGATAGTAAGGATAATACCTATGATTTGTTAAAGGATATAAAAGACGAGTGTAATAATGTTTCTATAGTTAATGTTAGAAAGTTTAAGTCAGATATAGCTGCAGTAAAAGCAGGCGCAAGATTTATGTTTAGTGAATTTGATTTAAAACATTTAGGTTATGTTTCTATTAATATGTTAAACATTAAATACCATGGGTTAAATGGTTTAATTGAAGTTATAACTGAAAATCAAGATGCGATTTTAAATTATAAAATCAAGACTCTAAAAAAGAAACAAACCTTGTTTCAAAGCTTGTTTTCATTACTAGATTATTTAAAAAAGCTCACAGAAAACAACAACCACTTTATTAACCTTCAATATGAAAACAATCTTCTAAAGTAAAAACTCATGCAAGCATATCCAATAAAATTTAATCCAATATTAAAAGAAAAAATCTGGGGAGGCGAAAAGCTTTCTAGCATTTTAAATAAAACATCAGATTCTAAAAATCTTGGTGAAAGCTGGGAAATTTCTGGAGTAGAAGATAATATTTCAATGGTTTCTAACGGGCTTTATAAAGGTAAATCCTTAAATGACCTTATTAAATCTTACAAATGTGAGTTCCTAGGAAAGGATAATATTGCTGCTTTTGGTGAAAACTTCCCGCTATTAATTAAGTTTCTAGATGCTAAAACAAACTTATCAGTGCAAGTACATCCAGATGATGAAATGGCAAAAGCAAATCATAACGCTTTTGGTAAAACCGAAATGTGGTACATAATGGATAGCGATGATAATGCAGAGATTGTTTTAGGACTAAAAGAAAATGACTTAGACAAAAATGTATTAGGTGATATTAACGCTTCTAATGTTAATGCGATTTTTAACACAGAAAAAGTAAAACAAGGCGATAGCTATTTTATCCCAGCCGGAAAAATACACGCTATTGGTGCAGGTGTTTTAGCTGCAGAGATTCAGCAAACCAGCGATATAACCTATCGTGTTTATGATTGGGATAGAACAGATACTAGTGGTCGTCAAAGAGATTTACATACAGCAGCTGCCATAAAAGCGACCAAATCGTTTCCTTCTAACGGAAAACGTAATTACCAATTAGAAGCAGATAAAACAAGTAATTTAGTGGATTGTGATTTTTTTACAACAAATATTTTTGAAGTCAAATCAAATCAAAAGAGAGATTATAGCAATTTAGATTCGTTTGTCATATTTATGTGTGTTGAAGGTACTACTAAAGTAAGTATAGGTAATAAAACCGAAATTGTAGCTATGGGTGAAACCATTTTAATACCAGCAAATACTGATGCTGTAACGTTCAATTCAGAAGGATCAAAACTCCTCGAAGTATTTATATAAACGAGTTTGTGCTATAGTTGTAAAAGGCTTTCTGAAAAAAGGACAAAAAGTCTTAATTAATTTTACATTTGCATAATATTATACAATAATTATTATGTCATTAGAAAGAGAATTAAAACAACGAAGCGGTTCTAAATGTGAACTTAGCGGAAGCGAAGAAAATCTATCTGTATATATCGTTCCAGATATTAAAGAAAACGGATTAAAAACGGCATTGTACGCATCTAAAACCTGTATTGAGCAGATGAATGATGCCAATCTTATTGATCCTAACCATTGGAGATGTCTTAACGACAGTATGTGGAGTGAGCACGATGCCGTAAAAATCATGGCGTGGAGAATGCTTAACAGAATAAAGGCAGATTGGACGCAAGATTTGTTAGCTATGATGTATATGGAAGAAGACATCTTAGAATTAGCAAAAGCTTCTGGAGATGGTGAAGATGAAGAGAATAAATTAATTCATAGAGATGTTAATGGTGTTATCTTAGAACATGGAGACTCTGTAGTTTTAATAAAAGACTTAAAGGTTAAAGGTTCTAGCATGGTAGCTAAACAAGGTACAGCCGTTAGAAATATAAGACTCGATCATGAAAATGAAACCTATATTGAAGGTAGAGTAGATGGACAGCAAATTGTTATTATTACAGAATACGTTAAGAAAACTTAATCCGAATCTTTTTTGTTAAAAAAGTCAAAGCTTAACGGAATTAAACACACCATAAATAAGTACTGCCCAGTTACTAAACCATAAATTGTAATTCCGGCCAGTAGTACCATTAATATTGCTTTGTACTTGTATTTCATGTGTTAGTTTTTATTTTTTATAACGTTATATCTTGTAAAAATAGAAATTTTGCGGTGTACTTATATAAAAATATACGGTTTCATAAGTGTGGTTTCTAAACTAGGAAATCTAAAAACGCATTTTGATATGCTTGATTATAACTGATTTATCCTTTATTTTTCCTACATTTTTGTTGTTAAAAAACGTGTAGTTGGTCGAAAAAATAGACAGACCTATTCGAATAATCTAGTCAAATTACCATTTATCGATTATATGGCTAGTGACCTAAGGATATGTTAGATATTGTGGTCATCCCTCTAAATAATAGCACAAGTTTTACTGATTAATAGCTCAAATTAGTATTAACAATTTAACATTATTTATTATGGATTTAGAAATTACAAACTACAATAACCGCTATCAAATAAAAGGAACTTTAAATAAGTTAAGTTTAAAAACTTTTAATGAGCATTTTGCTAACATTTTTGATAAGTTAGACGACGTGTTACTAGATATAGAGCGTGTAAAAGGTATAGATAGAGCTGGAGTTATGGCATTAGCTAAACTGCATAATGAATCTATTACTAAATCTAAACGATTATCTATTATAGGATTAGGATGTAAAGAATTATATCAGCATTTTAAATCTGAAGATCAACCACAACGATCAGAAGAAAATGACACAATGGCTAGTGCTATTGTAGCAGCTTAAGCCTATTTCTATTATACATTTAATAAAGTGTTTCCAATTCATTTATGGTGATAGATAAATGTTTCGGACACACTTTATTTTTTAATGTTCACTTGTATTTTTAGCAAGACATATCAGCTACAATTTTCCATTTCCCATTTATCTTTTTGAAGATAATAATGAATGCTCCATTTGCATCACCAATTTTACGTTTTAGGTGATACTCACCCATTACCCAATAATTATCTCCTTCAATTTTTGAAATATCATTAATAACAAATTTTAGCGTACCACTTTCTGATTTTGTAGGATAAGCTTTTTTATAATTAGCTAATGTTTGCTCCCATCCTTTGGTGAGTCCATTACTTCCGTAGAATTTTAGTGAGTCACTTTTCCAATAGCCTTGCATAAAACCTTTCATATCGTGATTATTCCATGCGATTTCTTGGTCGTGCATTACTAAACGTATGCCTGCCTCAGCAAGTTCGTTAGATTTACTTTTGTGCGTTGTTTCTGTGGTAACATCAGCCTTTATACTAATGCAGCTAAAACATGATAAGGCTATGGCAATGGCGGCAAAATATTTCATAAGAATTGGTTGTTATTTATCATCTAAAAATAAGAACAATTTAGAGAACACTATTTAAATTAATTTTCGCGGTTTGTTCAGGGAATAACTAAACACCCCTAAAGTCCCCTCTAGGGGACAATCCACTCAATATAAATTATTAGAAAATTACAATTTAAAAAATCAATGGATAGACGGTTTACGATGAAAGCAAAAATAGTCTAGGTTACAATTGTCCCCTTGAGGGGACTTTAGGGGTGTAACATTATAGTTTACAGGCTAAAAAAGATTGATTAAACCCTAACAAGTTTAAAGGCGTTTTATAAAATACCCTTTTGTTGTTTTAAAAACGCATCTGCTTGATTTTGCATGAGAATTCTTGCCTGCTTTCGCTTATAATTCATTACCTCTTCTTCATCAGCAATCTCAGTATATACTTTATTGTTAATGTCGTTATCGGTTTTTAAAAGGAG
>Ga0209345_10006915_pt1 | contig 10165 bp, 6 predicted proteins | sample Cruoilmetagenom7_FD_187294 | JGI IMG/M metagenome (GOLD analysis project Ga0209345, IMG submission 187294) | Oil polluted marine microbial communities from Coal Oil Point, Santa Barbara, California, USA - Sample 7 (SPAdes) (version 2) | ecosystem: Environmental > Aquatic > Marine > Oil seeps ... | reverse complement strand
GTAACACCTCAAAAGGAACATTTACATGAGTACAATATAGATTGTGAATTTTACAAATTTAAAACAAATCCACAAGTTGCAATTACATTTGATTATTCCGAAAGTTTAGATATTAAAGATATAGCTACTCCAATTGTCTCGCAATATCAATTTATAAGCGATTACCAACGATTATCTTTTAGTTTAAGAGGACCTCCTACTGTTTAGTATTATTATTAGCTATTTTAATAAACACTAAACAAATTCAAAATGAAATCAAACATATTTTGGCTGCTATTACTAGTAGCATATTTACCTATACAGTCTCAAAACACAATAAAAGGCACCATTACAAATATTGATACTCACGAAGTATTGCCTTTTGCCAATATCTATTTCCCAACTCTAGAAAAAGGAGGAATAACCAACGAAAATGGTGAATTTACTATTTACAATTTGCCAAATGGAAGTCATAAAATGATAATATCAATTATTGGTTTTGAAACCTATGATGCTATTATAACCTTACCTTCAAAAGATTATTTAAAAATCGCATTATTTCCTTCGGCTATAGAAATGGAAGAAATTATTCTTTCTACACCATTTCACAAATTACAACGTGACAATGTGATGAAGGTCGAGCAAAAAAACATCAATGATTTAAAATCCACAGGAGCTGTCACTCTTTCCGAAGGGATTAATACTATTTCTGGTGTAGAAACAATATCTACAGGAGTTGGGATTGGCAAACCAGTTATTAGAGGCTTAAGCAGTAATCGAGTACTTGTATATGTGCAGGGCGTAAGATTAGAAAACCAACAATTTGGTGATGAACATGGTTTGGGTCTAAGTGATGCTGGCGTAGAAAGTATCGAGGTGATTAAAGGGCCTGCCTCCCTACTCTATGGTAGTGATGCGCTTGGAGGTGTACTATATATAAATCCAGAAAAATTCGCACCATCAAACACAAAGAGTGGAGATGTCAACTTTAATTATTTCACTAACACGCAAGGTTATAACACTAATGCAGGTTACAAAACATCTACTGATGATTTTAAACTCATTTTTAGAGGAAGTATAACCGAACATGCCGATTATAAAACTAAAGACTATCGAGTTACAAACTCTCGTTTTAAAGAGCAAGATTTTAAAGCTGCATTAGGTTATCAAGCTTCTAATTTTAATACTGAGTTTAGATATAACTTAAACGCGTCTCAATTAGGTATTCCTGAAGAAATTGGAGTGCAGAACACAAGTACAAATCCATTATTACCTAATCAAAATATTCAAAATCATATTTTTAGTTCAAAATCGAAGCTATTCTTAGAAAATTCAAATTTCGAGCTTAATCTTGGCTTTATCTATAATAATAGAAAAGAGTTTGAAGAGCATCATCATCACGACGACGATGACCATGAAGAAGAAGAAGAACACGAGGAAGATTTGGAAGCTGCTCTACAAATGAAATTAAAAACGTTTAACTACGATCTTAAATACAACTTGCCAAAACTTGGTAGATTTGAAACAATCGTAGGTTTACAAGGCATGACACAAACAAATGCTAACTATGGAGAAGAACAATTAATTCCAGATGCTACTACTAACGATGTTGGATTATTAGCGACGTCTCATATCCATTTTGAAACTATGGATTTGCAACTTGGTGCACGTTATGACAACAGATTAATTGATGTTGAAAATGGCTTAAACAAAAAATTTAGCAGTTTTAATGGCGCTTTCGGTATTAAAAAAGATTTTAGTGACGAATTGATTGCAAGAGTAAATCTTGCATCAGGATTTAGAGCTCCTAACTTGGCTGAATTGACATCAGATGGTAGCCATGAAGGAACTAACCGCTATGAAATTGGTAATAGCAATTTAAACAACGAACAGAATTTTCAAGTAGATGTTGCAATTGAGTATAATGCGCCACACATGGAACTATTTGTAAATGGATTTTACAATAAGGTAAACGATTATATCTTCTTATCACCTAACGGTGATATTATTGATGAAGACCCTGTGTTTTTATATTTGCAGAACGATGCCAAGTTGTTTGGTGGTGAAGTAGGTTTACATTTCCACCCTCACCCTTTAGATTGGTTACATATTGAAAATACCTTTGAAACAGTTACTGGTAAATTACAAGACGATAGTTATTTGCCGCTTATTCCAGCTAATAAAATCACCAATACGATTCGCGTAGAATTTGATAACAATTGGTTTAAAAAAGGTTATGCATTCTTAAAGCTACTTACCAATTTAAAACAAAATAATATTAGTGATTTTGAAACGCCAACATCAAGTTATTCTTTATTAAGTACAGGTATTGGAGGCGAATTTAAAATGTTTAATAACACCCTATCGCTAAGTATTTCTGGTAATAACTTAACCAATAGAACGTATGTTAACCATTTATCACGACTAAAACCAGATGGTATTTATAATATGGGACGAAATGTCAGTTTCGCAATAAGTTATAAATTGTAAGGTAACATTTAGGGATAATGAGTTTACAGCTACTCATTATCCCTAAATATCAAGAAATAAAGAGTATCTTAGTTATCTTAAAGTGCTGAAAAACTAATATGGGTTCTATTGAAATTATTTTGTTGAATTTTTCAGAAATTAGAAGAAGAAGCATCAAACTATGGACTGGAATTCCAAATGAATATTTATATTGGAAGCCTGACAATGATGCCTTTACAATCATTGAAATGATTAGACATGTATTGGAAGGGGAACATCTTTTTCATAAAATAATTGAGAATAGAGGAAACCTAGGGCAATATCAATCTCCATGGAAAGGCGTAAAATTTTCAACCGTAAAAAACGAATTAGCTTTTTCAGAAAACTATAGAATGAGTTTTTTAAATATGGTTAAAGAGCTTAGTAAATCAGACTTGGAAACTAACAGAATTGAAAGAAAGGAAGTTGGACAAAGCAAAACATTGGGTGATTACTTAAACCGAATTGCATATCATGAGTCTGTTCATACTGGTCAAATATTGAGCTATTTAAGAATTATAGGAATCGATAGACCACAAATTTGGGATTAAAAACTATACCTCAATAATTTTCTCCTTCGCCTTAAAAACATAACTATATAACCACATTAAAGTAAAGGTTGGTACAATGTCTAGAAAAGGCATTGCTTCTTCTATAAACACAATTGCTCCAGCTATTTTACCTGTTCTGCCTTTGTAAAGCTTTGTCATTAAATAACCAGCTAATGGAGCCCAAACAATATCAAAAGGTGGAAATACAAACGATACATATCCTAATGCATCACACACCAAACTTATAGCAAGCTTTTTATATTTATTCATAGTAAAAAATTAATTAAAGTATTGCTAAAACTATAACAAAAAACATACCAATTTTATTATAGTAACATAAATTAAATCTTGTTATAAACAATCAATTCAGTAAGTTAGAGTTCATAAAATGCATTAACACTATATTTTTGTTTTTAACGTTTACTTATGAAAAAGCAACAAATACTAATGTATTTTTGTGAAAAATGTAACATTCAAGATTTTTGTTAGTCTTTGTTAAGTACATTCATCTAATCAATCAAAAAACAATGAAAAACACTCTCTTTGTGTTGATCGCATTTTTATGCATCTCAACCATCTCATCACAAGAAAAAAAATTCGTAAACCTTAAAAGAGCTAAAATAGCACCTAAAATTGATGGTGTTTTAAACGATGCTGCTTGGGCAGAAGCCGAAGAAGCAAATGGTTTCGTACAGTTTAGACCAGATATAGGAGTTAAAGAAACTGCGGATGAAAGAACCATTGTGAAAGTTACTTATGATGACAATGCAGTGTATTTTGCAGCTTTTATGCAGGACGATCCTTCTAAAATTATGAAGCAATTCACCACACGTGATAATTTTGGTCAAGCCGATTTCTTCTTAATATCTATAAACCCAAATAATGATGGTCAAAACGATACTGAGTTTTTGGTATTTACCACAGGAACTCAAGCTGATGCTATCGTAACCTCTGATGGTAATGAAGATTGGGGTTGGAATGCTGTTTGGGATAGCGCAGTCAAAATCGTTGACAACGGTTGGATTGCAGAAATTAAAATACCATATTCAGCATTGAGGTTTTCAAATAAAGGTGTACAGACTTGGGGAATAAATTACCATAGACGTTATATGAGAGATAATCGCCAGTATACATGGAATCCTATAGATCTTTCATCTGGAAAAAAAATTGGGTTGATGCATGGAGAAATACGTGGTATTGAAAATATAAGCCCACCAACAAGATTGAGTTTATATCCATTTGCTTCAGCTATAACTAGAAGCTTCGATGGAGAAAACGATAGTGATTTTAGTTTCGGTATGGATATAAAATATGGAATTACTGAGAATTTTACTCTAGATGCAACACTAGTACCTGACTTTAGTCAAGCAGGTTTTGATGATGTAGAACTTAACCTTGGTCCTTTCGAGCAAGAGTTTTCTGAGCAACGACAGTTCTTTAAAGAAGGTGTAGACTTATTTAGTAAAGGAGACTTGTTCTATTCAAGACGTATTGGTAGTCGCCCTAGTGCATATCCATCACTTGGAGTTGACGAAGAAATTACAAGCTCTCCAAATAATGTAAAAGTAATAAATGCTCTAAAGTTCTCAGGAAGAACAAAAGATGGATTAGGAGTAGCTTTTTTTAATGCTATTACCGAGAAAACTGAAGCGAGGATTAAAGACAGTATCACTCAAAATACCAGAAGAGAAGTAGTTGAGCCTCTTGCTAATTATAATATTTTAGTAGTTGACAAACAATTTAATGGTAACTCATCCATTAGTTTAGTTAATACTAATGTAATGCGTGATGGTGGTTTTAGAGACGCTAATGTAACCGCTGGTTTATTTGACATTAATAATAAGAAAAACACGTATAACTATGAAGGAGCAATAAAAGTTAGTAATGTAAATTATAAAGGAATTGATAAAACAACTACTGGTATAAGTGGTGGTTTAGGGTTTAATAAAATAAGTGGAAACTATAATTTTGGTGTAGAATATGAAATGGCCGATAAGAAATTCGACATTAATGACATGGGAATCCAATTTCGAAATAATTTTAGCAACTTTTCAGCCGATGCATCATATAGGACGTTTAAACCTACAAAAAAGCTTAATAATTATAGAATAAATATGTGGTTTAATTACCAACGCTTGTTTAGACCAAGTACCTATACGAGTAAAAACATAGGTGTTAACTTTAATGCGCAAACTAAGAAATTATTCAATTTTGGTGGAAATATTAATTGGGAAATTGGTAAACAATTTGATTATTGGGAACCTAGAACAGATGGTCGTTATTTTACTTTTAATAACGGTTTCAATGCAAATGCTTGGATTGGAACAAACAGAGCTAAAAAGTTCTCGTTTATGACGCGTCAAGGCTTTGCTACCCTTTTTGATAAAAACCGTGATGTATTTGTTCATTTTTGGGCTGTTGATCCTACTATTCGAATTTCAGATAAATTTAGCTTATCTTACTCATACCAATACAATAGAGGTAATGGTGGTCGTGGTTATGTAACAACAACAGACAATGACGACATTATTTTTGGTGAACGCTTACAAAAAACAATTGAAAATAGTGTTTCTGGAACGTACAACTTTAACTCATTTCATGGGTTATCATTAACATTTAGAAATTACTGGTCATCTGTAGATTATGATTATGATCTATTTAGCTTAGAAAACGACGGAAGCGCAATTAATACCACTGGATATAATTTAGACAATATTGGCACATTTTTATCTGACAATCCAAATTTTAATCCTAATGTAAACTTTAATACGTGGAATTTAGATTTTAGATATTCTTGGCAATTTGCTCCTGGGAGCCAGCTTACAGCATTATATAGAAATTCATTGTTTAATTCTAATACAATGTCTAAAGAAAACTTTTTTGATAGTGTAAATACGCTTTTCGATCAACCTATAGAACATATATTCTCACTACGAATGGTGTATTATATAGATTATAATAATATTAAAAACGTATTTAAAAAGAAAAATATCTAGAAAAAGAAAGATTATTTTAACAAAATGGACCTATTGTTTTAAAACAATAGGTCTTTTTTTTAACATTTACTTAGCATAAAACCTGCAATACTAAGTGTAGTTTTGGGAAAATTTGCAGATTTCTAAATATTTAGAGTTGCAAAAATGACTAAACCTAACTAATCATCACTTACTAATGAAAAGAGCCTTCTTCTTTTTATCTGTTTTTTGTTGGATTTCATTAACGACTGCTCAACAGAAAAAATCATTAAATATTACAAAAACTACAACAGCCCCAAAAATTGATGGTGTATTAGATGACGCTATTTGGAGTACTGTTGAAGTAGCTACCGATTTTGTGCAATACGACCCAGAAATGGGAGTTAAAGCCTCTGAAAACAAAAAAACTGAAGTTAGAATAACCTATAACGATCAGGCTATTTTTATCGCAGCATATTTACACGACAACCCAGAAGATGTTTTTAAAGTGTTTTCTCCAAGGGACAATTTTGGTCAAGCCGATTATTTTGGTGTCACTTTCAACCCGAATAATGATGCCCAAAACGATATAAAATTTTATGTAATGAGCTCTGGAACTCAAGCAGATATTGTTGGAGGTTCAAGTGGACGAAGAGGTGGAGGCCCAGGACCTAGAGGGGATAGAGGATGGAATGCTGTTTGGGATAGCGCTGTAAAACATGTAGACGATGGTTGGATTGTAGAAATGAAAATTCCTTACGCAGCCCTTCGTTTTTCAAATCAGGAAGACCCAGTTTGGGGAATTCAATTTTATAGAAAATATAGAAAGGATGGTCTTGACTACAGTTGGAGTCCAATAGATAGAACAGTTGGTAGTCAAGGTATATATGATGGAGAACTAAAAGGGTTGAAAAATATAGCACCTCCTACTCGATTAAGCTTTTACCCTTTTGCCTCATATACTGCTGTTTCACAAAGTAAAGAAACAGTTAGTAGTACAGGTTTTGGAATGGATGTGAAATATGGAATTACCGAAAGTTTCACATTAGATTTAACTTTAATACCAGATTTTAGTCAAGCAGCTTTTGATAAAGTAGAATTAAATCTAGGTCCTTTTGAACAAAAGTTTGATGAACAACGTCAATTTTTCAAAGAAGGTGTCAACCTGTTTAGCAAAGGTGATTTGTTCTATTCTCGACGTATAGGAAACACTCCCGTGGGACGCTATGATATATATGATGATTTAGTAGATGAAATAGATGAAGTTGAAGAAGTCGTTGACAACCCAAGTAGTGTGAAAATGCTAAATGCTATTAAGGTTTCAGGAAGAACAAAAAATGGTTTAGGAATTGGAGTGTTTAATGCAATTACCGAAAAAACAAGTGCAAGAATCAAAAACACAAAATATGATCTTGACATCAATGATGAAAAAATTGACTCAACAATAACCTATAGAGAGCAAACAACCGAGCCTTTTACAAATTACAATATCATTGTTTTAGATCAACGTTTTAATCAAAACTCTTCAGTAAGTTTTGTTAATACTAATGTAACACGAACTGGTAATTTTAGAGATGCAAATGCATCATCTCTACTATTTAGCTTAACTGATAAAACCAATACATTTAGAGTTAGTGGTCAAGGTAAAATGAGTAGAATTACAGACGTTGAGGATAAGTCAACTGGGTTTGATGCTGGTTTTGAGATTGGCAAAGTTAGTGGTACCTATCAATATGGTTTAGAAGGAAGTATTAGAGACGACATATACAATGTAAATGATTTAGGCTTTGGTGTTCGAAATAATTATAAAAATATAGAGGGAAAGTTTAGCTATCAAATTTTTGAGCCTTTTGGCGCTTTCAATAGTTTAAATATTAGAACAAGTAGCGAATTTAATTGGAGGTATAGTAATAGCGATTTTACTGGAAACAAAACAAGTATTAATGTAAATACTAGAACAAAAAACCTTATGTGGATGGGTGGAAATATTACGATGCTGTTAGGTGAACAACGTGATTATTTCGAGCCTAGAGATCAAGAAAACAATCGCTTTTTTTCATATAGTAATTGGATCCAAGGTAGAACATATTTATATACCAATAGTAATAAAGCCCTTTCAACAAATGCTAATCTTAGTTATGGCAAATTATTTCAAAAAGGATTAGATATACGTGAATATGGTATTAGAGTTGGTCCAGAGTATCGATTTAGTGATAAGCTAACAATAAAGTATCAAATAGACTACCAAAGAAAAATTAATGATAGAGGTTACGTTAGTAATATCAATGATGGAGAAATTATATTTGGTCAAAGAGATGTGAAAACTATTGAAAATACTATTTCTGGAACACTAAATTTCAACTCTTTGAATTCGTTATCATTATCTTTTAGAAATTATTGGTCTACTGCTACTTACGATGAGGACTTGTTCACTTTAGAGAGTGATGGAGACCTAACAACAAGTACAGGTCATACTATAACAAATTTAGACCTTGATCCACATAGGAACTTCAATATCTGGAACTTAGATCTCAGCTACCAATGGCAGTTTGCTCCTGGAAGTCAATTAATTGCTTTATATAGAAACCAATTATTTAATTCTACATCTGCATCAAAAGATTCTTTTAATGATAGCTTAAAAGATTTATTCGATCAAGATATTCAACACACATTCTCTTTGAAAATGATTTACTTCTTGGATTATAATTCTATAAAAGGTGTTTTCAAGAAAAAAGGCGCAGTAACTGCTGCTCCATAAACAAAAATTAATATTGTTTAAAAATTATAAAAAGGTTAGATATCAATTCTGTATTTTTACTTTAGAACAATTTATATGATTAAAGTAAAAAACATTCATAAATACTACAACGATTTACACGTTCTAAAAGGTGTAGACTTAACTATCAATCAAGGTGAAATTGTTTCTATAGTTGGTGCTTCAGGAGCTGGAAAAACGACCTTATTGCAAATACTAGGTACTTTAGACGAGGCTTCTAAAAAAGAAACTCACGAATTAATTATAGATAACAAGTCAATTACTAATCTTAAGGAAAAAGAATTGGCAAAATTTAGAAATGAGCATTTAGGCTTTATTTTTCAATTTCATCAATTACTACCAGAATTTACCGCTTTAGAAAATGTTTGTATTCCTGCTTTTATAAAAGGAACTCCAAAGAATAAAGCTGAAACAAAAGCAAAAGAGCTTCTAGAATTTTTAGGTCTATCTCATAGAATAGACCATAAACCTAATGAGCTTTCTGGAGGTGAACAGCAACGTGTAGCTGTAGCAAGATCTCTAATAAATAATCCAAAAATCATTTTTGCAGATGAGCCTTCAGGAAATCTAGATAGTGAGTCCGCAGAAACACTTCACGATTTATTTTTTAAACTTCGTGACCAATTCGGGCAAACCTTCGTTATCATAACTCATAATCAAGAATTGGCAAATATGGCTGATAGAAAATTGGTTATGGTAGATGGTAAAATTGTAAACAACAAATAAAAATAGCATAGCATTTCGAAACTTCTGAAGTAGCCATAACATCATCAACTTTTAAAACATTTGTTTTAAATCTATATTTTCCTGTCAATATAGTTCCTCTTGTTGGTGTACACGCAGGATTTGACTATACATTATTAAAACCGAATACCTGTATTTACCATTTCTTGTAAATTAGGCATATTGGGTTTTCCTGATACAATAGCAATTACAGAATTAAACAAATAAATGCTTCCCTTAAGTGTATGGTTAGTTGCGTTGCTAGAACTAAGTTAGCAAAAGAAAACGAACCAGAAGAAAATCCTACAGATTTTCCGAGTACATACAAAGCAAGTAATTAATTATACATATTGTAGGCAACAGTTGGTTATTCTCTATATGATAAAACTAGCTTGTCACAAATTGAAATGTTACCTTTTTTGAACAACCTTAAAGGCGTAATTTATTTTTCTTTTTAAATAATCTTTTAAAGGCTCTAAACCTATTTCTTTTCTACGTTTATCTACATACTCTGGGTTTTCAATCGGAAACGGTTCTAGGTTTCGTTTTGCATTGTAACGAAATTGCATGCCATATATTTGAGGCTTATTTTCACTAACAAGAATTCTATCTTGTATTTTCGCAAACTCCATACAACTTCCCTCATTATTTAAACAAGATTCTTTGATTTGTGG
>Ga0209345_10006914_pt1 | contig 10167 bp, 12 predicted proteins | sample Cruoilmetagenom7_FD_187294 | JGI IMG/M metagenome (GOLD analysis project Ga0209345, IMG submission 187294) | Oil polluted marine microbial communities from Coal Oil Point, Santa Barbara, California, USA - Sample 7 (SPAdes) (version 2) | ecosystem: Environmental > Aquatic > Marine > Oil seeps ... | reverse complement strand
AACACACCCTTAGATTGAAACACTAATTTCATTAAGCGGGAATGGGGATCACCACAATGATTGAAAAGCTGACCAATCTAAAGATTGCACACAAGCTGCCGCTCACGATCGTCGGTTGCGCACTCGTCGCCGCACTTGGCGTCGGTGTTGCCAGCTATTTCCAGGCTGCGTCATCGCTTGAGAGCACCACAAACGCCAAATTCAACTCCGCCCTTGCTGACCGGGGGGAAGCCTTTTCCCGATACCTTGGATCGATTGAGCAAGATCTGACGATCATGGCCGAAAGCCCCCAGATACAATCCGCAGTAACTGACTTTTCAAGGGCGTGGAACACACTTGGTGCGAACCCTACAGGCCACCTGCAGGAGATCTATATCAATTCAAACCCGCACCCTACAGGCAGCAAACATCTTCTTGATGCTGGCAGTGATGGATCGTTCTACTCTAGGCTTCATGGGCAGTATCACCCTTGGGTGAGGACTTTTCTTGAGCAAAAGGGATATTACGACATCTTCCTTTTTGATCTGAAAGGAAACTTGATTTATTCGGTCTTCAAGGAATTGGACTATGCAACCAACATCAATTCCGGCGAATGGAAAGACTCTGATCTAGGATCCGTATTCCGCGACACAATGAGTGCCGCTGATGCAGCCACCACCCCTTTCACAGACTTCACCCCCTACGCACCGAGCAATGGTGCACCAGCGAGCTTCATCGCGAAGGCTGTCTTCGATAAAAATGGGCGGAAAATCGGCGTTATCTCGTTCCAGATGCCAATTGATGTGATCAACAATTTTATGCAAGCAGCAGAAGGCCTGGGTGAGACGGGCGAAATTCTGCTGGTCGGCGAAGACCTTCTCATGCGGGCTGACTCTCGCCTTTCAGAAACATCAACCCTGCTTGTCAAAAGCGTAGAATCGGCCGCAATTGATGCAGTCTTTGCTGGCGAAGCAGCCGGACGGTCTGATTATGACATCAATCATCTCAGCAACGAGGTTCGCACCTATGCTCGAGGCATGGAATTCTTGGGTGTGAAATGGGCACTCACCGCTCAGATTACAGAAGACGAAGTCCTCTCAAGTCTGAGAAGCATGCGGAACATCATCGCACTCATTTCGCTCACACTCGTCGCACTCATCACCGGTGCTGGCGTGTATCTAGCACGCCAGATTGCAGACCCGATTTCCCATACAACAGATGCAATGAACCGTCTGGCCGCTGGCGAAACAGACATGGACATCGCCAACGCCGAACGAACAGACGAGATTGGCGAGATGGCAAGAGCAGTGGAAGTGTTCAAACAGAACGCGATTGACCGCATAGCTCTCGAAGCAGCCCAGGCAGAAGAACAAAAAGCCAAAGAAGCTCGGACTGCAGCGATCGAAAAACTGATCTCTGGCTTCGACGACTCGATGACCCAGATGTTGGGCGCTGTCAGTGCTGCCGCGACAGAAATGGAACATACTGCCTCCGCAATGACCGCAACGTCGGAGAGCACAAACGCCAAATCCACAGCAATTGCCGCTGCCTCAGAAGAAGCCAGCACAAATGTGCAAACAGTGGCCGGCGCCGCTGAAGAGCTTTCAAGCGCCATCCAGGAAATCCGCAGGCAGGTTGAGCAATCAACGACCGTCACGCGGAAAGCCACCGAAACAGCGCAAGACGCGAGCGACCGTATCGAAGGCATGTCTTCGGCCGCCAAGCAGATCGGAGAGGTGGTTACATTAATCCAAGACGTAGCCGAGCAGACGAACCTCCTGGCCCTTAATGCAACCATTGAGGCGGCACGCGCAGGCGATGCTGGTAAAGGCTTTGCGGTTGTTGCCTCCGAGGTCAAAGAACTGGCCAATCAGACTGCAAGGGCAACTGAAGAGATCAGTCAGCAAATCTCTGCTGTTCAATCATCAACTGACGAAGCTGTTGTCGCCATTCGCGAAGTCACAACGACAGTTGGAGAGATCAGCGAAATCTCCGGTGCAATTGCCAGTTCAATTGAGCAACAGCAGGAAGCAACGGTGGAAATATCCTCCAACGTGCAGGAAGCTGCATCCAGCTCAAATGAAGTAACATCGAACGTTTCCGGAGTCTCTTCAGCGGCACAGGAATCTGCCGGGGCTGCAACTCAGGTTCAGGCCGCAGCTGGGGAACTCGCCGGACAATCAGAGTCCTTGAAATCCACCGTGGACAAATTCCTCAAAGACGTTCGAGCAGCATAAGACATTCGCTCAGATCAATTCAAAGAGGCGCCTTGAGCGCCTCTTTTTTTGTCAGTCTTCTGGTCACCCCCCGTTCAGCCATTGAACCCACCTTCAGCAAGAAATGCTTCCTCATCCGAGGTGGTTTCTCGGCCAAGCAAACCATTACGATGGGGAAAGCGACCAAATTTCTCAATGATGTCGCAATGCAAGACGGCAAAATCATATGTACTGAGATCAGCTAGCCTATCTTTGAAATAGACCAACCCCAGGCGCTGCACGTCCAAGCTTTCAGAATGCATAAAAGGCATATAGAGCCATTGTCGGTCGTCTAACGAAATCAGGAAATCCTGACCTTTTTCTATAGCTCTCTCCGCCACGGCCAGAGCTTGTTCATCCCCCGAAAATGCACGTCCATCATCCCGCCATATATTCCGTGTGAACTGATCAAGAACAAGCACGAGCGCCAATGAGCCTGTCGGCGTCTCTGACCAATGATCAAACGCGCCCGTCATTGCCTGCTCAACGGCATTGCCATATCGCGCAGCAATTGCCTGATCGAACCCTGCATCCTTCTTGAACCATTTCCCTGGACCAGCTTCCTGCCAAAAAGCAAGAATACCTGCTGGTGTTATCGCCATAAGGCCTCCACCGCTCATTTTGTCCTGGGCGGAACTCTAGCGCGACAACGAGCCCAACCCCTACTAGGATAATGCCCACGAGACGGCAAAAATGCCGCAGAGATAAAACAGGGGTGAGACATGGCGCGTATTCCGTACTTCGATCCGGCAAATGCAGACGACAAACTCAAAGAGACCATCGACAAACTACCAGGCCTCAACATATTTCGGATGATGGCCCATTCCGGCGGCCTGCTCGCGAAATTCGCCGGTCTGGGAAACCACATACTAGGTCGGGCAAAGCTCGACGCAACATTGCGCGAAATCGCCATCATTCGTGTGGGGGTTTTGTCCAAAGCATCTTACGAGGTCCACCAGCACGAGCGGATTGGCCGCCAGATCGGCATGTCCGACGAGCTCATCAAAGCGCTCCATGAAGGACCAGAGGCAACAGCCTTTGACGGTCTGCAGCGCCTGGTGATGCGCTATACCGACGATGTCGTTTTGAACGTCCGCGCAAGCGACGCAACATTCGACCCGCTCACCAAACATCTAAGCCATCAGGAGATGCAGGAACTTACCTTGACCATTGGCTACTACATGATGGTCTCCCGGTTCTTGGAAACCTTTGATGTGGACATTGAAGAAGAAGGCAGCACGGCAAGCGTCGATCTGAAATCCCTGGAGCGAAAATAGATGGCGCGCCTCCCCTATCCTGAGCTGCAGGATTTGTCGCCCGAAAACCGGGAGCTGATGGCAGGCCTGCCACCGCTCAATGTTTTTCGCATGATGTCGGGCGCTGGCGCCTCCTTTGCGCCCTTCATGCAATTCATCAGCGCCTATTTAAACGACGGCGTACTTCCTCCGGACCTTCGCGAGCTGGTCATCTTGCGCGTCGGGCATCTCTGCGGGTCTCATTATGAGGTTCACCAACACGAGCGTGTATCCCGCACAATTGGCCTTGCCGAAGAGAGAATTCAGGCTGTGAAGGGCCACATACCAAACGATCTCTTCAGTGCGGCGGAAAACGCTGCCCTGCTCTTTGCCGATGAGCAAGTTGCTCAAGTAAAAGTCTCTGATACGACATTCCGCGCAGCACATGAGCATCTCACAGATGCCCAAACCGTAGAGCTCACCATTGTCGTGGGCACTTATTTGATGGTCTGCCGCTTCTTGGAAACATTGGAAGTCGAGCTTGAGGAGACAGACATTGACGGCTCGGGCCTTGAAGCAATTGAAGAGAGCGTCAAAAGCCTGAGCGGAGGCAGCTGAGATGGCCGAGCAAAAAGAAATGCGGCCCTACGCGCCTCTGCCTGTAAGCAACGAAGCAGCCGGATCAGCCCCCAGTCGAGGTAGATTGATCGGCAAACGCATTCTCATTGTGGGCGGCGGTCAACGCATCGTTGACGCCGAGACAGATCCCGTTGGCAATGGCCGGGCCATGTCCCTCCTCTTTGCGCGCGAAGGCGCACAGGTTTCAATCGCCGACATTAATGCCGCCTCAGCCGCCTCGACGATCGATCAAGTTGCAGCAGAAGGCGGAACAGCCGTCGCAATCACCGCCGACATCTCAAAACCAGAGCAGGTTGAAAAGATGGTCGCTCAGGCGAACAGCGCAATGGGAGGCCTGGATGGCATCGTGCTCAATGTGGGCATTGGCGCAGGTATGCGATTGGACGGCTCCACACCTGATCTCTGGGATCAGGTAATGGCGGTCAATCTGCGGGGCCCCATGCTTGCCTGTAGAGCTGCTCTCCCGGTTATGGAGAACGGCGGTGCCATTCTCTTCATCTCTTCTGTCGCCTCCATGAAACCCGGCAGCCGCATGCCATCCTACGATGCCTCCAAAGCAGCGTTAGGCGGCCTGATGCGCCATGTGGCGCTGGAAGCAGAACCCAAAGCCATCAGAGCCAACATTGTAGCACCGGGCCTGATCGATACACCGCTCGGTCGCCTTTCCAGCCAAGGCAGGCCCAGCCGCGCCCGCACAAACATACCAGGCGGACGCCAAGGCACTGGCTGGGAAGTCGCCTATGCCGCCCTCTTTCTCATGTCTGGCGAAGCATCCTACGTTAATGGACAAATACTGGCGGTCGACGCTGGCCTTACCACCATCCGATAAATCCCATCTGGAGGAATTCTCATGTCACAGAGCTCGCCATCCCTTGGCCTACCGCAATTCGCCTACACCAAAGGCCTGCATGATTTGGGCAATGGCGGCTATGCCTATCTCCAGCCGGACGGTGGCTGGGGCTGGTCAAATGCTGGATTGATCGTGGACGGTGATGAAGCCCTTCTCGTTGACACCCTATTCGACGTGCCACTAACCCGGGAAATGCTGAACACCATGCGTGCAGCAGAACCAAAAGCTGCCAACAATATCCACACACTCGTCAACACACACCACAATGGGGACCATTGCAACGGCAATGAGTGCTGTGAGGGGGCAGAGATCATCGCCCACAAACTGGCCGTCGAAGCCATGCTGAAAGAACCTCCCGCATTGCTTGCAGGCTTTCTCGACATGGCGCCCGACCTGGGTGATCTTGGCGCCTTCATTACCAAGAGCTTTGGAGCCTTCGATTTCAAAGGCGTTACCCAGACCCTGCCTACGACAACATTTGAAACGGAACTCACACGCCAGGTTGGCGACAAGCAGGTTCACCTCACCCATGTGGGCCCCGCGCACTCGCCTGGCGACATCATCGCCCATGTACCGTCCGACAAAACCGTCTACACCGGCGACATTCTCTTCATCGAAGGCCACCCCATCATGTGGGAAGGTCCCGTTCAGAACTGGATTGACGCCTGTAACGCCATCATGGCCATGGATGTAGAAACAGTGGTGCCAGGTCACGGCCCCATTACCGACAAACGGGGCGTCAAAGCAGTTCAGGACTATCTCATCTACACAAGAGACGAAGCAAAGAAACGTTATGATGCGGGCCTGAGCGCCATGGACGCCTGCAGGGACATAAACTTCTCAGACTATGACAGCTGGGGCGACGGTGAGCGCATCATCATTAATGTCACAACCCTCTACCGGGAATTTTCCGGTGAAGAAACCGAGCCTGACATTCCAACTCTGTTTGGTCAGATGGCGGAGCTTGCCAAAGACCGTCTCTGACCCATATCACTCGAAACGAAACTGAGGTCTGGTCCATGTTGACTCTCTACGAACATCCGCTTTTCAAATGACTTTTCCTGAACTCATCTACCAACCTGAGGGCGCCCTATGACTGATATGCGAAACGCTATTCTCTTCCATCAGTACGACATTTCGCCCTTCTCGGAGAAAGTACGCGTGGCTTTTGGAATCAAAGGCCTCACCTGGTACGCAGTTGATCAACCGGTGATCATGCCAAAACCGGAACTCACTGTGCTCACCGGCGGCTATCGCAAAATTCCCGTCATGCAGATCGGGGCAGACATCTATTGTGACACCCAAATCATCTTGCGCGAAATCGAAAAGCGCTATCCAACACCGTCACTTTTTGTGGGCGGCGATAAAGCGCTTGGCTGGGGCATGGGGCTCTGGACCGACCGGGTGCTGTTCCAGGCTGCTGTCGCCGTCATTTTTGGCACCACAGAAGGCTTTGCAGACGAGGCCTTTATGAAGGACCGGGAAAAACTGATGGGCCGACCCTTCAACACCGACGAGATGAGAGCTGGCGCACCAATGATGATGGAACAGCTCCGCGCGCAGCTTGATTGGCTGGAAGAGCAACTCTCTGATAACCGCGCGTTTCTGATGGGAGCCGATGCGGGAATTGCCGACGTCAACGCCTTTTACAACCTTGCTTTCATCCGCTGGATCGCTCCGGCCGGCGCCGCGGTGATCGACGCGTTCAAGAAAGTTGTCGCCTGGGAAAAACGCATTCAGGAGATCGGCCATGGCGACAGGCAGGAGCTAGGTCGCGAAGAAGCACTGGACATTGCAAGAGACATGGCGAGCACGGAAACGGAAACCGCCGATCAGGGTGAGCCCAACGGGCTAATGCCGGGAGATCAGGTACATGTCATGGCCGACGATTATGGCCGCGACCCAATTGCTGGCGAGCTCGTTTCGTCGTCCGCACAACATGTCGCCATCAAACGGAATCATCCCCGCGTAGGTGATGTGGTTGTTCATTTCCCGCGGGCGGGTTTCTTCGTGATGCAGGCAGGCTGACCAGCAGCGCGACATGGACCAGAGGTTTAAGAAATCCGTTCTCACCTTGCCGCACGCGGGTTTTCCAAGCCTCACAGAAGCTGCGGCAGCGGAAGGCTTCACCTTCCTGGAACGCATGCAAAATGAATGGGACACGGGGAAAAACCGTTTCTCAGTAGCGGGCGAGTACATTGTTGGTGTGAGTTTGGGTGACGACCTGATCGCTATAGGCGGCCTAAACAAAGACCCATATGCCATCGAAGCAACGACCGGCCGCCTCCGGCATCTTTATGTCACGGCAGCCCACCGGCGGCGCGGCATCGGACGCGCTTTGGTCGACACATTGCTCTCTCAAGCAGGGAGCTATTTCCACAGAGTCCGCCTCCGCACCGACAGCGCGGAGGCAGCAGCTTTCTACGAAGCCTATGGATTTCAGCCGACCCGAGAGCCGGACGCCACCCACAGCCTTCGTCTCAACGCCTAAAGAGTGCGGACTAGTTGGCGGTCATGCCACCATCAATCACAAGTTCAGTGCCTGTCATATAGCGGGACTCATCTGATGCGAGGAAGACCACACCAGCAGCAATGTCTGCGGGAAGCCCTGCTTTACCACCAGGGACACTGAGCGCGGCAAGCGTATCTGCATCAATGGCATTGGCACCTTCTACAATCGCTTCTGAATTGCCGAACGTGTCATTATTGATAATGGATTTTGTCCAGATGGCCGTATCGATAATCCCTGGATGCACCGAATTGCTACGAATATTGTTTCCAGCTTGCGCGCACTCAAGAGCAACCGCCTTAGAGAAAAGGCGAACAGCGCCTTTGGTGGCACAGTATCCGGAAAGCCCTGGCGCCCCGCCAAGGCCCGCGATAGACGACACATTGATAATGGATCCGCTGCCACTTTCCGTCATCGCTGGAATGGCGTATTTGCAGCCTAGAAACACCCCATCAATATTGATGGCCGTTTGCACCCGCCAATCTTCGAGGCTCATCTCTGTCACCGGAGCGCCAATCGCGATACCGGCATTGTTGAGCAATACGTGAAGACCACCGTAAGTCTCAACAGCAATGGCAACAACCTCACCCCACCGGACTTCATCTGTAACATCATGATGAGCAAATTTGGCGGACCCGCCGGCTTCCTTGATCTTAGCGACGGTTTCCCCGCCGCCTTCAGCGTCAATATCGGTGACGAGTATTTTTGCACCCTCAGCCGCCATCGCAATCGCTGCACCACGACCAATTCCACTGCCGCCGCCTGTCACCAGAGCCACCTTATTGTCCAAACGTCCCATCAAACTCTCCCTTTTTCGTTGTTTTTCGATGCCAAGACTTTAGGCCGGACACCGCTGTTTGACTCAGTTATTTCGCAAAATTAGACTTCGGTCTAGTTTTTGAAGAAATGAAGGATGCCACGTGTGAGTGCCACTGGAAATCTAGCCGTCGCGGACCAGCCCTCCAGGCGCTCGCGCAAGAAGGAACAGACACGCCGCGGCATCTTTTCCGCAGCCATGGCACTCTTCGCCGCACGAGACTATGACGCGGTGACGATTGAGGACATTTGCGAGCGCGCTGACGTCGCGAAAGCCACCTTCTTTCTGCACTTCCCCGGCAAAGCGACCCTACTGACAGAATTTAACGAACGCCTGACCGCCACCCTAGAAAAGCGCCTCAGCGAGGTTGGCGGTACGGCCGAGGACAAGCTCCGCTTCATGGTCAGCGCCCTTGTTGACGATTGGAAGCAAAACGCTGAGATCATCCGCAAAATGGTGCGGGAGTTTCTGGATCAGCCGTCACTTCCACGAGCCGCGACAGAGGCGAATGCGGGCATTCTCGAGCTGATCACCGGCATTGTTAGAGAGGGGCAACTCGCCGGTGAGTTTAGCAAGACCGTCGCGCCCGACCTTATTGCAGCAGCACTGGTTGCCAGCTGGGGCTCCTTCATTTCTGCCTGGAGCAGCGACCGAAACGACATCCCCCGGTCAGCGGGCGAAGATCTGCTGAACATCATGTTGAACGGCTTGAAGTCCTAAAAACGATCGAACAAAAAGACAAACAAAACAAACGAACAGAGGAAACACTCATGTCCGGACCCAAATTACGCTTTGGCGCCTTTTTGTTCATGGCGCACAATTGGGCAATTTTTAATGCACCAAAAACTCATATGAATTGATGGCACGCTACGTCATGCCGAAATTCCAGGGCCTGAACACCAATCGCGATGACTCTTACACGTGGGTGAAAGACAATCACGAAACCTTCATGGGGGCAGCGATATCTGCTGTCGGCGCGCGGATCGCCAAGCACATTGAAGAAAAGGGCACGGATAATATCAGCCCGGACATTCTGGCCGCCGCCGCTGCAATGCATAAGACTGACGCCGCTGAATAGATTTCCTAATTCAAAGAAGAAGGGCGGCCCATTTCTGGAGCCGCCCTTTTTTGCATTCATTCCCTGGTGGTCAGACGCGCACGCCACCACCATTAATCTTGTCGTAAAGCGCTTTATCAAGTAGAACGAAAGCTTTCGCCGCAAGGTCATTAAAATAGATCGGATCGCTCACGGCGTCGGGATCAAACCCCTCCTTCACGAGCTCCACCTTGCGATGTTTGAATGTGCCAGTGATTTCCATTTCCGGCTGAATGCGAACAAAGAGGGGCTGTGCATAGGCCGCAAGTTCTTTTTCCAGATGCGCCCGCAGTTTCGGAATATCCACTTCTTTCTCTGAAACAATAGATGCCATGCCAGCGCGGCCATCAGCGCCGGGCACATGCACACCATAGACATTGGCTTCTTTTATACCGTCGAAAACGGAAATTGCCTCAGCAACTTCTGACGTCGCAACATTCTCGCCTTTCCAGCGGAATGTGTCGCCAATGCGGTCAATGAAGTAGAAGTAGCCCTTCTCATCTTGCTTCATAAGGTCACCCGTTCGAAACCAGGCATCTCCCTTCTCGAACGCATCCCGAAGGATCTTCTTATCCGTTGCAGCCTTGTCCGCATAGCCGTCAAAGCGACCCGTGAGGAACTTGGAATCGATTTTTCCCAACGCTTCCCCAATTTCGCCAGGAGCACAGATCGTGCATAGGCCATCCGCGCCGCGAATAGGTTCTTCGCTTTCAATGTCGAACTTCACGATCTCAACATTGTATTTTGACTTCGCCCAGTCGGGAATCCGACCGACGGACCCCACCGT
>Ga0209345_10006913_pt1 | contig 10168 bp, 5 predicted proteins | sample Cruoilmetagenom7_FD_187294 | JGI IMG/M metagenome (GOLD analysis project Ga0209345, IMG submission 187294) | Oil polluted marine microbial communities from Coal Oil Point, Santa Barbara, California, USA - Sample 7 (SPAdes) (version 2) | ecosystem: Environmental > Aquatic > Marine > Oil seeps ... | reverse complement strand
TAGGAAGAAATACATCCTTCTTGTCAAGGTAGTTTTGGATGTATTTTCGCTGGTTTTTAACATAATCGAGGCCTTCATTACCACCCCTTGCCCAGTCATGATTTCCTGGCAGGTATATGATCTCACAATGGTAGTTCTTTAAAATATCCAGCTGGGCGATAAGGCTTTTTTCAGCTGTTTCCCAATTCCTGTGGGTTGAATCATCAGGCAAGCCACTTGGCTGGGCATTGTCACCGAGAAAAACAACAGCGCTGTTCTCTTCTGCTGCTTCCAGGTGGGTTTTCATCATTTTCAGGATGGGCTCGTTTTCATAGGCTTTCCTTGAGTCTCCTATGAGAAAGATCGAATATACCGTTGAGGTGGATGAGGCAGGTAAACTTTCTTTCCAGTCTCCCAGCCTCGCATTATAAAATGGCTTATCCGTAGCACAGGAGAAAAATATCGGGATCGATAAAAGGTATATAAATCGTAAAAGCTTATTCATTGGTTTTAGGTTTGAACTTTAGTACATATCCCTTTCCTCCCCGGCCCTCGTTGGAAATGTACAGGTCACCTTCCGGGGAAAAACAAATTCCTTCCGGTTGTCTGAATAAGTTTGGATCCAGGGCATGAACGCCAAGAATATAACCATTCCTGTCAAGTACGACCAATAATTTCCCAACACTGCTGATCATATATATTTCATCGGTCAGGGGATGAATGGCAAGACCGGATGGCCTGAAATTTCCATAAGGATCAGTGATGCCCAGAATTTGTACCAGTTTGCTGGAGGCTTGAGTAAAGTTACCCTGGTCTTTGTAACCTTCAATTTTGCGGAGATCAATCAGGTAGACAGGTTTCTCGAGTAGTTGTTTTTTTTCCAGGTCAAAGGAATACACTGCCCTGTAACCCTTATGAGGATTTCCTTTTTCGATAGACGGTGATCCCTTGCAGGCAATCAGCAATTGGTTTTCTGAAGAATCATAAACCATTCCTTCTACATCATTCTTGCTTGACAAGGGGGTTTTATACCTTTTAACCTTTATCTCATTCTTTTTGAAGTTTTTCACCCGGTAAATATGCCCGTTACTTTTCAGGACATAGGCAGTGTTTTTAACAACGGAGATATCCTCATAATCACCATCTTTACCAAACTTGACCTCTGACACGACTTTCTCTTCCTTAAGACCATAACAGTAAACAATTCCATCTTCATCCTGTATACATGCCAGTGTTCCTTTTCCAGTCCAGCTTATGCCTGAGATTTCTTCAAGGCTGGCAGGCATGAGGTATCTGTGATCCGGGTTGCCCAGGTTATAGAGGCCTTTCTTAAATGGGATATCCGGGGACTTGCAAAAGCTCATGAGTGCTAATAAGATGGTTAGGGCCAGCATACTCTTGAGTAATGAAAGACAGGTTAAGTAAAATTTCTGTATTTTTATCAGTAGTGGCATCTTAGAGAAATCTGGGAAAAACTAAAATACGGAAAAAACAACTTCAAACATAATTCATCCAAATGGCTGACTTAAATATCAGTGAGGTACAATCGTATGTTGTGGAATTATTCAATAAACAATTACCTGAGGGAATGAGCTATCATGACCTGGATCATACTCAATATGTGGCAAGGCAGGCCAGGATCATTGGAAAGGAATCCGGACTCACCGAAGCCGAGCAGGATATAGCTGAAACAGCAGCCTGGTTCCATGATATTGGTTTTCTCAATACTACTGAAGACCATGAGACCGAAAGCCAGAATATGGCAAGGGAGTACCTCTCCTCCAATGATGTTCCTAAGGATGTTATTGATCATGTACATCTGTGTATTGAAGCTACCAGGATGCCACAGAACCCGGGCAATGACATAATTGCATGTGTTGTTTCAGACGCGGATATGTCGTATCTGTCGGAAGACTTTTATATAAAACGCACCATGCTTTTAAGAGAGGAATGGAACAGAACCAGAGAGAAAAAGATAAGTAAAAAGGATTACTATGTAGAAACGATTGAGCATTTCAACAATCATAACTACCATACAGAATATGGCCGGCATACCCTGACCCCGGGCAAGTATGAGAACTTCCAGTTATTGCTGGAAAAGCTTTCAAAGATGTCAGACAAGTCCAACAAGGTCCTGAAGAAAATGAAATCCCAGAACACAAAGCTCAATGAAAAACTTCAGCAGGAAAAACTGCCGGCAAGGGGAGTAGAGTCCATGTTCAGATTGACAGCCAGAAATCAGATCAACCTGAGTGCAATTGCAGACAATAAAGCGAATATTCTTATTTCGATCAACTCCATCATATTAACTGTCCTGGTGTCAATGGGGATTGGCACGGTAGCAGATTATCCAAATTTCATTATACCTGGGGTAGTGTTTTTGTCCACATGCCTGGTAACCATCATTTTTGCCATCCTCTCAACTCGCCCAAAAATCTCTTCCGGTAAGTTTACAGAGGAAGATATTCATAATAAGAGAGTCAATCTGCTGTTCTTTGGTAATTTCTTCAATATGAAAATGAATGAATATGAATGGGCAGTGAAAGAAATGATGAAAGACAGCAGTTATCTTTATACCAGTATGATCAGGGACCAGTACAGCCTTGGGAAGGTGATAGGTAAAAAATATAAATTACTGAGGGTGGCCTATACTATTTTTATGGTGGGACTGATCATTTCGAGCCTACTCTTTGCCATATTCATCCTTGCGTTCCCAACAGTTGGATAAATCAAATGGAAAAAACTTCATCATTCATCTGTCTGCCCGATATCAGCGGGTTTACTCATTTTGCCCAGCAGACAGAGATATCGCATAGCAAACATATTATTTCTGAATTGTTGGAGGTGATTATTCATTCCAATAATCTTGATCTGAAAGTGGCTGAAATTGAGGGTGATGCTATCTTCTTCTACCGTGAGAATTTCACCCCGTCGGCTGTAGAACTGCTTGACCAGGTCAAGATAATGTTCCTTAATTTCCATGCACATCTAAAGTACTATGAACATTACAGGATTTGTCACTGTGGAGCCTGTAGTACGGCAACCAAACTAGGTCTCAAGTTTATAATACATTCTGGGACGTTCGATTTTACTACGGTTAATAAAACGGTTAAACCCTATGGGAGGGATGTAATCCTGGCTCATAAACTGCTGAAAAACAATATCGAGGAGAATGAATACCTGCTGCTGTCTGAAAAGACATTTGACATTTATACGGAAAAATCTCACGCATTTATCAAGGATTTGAAGCAGATGAATGAGGGGACAACAAATTACGATGAAATAGGCAGCACCAGGTACAGGTATTTCCTGTTAAGCCATTTACATGACAGGGTAAAGGAGCTTCCTACCAAGGTCCACCCGCATAAATTCAAGAATCCGGTACGATATGATGGTATAATAAATGCCACGAAAGAGAAGGTATATGAAATTACCAGTAACCTGGAATACAGGACAAACATAAATAAAAACGCTTCAGATTTTATTTTTAACAAGGAGAGGGTCAACAGGGTAGGTTTCGTTCATGAGTGTGTTATTAACAATCGGAATATCAGTATAGAAACGATATCCCAGGATTTTGGTGATGATAGACTGGTGTATGGTGAACTTGTAAAAAATGTACCAATAGCCAGGAAGATGTACAGTTATACCATACTTGAAAATCACGCGGAAGGGACAAAAGTGTACTATGAAATGCACCTAGAGCCCATACCTGTATTGACAAGGTTGTTAAGTATATTTATCAGACCATTCATGCGGAACAGGTTGAGAAGTTCTTTTAATCAGCTGAAGGAATATTGTGAGCAACCTAATTAAAAGAAAAACTTGTAAATGAAAAAGAAAAGTATAAAACTGATCAACCGCGACATTAGCTGGCTGTCTTTTAACGGACGTGTCCTTGATGAAGCCAAGGATAGTAGTTTACCCTTGTATGAGAGACTGAAATTCCTTGCTATTTATTCTTCCAACCTTGATGAATTCTACAAGGTCCGAGTGGCCGCATACCGGAGGTCATCCCAGGATTCCAGCGCCTTGTTACAGCAAATCCTGGGGATCGTTGATCAGCAACAGCAAGAGTTTGGTTCAATCTTCTGGAAGGAAATAGTTCCACATCTCCGTGCTAACAATATCGAGCTATACCAGCATCAGCGACTAAATAAAACCCGCAGGGAATTCATTGAGCAATTTTTTTTCTATCAGCTGATACCCTACCTCCAGCCTGTATTGCTCTTAAAGGGAAAGGTCCTTCCTTTCCTGCAGGATGATGCTATCTACCTTGCTGTAAAGCTGATGAAAAAATCCGGTTTTAATGAAGAACTCAAAAAGAAGCGCAAGGCCCGTTATGCCATAGTAAAGATTCCCACAGACCATTTACCCAGGTTTATTGAATTGCCTGAATCCAAGGGACAGCATTGCATTATGTTCCTGGATGATATCGTCAGGATGAACCTGGATGCCTTATTTCCCGGATATGAAATAGATTCATCCTACAGTATAAAAATTACAAGGGATGCTGATCTGGGAATTGATGATGAATTTACAGGTGACCTACGTGAAAAGATCAGCAGTTCCCTTGTGAGGAGAAAAACAGGTGCTACAGCCAGATTTCTTTATGATGAAAAAATCCCTGCACCATTCCTGGAATTCCTGATACAGAGCCTTAACATAGACAGAGAAGACCTGGTCCCCGGTGGAAAATACCATAGTTTCTCCGATCTGTTTTCCTTTCCCAATCCATTATCGCCTAAACTGGAAATAAAATCCCTTCCACAACTCCATAAACAGGATCTTGAATCATATCTTTCCATGTTCGATGCTATTAAGGCGAGGGACTGGATGCTTCATTTTCCATACCACTCCTATGATCCTGTTCTTCGGTTTCTGAATGAAGCGGCTATTGATCCTAAAGTGAAAGAGATTAAGACCACACAATACCGGGTTGCGGCAGATTCAGCGGTGGTGAATGCACTGTTGAATGCGAAGAATAACGGCAAGCAGGTAACTGTATTCGTGGAACTGAAGGCCAGGTTCGATGAATATGCCAATTTGAAGTTTGCTAAGATTATGAGTAAGGCGGGTATTAAGATTATTTACAGTATACCCGGATTGAAGGTGCATGCAAAGGTTGCACTGGTATTGAAAAAAACGGGTAAGCATAATCAGGAGGCATTCGCCTTTTTAAGTACAGGGAATTTCAACGAAAAGACAGCCAGGATTTATGCCGACCACGGATTGTTTACAAGCAATGAAAATATTACTTCCGAATTAATAGATATATTTTGCTTCCTGGAGAACCAGGATGTAAAACCAAAGCTGAAGCACCTGCTGGTTGCACAACTTAATATTAGAAAAGAATTAACCAAAAAGATTGACAGGGAGATCAGCCATGCCGCGGCCGGTCGCAAGGCAAGAATGATCTTGAAAATGAATGGGCTGGACCACCCTGAAATGATAGCCAAGCTTTATGAGGCCAGCCGGCAGGGAGTTGAAATCGAATTGTTGGTCCGTGGCATCTGTTGCCTGGTCCCGGAAAAAAAATTCAGTGAGAACATCAAGGTGACCAGGATTGTAGACCGTTTCCTGGAACATGCCAGGGTTTTTGTATTTCACAATGATGGAAACCCTGAAGTTTTAATGGCTTCAGCAGATTGGATGAACAGGAACCTTAACCGGAGGATTGAACTTTGTTTTCCTGTATATGATGAGGAGATTAAAAGAGAAGTCCTGGGTATCCTGGATTTGCAGTTGAAAGACAATACAAAGGCCAGGATACTCGATAGCAAGCTTAATAATTTAGTGAAACCTGAAGGAGATGGACGAAAATTCAGGGCACAGATAGAAACATACAACTACCTCAAAAGGTAAGGCTCATGGCCAATCCTGTATACCGTCCCGTTACCGGTACAAGGGTCAGGTTTTTATTTTTCCTGTGTTTGTGCAGATGGGGCACCAGTATACCGGTGGCTGCCCCTACGGCCATGCCAGTAAGGACATCCGTGGGGAAGTGTTTCATGCCTTTATACCTGTAGAATCCCGTAATCGCAGGAGGTATCAGGGCAAGTCCATAGAATATGAATTTTTTATTGCCAAGCTCGGGGTGGTAGTCACAATAAACCTTGGCAACGAAAAAACTAGCAGCTGCAGAAGTGGACGTATGTCCGCTATAAAATGAGTTCTTATTACGAACGAAGATTTTGTCCTCATAGGAAACATCAGGGTGGTATACAAGGGGCCGGATCCTGTCTATATGCATTGCTGATCCCCATGACCAGAGATTTCCCGCGATGGCCTCCGTTTGCAAATACAGCAGAAGCAACGGAGCCCAGTCCTGCCTGATCTCTTTGTCAAGCAACAGCAACACAGGCAACATAAAGCTGCCACGCATGCCCACATCTGAGATGTCCCATGCTCTGTACATGTAATCTGCATCCTGTTCTGTGGCAGATCGATCAAAACGATTGATGTCGTTGGCATCAAGACTGGCTATCTCTGCTGAGTCAAGCGGAGCTTTCCTGTCGACGATCACCATCCCCCAGTGGTTGGTTAGAGCAGCTCCAACAGTTATGGCTCCGTCAATATATGGATTAACATTATAGACATCGCTCTGAAATAATTGTCCCCGGGTATTCGGAGAAATGACCAGGATGAAAAGGAAAAGTACTATGAAATTTTTCATGAAAATGATAGTGGAATTGGGCATGCAATCTAAACAATAATTTTGAAAAAATATTGCCTGTTTTTCTGATATCAGAAGAGGAATCTGAACCTGAATGTAAATAAGCCTGGTGATTCATCTTTCGACCATTCATAGGTTGCAGAAATAGCTGCCAGGCTGAAGGGCGATAGCCAGATACCTCCTCCATAACCGTGATGCCAGATCCTTGAATCCTCTCCACCTAGCCATACCCTGGCAAAATCATTAAATCCGATGATACCGAACTCTCCCTTGGCAAAATAGGTTGAGAAATTAAACAGTTTATAACGGAGATCAGTATTCTGGTATACAGAAGCATCACCCGAAAACCGCTGAGCCCGGTGTCCCCTGAGGTTGCTGTTCCCTCCAATGCTGGCTGCCTGGTAGAATTGGTAATTGCCTGCATTGATGGCTCCTCCCACTCTGAAAGCCAACACAGTCCGGTGGGGTTTCCTGAAACTCAAATAATACCTGAAATCTGAGACAAGCTGGTTATAGGTCTTGGCGGATTCCGACAGACTGTAATTGAATATGGTGTTTGTATTCCAGTAAACGCCTCTTGTTGGAAGTACCTCATTATCTCTTGAATCCAGTACAAAACGAATATTTACCCCTGTAAATCGCTGCCGTTCAAAGATCTCTGGATCCAATCCATTCGCAGGAATATCTGAAATATATCTGCCCTCGGTATTTTCTACATCGAATTGCTGATAGAAAATTCCAGCAGAGAAGGTGCTATGTTTAAAGGTCCTGCTGATCTCCGGATTGATATGAAGCTGGCCTATCCTTACCCTGTTGTAATCTTTTTCATTCGTGGTTTTTTCAGTTTCATTGCCCATACCGAAATAATTCACGCTAAAACGTGGATCCCTGATGATAAAATGCAGGTTCAGATCGAATCTACCCAGCACCGAAGTGAATCTACCATCGTATTCCAGCTCAAGTGCAGTGGTGGCAGAGGCAAACCTGGCGCCTAAAGCATGGTGGCTCGCAAAGGGATACTTTTGGAAGCCATGTGTCGTGTATAGGAACCCGGCTCCAAGGACGAGGGATTCATCCGCATTGAAACCAAAATAGGCAAGGGGAAGGAATTTATTGTAGTTGAAGGCAGCATAATTATACCTGTTTTTATCAGGATTGTTAGAGGTCCTGTTCCTGGCCTCCGTACCAAAATCAATTTCGTTCTTTTTCCTGGTATCGTATATGATGGTTCTTCTGGACAGTCCTTTTACCTGAGATTTGTCTTTTATATCATCCTTTCCGGTTCCACCGATGATCCTGACCTTTAATCCTTTATCGACCGTGCCTTCTATATCAAATTCATCCTTACCCTTCAATCCATACAGACGTATCTCACTGGTTTCATCATGTTTAAAAATCCTGTCATATATCTTGTTCTTCTTCTTACCCTTGCTGCTAACAGACCAAACCTTTACTTCTGTTTCATTATTGTTTAAACGCTCTACTAGAAATTGCTCCCTTTTATCAGATCCAACGATATCCACCTTTTTTGAGATGATATCATAATGTTCTTCCGCAAATGCCGGTAGCTGGTCTCTGCGTGCCTTAAGTTTGTCTATTGTTATACCTCCTTTCAGCTCGGTTATCTGCGGAGGCATGTCATGCACGGCTGCGCTTATTATCTCATCGGTCATGCTGGCCTGCATCTTTTCAGCGGCCCTGATCCAATCCTCTTTGCCTGGTTCATTCAAAAACCTCCTGTCCAGCCTCCTGGCCTGGGAAATTACCCCGCCCATATCCTTGATCTCATAATCAAACCCCTGGTTGAAGTAGAGTGCAAATTTCCTGCTGGAGATCCAGGGAAAAACGCCCTCGTTCAGAGGAAAAGTCTGGTCGCGGTCCCTCGGCACAGCCTTGTAATTTATCCTGTCATCATTCTTAAACCCGGCCCATCTCCACTGGTCCTCATGCCTGTCAAAGTCTCCAATGAAAACGTCAAAAATCCTGCATTTAAGAAAATGTTCCTGATCCACCTGCATATCATGATCATCTACAATCTCATCCATCATATCCGGTGTCCCGATAATGTCTTTTGAACGCCCGAAACTTTCCACATCTTTCCTGTTACCGTTGGGCCTTTCCTCAAACAGGTAAAGCCCCTCCCATACATCATCCTTATATGCTCCCAGTCTAGGGTCTTTTGTTAGGTATACAATTTTCGGATTGGTATGGTAAATTTCCGCGGCATCTGCCAGGCGGGGAACGGATAAGGCTGCCCAGGGAAGATAGGCTGACATCTGATCCTGTACCAGGTCTATGGCCATTTGCATTTTTACTACCTCGGGGACCCCTTTGGAAGGATCTTTTTCAAGAGACCTGAGAACATATTGCTGTCCCTTTTTGTTTTCCAGCCTGAGAGATTTTGTCTGTTGCCCTCCACCTTTTTTTACAATTTCAAGTCCACCTTTCTCCTTGTTGAAATCAAATACCGGGACCTCCACAGGGATGATCCATTCGTCCCGGTAATTCTCTCCAAAAAAGACCTTTTTAAATTTACCTGCCTGGTATTTTTCACCATTGGGATAAGCTGAAACAGTGCTGTCGGAATAGTCTATATCGCTCAAATATTGATTGATGCGATCTTTTTCGTATATGGGTTTATTAAACAACTTTGTCCGAAAAGCCAGCTCTTCCGCTGTGGTATAGAATTCAAGCCATACATCTCCGTTGGTATAAAATGCAAGTTTGGCAAAGCCTGTTTGCATTTGCGAATAATCAGTCTTTTTGCTTTTCGCAGCATAGGTTGACATGCCCGCGGCTCCACTGACAATATGATGCAGGGAATCCTTCTTTACATATTGCAGGTTATGCTCATGACCGGCTGCATAGATGATGTCTGGATGGCCTTCAATGGTTTCGAGAATGGCCTCTCTCAGCATTTTATAATGTGGATTGGCAAGGTCCTGGCCTCTTCCCAGGAATTTACGGTAGCCAGTATAAAGAAAGCCGGGCAGGGGGATGTACAATGCAGGATTGACTTCTAAAAGAGGAAACAGGATGCTGGAGCCGGGGAAATAACCACCGTGGTTCCCTACGCTGTACAGGGGATGGTGGGCAACAAATAAGATCTTTTTATCCCTGTTCCGGCTCAAAGCATCTTCTATCTGAATAAAAAGGTCAGCCTCATCCAATATGCCATCATAACTTTTTTCATTTTCATGGAACCACCATTGGGAGTCGAAAATGATAAGGACAATATCATTGGTCAGGTGGATTTCCTCAGGACCCGGCCGGCCTTTTTTCGGCAAAAACATTTTTTTCCTGTCAAGATTGTTCTCAATGTATTTCCGCTGGTTTTTCACATGATCAAGTCCATCCCTGCCACCCTTAGCCCAGTCATGGTTGCCAGGTATAAAGAAAATTTCACCCCTGTAATTATTGAGCAAATGCATATGCGCATCAAGGCTTTGCTGAGCCACCTCCCAGTAACGGTGTGTAGAATCAGGTAATCCACCTGGTTGAACATTGTCGCCA
>Ga0209345_10006912_pt1 | contig 10173 bp, 6 predicted proteins | sample Cruoilmetagenom7_FD_187294 | JGI IMG/M metagenome (GOLD analysis project Ga0209345, IMG submission 187294) | Oil polluted marine microbial communities from Coal Oil Point, Santa Barbara, California, USA - Sample 7 (SPAdes) (version 2) | ecosystem: Environmental > Aquatic > Marine > Oil seeps ... | reverse complement strand
TTGTCACAAAGGGACCAGAAATAGCGAATATTTCCCAACTCATCGATAACGGAAGTCTCTGAGATAAACTGCCTGTAGATTCCTGTGGCAGCATTTACCCTCCATTGGTCGCCCAGATCCAGAGAGGCCTGAATCCGCGGTTGGAAATATACTTTTTCCAGGAAAAAAGAGTAATCTGCCCTGATTCCCGGTTTCACTTTAAGACCAGGAGTCAGGCGAATCTCATCCTGAATAAAGAGGCCGATCCTGTGCGAGCCTTCTTCTCCAATTTCCATGCTCTCTTCCTGATCGCTTTCACCAAAGCGCAAAGCTTCGTGGGTGTAACTCCAGCCGGCCTCAAGTGTTTGCTTTTCGGTAAGGGGAATATGATTCTTGTTCTTCAGAGTGAGATCAAGAATGCTGTTGAAAAAGTATTGCTCCCGGTCCGAGATGGTCCAGTTTCCGGCATTCCTGGTGATCTGCTGAATTTCAGACACATCCCGTTCCAATCCGGAAGCGCTGAAGGAGAAGTGGCTGTTCCATCCATTCTTCCAGGTTTTACCCAGAAAAGCAGTAGCTCCCAGTTGACGGTTCTTTTCGTCAGACTCCTGGAAAATCTGAGCATTGTTCCTTTCCTGGTCAAACGTAAAGGAGAATTTGTCCCTCCCCTCATAGAGGCTGAGGTAATAGTTATCGCCTGATTTAAAGGTACCGGCATATTTCAAATTCACATCGCGAAACAGATAGTCGGGAAAGACATTCACATCCACCTGGCTCGAACGCCCCATTCCCGAGCTTCGGGAAACAATGTTCAGATCCTCTGCATCGTACAGATTGTAGTAGGTCTGGCGGTAAGCAAAGGTAATAGCCGATTGGTTCTTAATGGGAACGCTTGCCATTCCATTGGCTGTCATATTGTTTATATTCAGGTTAATGGAAGGCTTCTTGGTGTTCCCATTGATTCCTGATATATCCACGATGCCCCCTACCCGGTTATCATAATCTGAAGCGAAGCCCCCTTTCAGGACTTTGATGTCCTTGGCCATATAAGGGTTCACAAAACTGATGTTGTCGTTGAAATTCTTCAACCCGAAGATGGTATAGCCATCGAACATGATCTTGCTATGCCCTGAGTAAGATCCCCATATGATCAGTTCGGAGGAGCGCTCCCCTGCTGCCAGGATACCAGGTTGAAGGCGCAGGAAATTGAATACCGCATTATCGCCATTGCCTGGAAGCCGGTAGGCAATCTTGTGATTCAGCCTGAGGGTGCCCGCCTCTTCCCCGGACTGTCCGGATCGCTCGACCAAACTTCCTTCCACCACCACCTCTTGTAGCCCGATGAGGGAGGGAGCAAGCTCCAGTTTGTGCTCACTTCCCGGGGTGAGTGTGGTGTCCTTAATATAGTATCCCAGGTAAGAGATCCGTACATCGAACAGGGAATCACGTGATACAAACGAGAAATTCCCATTGAAATCAGTCACCGTACCCGATTGATTGATAAGCACATGGGAATAGGGAAGGGTTTCTCCTGTTTCTGAGTCGACCACCCGGCCCGCCAGGCGGTAATTCCTTTCAGGTTCCACTACAGGCTTAGAATAAATTGTGAACACCTCCCCAATCTGTTTGAATTCCAGGGGATAGTCTTTGACCAGAAAGGTGATGGCCTCCTCCGGATTGTTGAAGCTTATAGTAGCTGTAATTAAATAAGCAGAGAGTAGCTGGTCGTCGAAGGATAACTGTACCCCATACTCCTGTACCAGAGTCAGTAATACCTGGTTCAACGGTTCATCTACTGCATGAATCTCAATGGATTGTCCTTTTAGCTGTACATGAGAAAACAATAATAAGATCAGCAGGAATCCAAAGATTCTATTCACTGGAAGGATAGACCAAATATTTGTTCCCGGTTTGACGTTCATATTCCAGATCAAATGGCAGGCAGAGTAAAGATAATATATTCTCTACCGGTTGATCGAGGGAGAAATTCCCCGAGTAGACCTGCTGCATCCCTACAGGTGTTTCAATAACAATGCCAAATTGACGTTCGATCTCTTCAAAGACAAGTCGCAAGGGAGTTGAAGCGAACATAATCATGTTCCCGGTCCATCCAGGAGAGTCCTGGATATTATCCAATTGGGATACTGTAAATCCGCCTGAAGTTTCCAGTATACTTCGCTCGTTGGGCGAAAGGGTTACGGAACTTCCGGTCAGATCCTCGCTTACCCTTACGCTTCCCGAATGGCAGGTAACTATATAATCCTTACCCCGGGCAAATACATTAAATGTGGTGCCCAGAACTTCGGTTTTTGCATGGCTTGAGACTACCTGGAAGTTTTTACCCTTTTCCACTTCAAAAAATGCTTCACCTTCCAGTTTAACCTCCCTGGAGATAAACCACCAGTAGGGGTGATAGGAGAGCTGCGTGGAGGCATTGAGTTCCACCTTGGAGCCATCGGGAAGTTGCAGGGAGGCATGTTCTCCCTGCGGGCTAAAGGTCTTGACTGTATAAAAACGCATGAAGCCGGACACGGAAAGAAGGAGGACCAGAGATGCCGCCAGTGCAAGCCATCGCCTGTTGGGATGCAAGTGCCTTACAAGCACCGGAGAATGGTCCTCCTTTGTGATGAGTTCCTCCAGATCGTTCCAGACTTCCGCCTTGCTTTTTTCCCAGGGTATCTTCGTATTGGAAAGTACCTGGTCGTGAAGTCCGTCCGGATCTTGCTCTTTGTTCCTATGTCTTTTGTCCTGGTTCATCAGGTTTTAAGTTCTTTTCTCAGGCGGCTGAGTGCGCCGCTCATTCTCTTTTCTACTGCTTTAACACTTATGGATAGTCTTGTGGCAATCTCCTGGTAGCTAAGCTCCTCGGTCCTGCTCATCAGAAAGGTGATTCGCTGGTTTTCAGGAAGCTTCATAAGCACCTTTTCATATTTCTCCTGTAACTCCTGGTACTGCAACTCCTCCTCAGGGGAGCTGTCTCTCTGCTCGAAGCGGATCTTATCGGGAGCTTCTCTCCGGAGCCTATCTCTACGGGTAAAACTGACAAAGAGGTCGCCGGCAATTTTATAGAGCAGTCCCGTATCCTTTTCCGGATGAAGGTCCATCTGCTTCTCCCAAACTCTCATAAAGGTGTCCTGGGCCAGATCCGTGGAAACCGTTGTATCCCCGCTACGATAGTAGAGGTATCTTCTGATATCCTCAAAGTAAAGATCGAATAGGATTTTAAATTGCTCCTTGGTCACGGGTCCTGCTTCTGATTGCTATACAAAACTACACAATGTCAATGAACTTTTTCAAATTTCCAATTAACCAACCCATATGGGTCTACCACCATCCTTTTTTCTGATTCATATTTTTGTTGTGACGCTGGAATCCATTTCTGAACTGGCCACTATTGAGTTCAATTTCTTCGGTCACTCCATCTTTCGTTACCTGGGCAATGTTATCGCATTCGCCGGTGCCATAGTCTATGGTCATGGTCTCACCATCTCTTGTGATCTCGACAATTCCACTTAAAGGATACTTGCAGCTACGGTCGATCAGCAAGGGTTCAATGGTGGTTTTTTCAAACCTCAGCTCATCGTTTACGGTGATGCTGCCGTTCCTGCTTAAGAGAAGAATGTCATCGGTCACTTCTGGGGTTTCGAAACCGGCCAGCCACTCTTTTTCTCCGGAAAACTCGCGAACGATGGTGTAAAGTTCATCCTGCTTCTCGAAGGTAGTGGTGGAAAGCGACTCAAAAGAGATCACCCAATGATCTGATTCATTGAGGCCTTCGTTGGTATAGGTAGCTGTTTTTGAGATCTCTCGGTGCCCCATGATCAGATTCTCAAAAGTAACGGTGTAGACCGCCCCTTCGTTGAGTATGGTGTCGGTCATATGTATGGTAACCACTCCTTTTTTCTCCAGCCCCATTCTTCCGGTACAACCTTCGCTATAGTCGATGGTAATGGTTTTGGGAAATTCATCACTGTCAACCGTAACCGTAGCGCAGGGAGGAAAACCTCTGCCCAGGAAAAGGTGTGAGCCACCCACCATCATGCCACCCTGGAGCATATGGCCCCCAAACCTGGCTGAAGAAATATCGCTTTCGATGGCTTCTGCTGATTTCAGATCAGCCACTTCCTCTTCCGCCATGGTTACATTCTCGTCAAGCAGATCTAAATTATTCCCCGACTGTTCACAACCGGCAATAAAGAAAGCAACGATTATCCCTGCGGCAATTATCCATGTTTTTTTCATCACGTATTCGATTTTTTGTTAGAAATTCAATTGACTTTATTCCTATACCGCACAAACGAGGGATAACCCTACCGCAAAGTGGAGATATTTTCACCTCCGGAAGCAATAGGTAGGTGGATGTTGATATAAGAGATAGTTACTGGTAGTTCGGAATCACTTCCAGGTAGAGGGTATCGTTATTAAAGGCGGTAAAAATTCCCAGTCCGTTCTCCACATTGCTGAAGGGCTCATTCAACTCTCTTGAATCCTGGTTCAAGGAGTTGTACAGGTATACATACTCTTCATTCACGGAGGTGAATACAATCCGATGAGTCCCGAAATACTCCAGCTGCCGGAGGTCTATGGAGTAAAAGTTGTTGTTGGTGGGCTCCGTAATCATCTGGAAAACAAATCCTCCCTGTCGTGTGGGCCTGTGGTCCGGGGGATCCGGCATGATTGAAAGAGGATAGGACTCAATATTCTGAATATCGAGGAAATAGTATTTTGCATCCGGATTGTCCCAGGTGAGTTCCACTGGATCAGGCATCTCCACACTCATAAAATCCCTCATATTAGCCACCTTGGGGATATATATGGAGCCAGATGACAAAGTAACTGAAGGGGGATCATCAGGGATAACCGTAGATGCCGTCAGAAACCCTTCATCCATTTCAATCTGAAGCCGGAAGGTATCTCCCGGGATCATTTCTGGCACTTCATTCAGAAAATAGAATCCCGGCACGAGGTCGTTATGTTCCAGAATCCAGTTATCAGACTCACTCTCCAGAACCACCTGAGCATCGGTAATACGTTCACCTCCCAGGGAATCGGATCCAAAGCTGATCATATTGGAAAGACCTACATTTTCAACCTGCTTATCCATATAAAGGTAGGCTTCCACCACAGTTTCATACTGGTCTTCAAATTCAAGTTCCGATTCAAAACATCCGCTTAGCAGGGGGATCAATCCCAGCAGGAAAATATTCTTTTTCATTAGCTAAAACTTTATTGAAAAGAAAACATTCGGGGTGAATCCCAGGGTATTCACATCCGTGATAATAATCTCATTGTCCTCCACGTCGAACTCTCTGTACCACACATTATCCCTCCCATATACATTAAAGAATGAGAATCCCAGGTTGCTTTTGGACTGTCCGATTGTAAAGCGGTAGGTGACCGAGAGATCCAGGCGGTGATAGGCCGGCAGCCGGTACCCGTTTTTATCTCCCACGTGGATAAAATCGGCCACGGTTCCATCCAGCAGAGTCAGCTGGTAAGCGCCCACCGGTGCGGTAAAGGTCTGGCCGGTATTGTAGATTAAGGCGGCGCCCAGCACCCAGTTCCCCCACTGATAGGTATTTACAAAATTGAGCTCGTGGGGCTGGTCATAGATGGAGGAATAGAGCTCTCCCCCATTCAACTCTTCAAACTGATGCTGTACCCTGCTATATGTGTAACTGAGCCACCCCGTATAGCTGCCGAATTTTTTCTGTATCAGTACTTCAAAACCCTTGGCCGTTCCACTTCCTTCATAAAAGTTATCCGGCAGAGAAGAGGTGCTGAACATACGAAAGCTCTCGTTCCGCATGGTATACTCGGCAAGCCCGGTCATGGGTTTATAAAACAGCTCCACATCCACGAGGTATCTGGGAGCCTCATAGCTGATCCCGGCTATATAGTGATCGGCGGAACTGACCGGGATAGCCTGATCATCGGCTAGTAACCAGAAATCACGGTTCCCTTCCAGCACATTTTCCCGCACCACCCGGTTGGTGTACTGATAATATTTGCCCCAGGAGGCTTTCAGATTCCATCGGTCATTGAGCTTATAATTCACACTGGCACGGGGTTCCAGGTATAACTTGTTGGTGAGGTTGTACCAGGTGGAGCGAAGACCGTAAACCAGTGTCAATTTGTCTTTGATATAGATCTTATCCTGCAGGTAAGCCGCCAGGGTTAATCCTCTGGTGCGGGAGTCAATCATTTCCAGGGTATCGTTCTGGGTATAGTAATACCCCACATCCATATAGGAAGCCTGCATCCCGAACTCCAGGGTGTTTTTCTGTGTCAGACGGTACTCGTTGTCCATTCGTAAGGTATAGTCCATGATGTTGTTGTCCTCCACCGATCCGTTGTTGGTGACACTGGTGGAACCATCATCTTCTGTGACGGTACGCTCCATGTAGTTGTCGCGCTGGCTGAAATAGTTTGAAAAGGCCAGGGTGGTATTGGAATAGTACCGGTCACTCCACTGTCTGGACCATTTGGTGCTGCCCCCCCAGTTCCCCCAGTTGAGCAGATCCACCCTGTTCATATTGTAATTGTCGCTGGTACCGCTGAACTTTCCGGTGCGGGTAGATGCATCGGATGTTTTATCCAGCACGTCCTTTCCATTATAGAAACTGAATGTCAGGATGTCTTTCGCGTTGGGCTTGAAAGTGGCCTTGGTATTCAGATCGTAGAAGTAAAATTCAGGCTCCGTGGTGAAGCGGGTATAGCCCCCACTCTCGTTTGTCACATTGCTACTGTTGTACATTTCATTGATCTTATTGTAAAGACCGCTTTGGATAAAGTCGGTATAGGACCTGCGGCCCGAGACAAAGAAGTTCAGTTTATCGGAGACCGGAACCTCCAGATGCACACTGCCACTCAGGGCTGAGATGCTCACACCGCCCGAAATCTTTTTGGTATTCCCTGTCTTCCCGGTCAGCTCCATCACGCTGGAGATTTTCCCCCCATATTTGGATTCAAATCCCCCCTTATAGAGTTGCACATCCTTGATGGCATCGGCATTAAAGGCGCTGAGAAAACCATAGAAATGGTCCACATGATAGACCGTGAATCCATCCAGCAGGATCAGGTTCTGATCGGGGGTACCTCCCCGTACATGCAGGCCAGAGGAAGTTTCATTCCCGCTGCTGACCCCCGGCATCAGTTGCAGGGTTCTGAAGATATCCTTCTCCCCCAGATTGGGCAGAATTTCAATCTGGGCGGGGCGCAGCGAGATCTGGCTGGTCTTTTCGGCATAGGTAACCAGTTTCTTTTCCTCACCCACGATCATCACCTCCTCAATACGGTAATCCACCGGTTTCATATAGATACGTAAATCTTCTTTGGCCTTTTCCGGATTTAGCCGAAGATCCTGGGTTTCATAGCCCAGGAAGTTGAATATTACAGTGGAGGTATCGGAAGGAACCTCCATCAGGATGAAGTGGCCATCCACATTAGCAATGGATCCGGATGGCTTTCCCTGGATGGAAGCAGTAGCATAGGGGAGGGTTTCATTGGTATTTTGATCATAGATCCAACCTGAAACGTTGATGTTGTTCCGGGTTGCAGCTATATATTCCACCTCCTCCTTCTCTGTTTGAGGATAGATATATACCGTGCGGCCGTTTTCTATGTGGAAATCCAGTTTTGTATCCTTTAAAAGTGCCTTCATGGCAGTTTCCAGTTCGAGGCCCTTGATATTCATACTTTTGATCTCAATGCCCTTGATCTCCTCCCGTTCAAAGACAAAATCCAGATTGTAGTTCATGGAGAGGTCGAAAAGGAGGAGATCCAGAGATTTATCGTCGTAGAACTCTCTGATGAAGATGGTTTTTTCCTGGGCCAGCAATGGCTTAAACATAAGTATAGCCAAAACAAACATCAGTGCCGGTAGGGCCCCTTTATATATGTGTTTCATAGTTGGGTGAGGTTATTAAAGATTGTTAGGTTTGATACTTATTATTTGTTGGGTTTGATACTTTTTAAATGGTCAGATTTATTAAAGGAGCGTGCAATTTAAACTGGTTTCTGCTTAAAAAAGGTTAAAATGTTTTAATAGAGTTTAAGAAAAGAATCCCCGTCCGCTTGCGCAACCGGGGATTCAAAAAACCAAACTAGTATTGCGTTCTTTAATTAACATATCAAATAACGGCAAATTCCTCCATCTTGTATTTCCACTTGAATATTACAGGCTCTTCATTGATTGCATGGATGCCTTGGTAAATCCTGTCTACAAGTTCCTGCTTGCTATCTACGCGGATATGCCTAAGGAAAGAACGTGCTATCTTGCTGAAATACATTTCAATCATATTGAGCCAAGAGCCATGCTTTGGAGTGAATACGAATTCAAAGCGTCCCGGTTTTGTAAGCAGCCAGGCCTTTGTCTCTTTTGAAACATGTGATGAATGATTATCTAATATCACCCTTATTTTCCAGTCCTCCGGGTATTCCTTATCAATTTCATTTAAGAACTCAATGAACTCTCTGCTTCTATGTCTGTCTCTGACCAAAGGGACTACTTTACCGGTATGTAAATCAATGCCTGCAAGTAAGCTCACTGTGCCCAAACGCTTATACTCATGGTCACGTTTTAATGTTTGATGTTGGCCTACCACTGGTTGCAATTGGGGAGCAATGTTTTTTATAGCCTGTATACCGGGCTTTTCGTCATAGGATACAGTAGTGGCTTTTCGGTTCTCATCCGGTGGACCTTCATTGATTAATGCAATCTCCTTATAGACCTGCAGGACATTGGCCATTTTGATTTCAAACTCAGGATCACGTTTCTCCAAGTAATAGCTGACCTTGTGTGGTTTAATATTCCCCTGTGATAAGATTGTATTCAATACTCCTTTGTCAATCTTAGAAAGGGCCTGATAATCCACTTGTTCACAGTTTTTACGTATATGCTGCTTCAGCAGACTATAGGTCCATGTTTCATGAGCATAGCCCAGTTCTCTGGGGGACTGGCAGGCAATAGAAAGAACCCAACTTTTTGCATCATCAGTGATCTTTGGTTTTACACCGCGGCCAGGTAGATCCTTCAAGGCCGTGATGGCACCGTACGCAATGGCTTTGTTTATGCAGCGTTCCACCAGTGGGCGGTTCGTGTTTAAATCTCGTGCAATACCGCTAATGGTTTGGCCATCCATGTATTGTAATAGAATGTTAGCACGTTTAACCTCCCGGTGTGGAGCAGTTTGGCTCTTGGATATGGTTACTAATTTTTCCAAATCCGTAGGATTAACAACTAATTTTGGTTTTTTTGTAGTTCGCATCTTTGATTGGTTTTACCAAAGATACGAAATATTTATATGTAATACTATTTAAAGAACGATCTACTAGATACTTAACCCTAAAAAATCATTTAAGAACTGAATTCTTCGATAATGCCGCCAGTAAGCCGAAGGATGGCATTGTAACTCTCTATAACACTGAAGATGGCATTTTGATACTGCACAGCTGCACTCATATAGATCTGCTGTACGTCCCTGTAATTAAAGGAGTTGATTGTGCCATTCTCGTAACGCTCCCGGGACAGATCCAGATTGAGCTGAGCCGCCTCCAGGTTCTCTTCCGCCAGGTCCAGCTGTTCCTGGCGTACCTGGTAGAAATCCAGCTCCTGCCTCAGGGTCATTTTCATCTCCTGTTTCATCTCTTCGGTTTGTACCCCGGTAATTTCCTCTTGGAGCCTGGCAACCTGCAGCCCCTGCTTTCTTACACCTCCGTTGTAAATGGTGTAGGAAAGTGAAACAGAGAGGTTGGTGTTCCAGTTACTCATGGAGTTGTTCAAAGAAGTATTTGTATCATATACCGTTTCAGAACTGCCATACCCTCCCGAGGCACCTAAAGAAAGTGTGGGATAGTAGCCACTTTTAGCCTGCCTTACATCCAGTTCAGCCATTTTCAAATTCAGGTACTGGTTTTGCAGCGTATGATTGTTACTCAACATCCGTTCCTCCAGGATCCCCAGCTGAAACGGCTCCCGGCCGGCTATAAAGGCTTCGGTCAGTTCATATTCCAGGTCCAGATCCAGGCCCATCAGGTAGTTAAGTTGACGGATGGAGGCCCTGTACGTGGCTTCGGCCGAGAGTAGGTCGGACTGGTCCTCCAGGAAGGCATTCTTGGCCTGCAACAGACTGTAGGTAGTGGAGGCACCCAGATTGACTTTCTCCTGCTCGTAAGAATAACGATCCCTGGATA
>Ga0209345_10006911_pt1 | contig 10173 bp, 9 predicted proteins | sample Cruoilmetagenom7_FD_187294 | JGI IMG/M metagenome (GOLD analysis project Ga0209345, IMG submission 187294) | Oil polluted marine microbial communities from Coal Oil Point, Santa Barbara, California, USA - Sample 7 (SPAdes) (version 2) | ecosystem: Environmental > Aquatic > Marine > Oil seeps ... | reverse complement strand
CCTCTCCGCAATGGCCATTCCGAATCCTTCAGAATCGACCGGCATGGCCCAGCCAGTGTTACTTAGCCAGATGAGGAAGGGGATCCCTGGAATGGCTCCTACCACGACGGCCAGGATGGCATGCATGGCCCCTTCAACAGTGAAGAGCCGGATTACCTGTGAGCGGGTCATTCCCATGGCCATATAAGTGCCAATTTCTTTCTGCCGACGGAAAATAGATAAGACCTGGGTATCAAACACAGCCAGCATGGCCAGGAGCATGAGGATAACATACAGGAAGGATCCACCGATGGTCTTCATGCGGATCATATCCCGCATTTCCTTCAGCAGGAAGTCATGGTCTCTTAATACCCATCCCTCTTCCGAACCGTACCAGGTGTATTCCTGGTCTGCGATCAGTATGGTGGCTTCACCGGGCATCTGGGTCATTTCCCCCAACCTGTCAATGGGGATCCACATTTGTCCCGCAGTAACCGCAGGAACATCGGCTTTAAAAACTCCGACTATCAGGGCTTCAGCGGCATCAAATGTGCCATCTACATCACGCCAGCGGATGGTCACGAAATCTCCCTCTTTAAGCCGGGCATTCCTGGCCATGATATGTCCGATAAGGACCGGGATCTCAGTATAGTCCCCTTCAAGTTGAGCTGTTGGCAGTTCTGACACCTGCTGGTCCGTGTTTATTCCTTTCAACAGAATACTCTGCATCCTTCCCTCAGGATATATCGTGGCCTGGGTGATCAAGACCGGGGCCAGGTTTCCTTTTTCGATTTCACCCTGCATGGAAGCAGGGACCGGTGCATGGCTGTCCTCCAATGTGAAAGGATCATAAGGATCATAATTCTCCTGCCATATCTGTCCACCGCCAATCTCCCAGGCGATCATGTCTGTCACGGCCTGCCTGTTCCATCCGTCAAGGATCCCATAATGCATGATAATCAGGATCAGGATGAAAGCGAGGACACCAACGTTTAGCCAGGTGCGCAGTCCGGCACCTATGAGATTCCGAAAAGCTAATTTAAAAGCTGTCATGACTGTTTATATTTTTGCATCATTGACCACCTTGCCGTCTTCCAGGGAAATTTTCCTTTTCAGGTACTTTATCACCTTGTCATCGTGGGTAGCAAAGATGAAGGTTGTTTTTAAGTCTTCATTCAATCTGGCCATGGTCTGCAGGATGTTATGAGAATTTGCAGCATCCAGGTTGGCAGTGGGCTCATCCGCCAGTACAAGTTGTGGTTTTTTCACCATGGCCCGAGCTATGGCGACCCGCTGGCATTCTCCACCGGAGAGTTGTGCAGGGCGTGATTTAATTTTATCTGAGAGCCCTACCCAATCAAGCGCTTCATTAACAGCCTGTTTTCTTTCGCCAGCTGTCATATCAAGCAGGAGCAGTGGGAACTCCACGTTCTCGAAAACGGTATAGACCGGCAGCAGGTTATAAGTCTGGAATATGAATCCAAGGTTTTCCTTTCTGAGTTTTGCCGCCTTCTTATGACTCAGGTCCCCTACAGACTGTCCCAATACCACCGCTGTTCCTTCTGAGGGGGCATCAAGGGATCCGATAATGTTCAGCAAGGTGGTTTTACCTGATCCCGAGGGACCCACAAATCCAGCGAACTCCCCGATCCCGAATGTTAGATCAATACCGTTCAGGGCCGTAAAATGACCTCCCCCTATGGGGAAGCGTTTTATCAGGCCGCTGATTTTTACGATTTCGTTATTTTCCATTGGTATAAATATTTGAGTCCATTAATGATTAAATACGACCATAAATTGTAATCCCCTGCCAGCATACAGATTACTTCCTTCTAGTCCCTGGTACAGATTAAACCGCTGAGGGTTCCAGAAACCCATGATGTAAAAACTCCATTTATCATATTGCCATGACCAGTTAATGAAATTGTAGAACTCTTTGTTGGTCCAGTCATAAAACAGGATCCCGTTCAGGTTGTTGATGATATTGAAAGAATAGTTAGCGGAAAGGACTGAAAAATGAACACTCTCACCACTACTCAATGGCTTTTCTGAGCTTCCATAAGTGAAATATTCCGTCATCATATTCAGCCCGTTGCCCAACCCGAATGTATAATCCAGTCCCAAATTAAGTGCATGGCTATATTCCAACTCAGGGATATGTATCTCCTGGTGTGTCAGGGCAGCCTCAAACCAGAATCCCACCACATAATCAAACTTCCCGTCCAACGCCAGCCTCTTTTCCCTTATTTGTGTCTTCTCCCCGTGTGGGACCTGGAACACTTTTTCGGCATCCGCCACCCGGTAGTGATAAGTAGTTGCGAGCTCCCCTCCGGGAACAGGCAATTGCACCCGGAAACCGAATTCCGGTTTATTTTTGACTGAAGGGATCACCTCCCATCCCTTGCGCTGGTCATTCCCTATCAGTCCCCATACCCAGATATTGGCATTGTTCAGGAAATAGTACCTTCCGAGTATCCCCCATACCCCATCGGTAAGCTGGAGGGGGTCACGTGGATCAATCTGGTCGAACCACATCAGGGGCCGCAGCATATTGGCAGATCCAAAATTAATCTTCTGTAATCCGCCCCGCACCTCGAATTGGTCCCCCGAAATCTTCATCCATGCCCTGTAGGGCCTGACATCGCCTTCCCATACCGTACTGTCGGCAGACCAGTAAAGGCCTGATCCCCAAATATTGGCCGAAATCTCAGCATCAAATGATAAATTTTCCTTGATGGGTGTCTGGAACTGTATCTCCGGCAAATACCTTATCCCCGTCTGCCCTCTCCATACCTTTTTTGTATCCCCTGAGCCGGGGAGTCCCACAAGCTCCTCCATCTGGCTAGCCACAGCCCACCCAATTGCCTGGCCTTTAAAGAGGAAAGATTGGGTATGTCCATTCTGTATCATGGCTGCAAACAGTATTAAAAAAGCAGATACCCTGCCAATATATCTCCGACCTGAACCCATTATTTTCTAGGCATGATTCCGTAAAAGAAAAAGTTCACCATTTCCATGATCAGGTCCTGGGGATTGTCATACATCTGCTGCAGGGCTTCATCTTCCATCAGGTCGAATATTTTATTCCAGTACCAAAGGATGAATTCAATCTTAATATCTTCCCGGATTTCACCCCTTTTCTGTGCCTCAGCGTAATCATTGATGATCTGTCCTATCATTTTGTGCATCCGCTGGTGGAGAAAGTTATGGATCTCAGGATCTGCGTGTGGGATATAATCAGAGAAAAATTCCTGGCTCATTCCATTGGTACCTTCCAGCTTCATATGAATGGTTTCCCGGACCTTTTCCTGAAAAGTCAGGTCCGAATCCATGAGGTCCCGGTATTTTTCCATGGCCTCATCTGACATTTCAATAATCCAGGTCTTTACAAGCTCATTCTTGTTTTTAAAATGCTTGTAGAAGGTCATCTTGCTTACATTGGCCTCCTTGCATATCTCTTCCACTGTCACCCGTTTAATACCGTACTTTAAAAATAGGTCTTTTGCTGTCTGTATGAGTTGTTTACGTTTCATACGATTTGGGTAATAACTTACGAATAAAGTACAAATTTACGATATACGTAAGTTATTGTCAAATTATTCTGTAATATTCGTTCCTCCCGGAAATGTTAAAATTTGCCAGCTCAGGACGGGCAAGGGCTGCAGATGTGAAGATGTCAGAAGCTAATGTTTTCCATTTTGATACCCGGACTGCTTTCAAGGTCCATCATACAATTGATCATCCTGGCCTCAGTCAGATGGGGGAGATCTTCTGGGCGGAGAACAGCCTTAGTCCTGTTTCGTCATCGGGACAACTCTGTGAGCTATACGTTATCAACTCAACTGCACAAGCTAATAGACCCAGTTGCGAACCATCACGATAATTTACAAACCATTACGATAACTAGCAAACCATCACGATTATAAGATATTCATCAAAGTGTTAACCTGTATTTTGATCATCAGGCCCCCCGATCCTGTGGGATTTAACTGGGAAACTACAGGATTTCACGGGGAAAAGCCTGATTCGCTTTCTGAAAGCATTTTTTATAATCAGATGTCCTTCTGAATCCAAGTCATATAAAACAGACAGTTTTTAATCTCAGATGCGACATTTTAAGCCAATAGCTCATTATTAATTATCTTATGGAAGGCAATTGTTAATGCTTAATTGCCTTAAAACACCAATATCAGCTTAACAATTGTCTAAAACGTCACTTCAAACAAGCAAAATGCCCAATCGGGTTCCTATATACCCGGATATACATGCGTAAAAGTTAACGGGACACCCAAAAACGACAAGATCCAAGGGCTATACCACTGATTATCTTTGTTTTAAAAATTCACGTTGAGAAGATTGATGAAAACAAGAAATGTTAAAATTTGACAGCTCAGGATGGGCAAGGGATGCAGATGTGAAGATTTCAGAAGCTGATGTTTTCCATTTTGATACCCGGACTACTATCCAGGTCCATCATACAACTAATCATCCTGGCCTCAGTCAGAAGGGTGAGATCTTCTGGGCGGATAACAGCTTTGAGGATCTGGCCGGATTCCAGCAAATACATCCGCATGGTCCCTTTGAGCAGGGGGGTGACAGGTGTTAGCCACCCGCCATCAGGCTGGCGGAAAACAATATTGCTGATGGAAGTATCTGTAATATAGCCATCCTTAATGATCAGAATTTCATCACAATCTCCCCTTAATTCGAATAGCTCCTCCAGCTTCTGCCTGTCGGCATACTTGTATTCATAATCAATATCATTGCAATGGATCATTCTCAGGCTGCTGACCAGACGGGCTTGATGTGGAAAAAATTGGATCTCATCTATCTTCTTGCCATAGAGCACCCGGCAACGATAAGTTCCTTCACCCAGGTTTTCCGGTAATTTGATGATGGTGGCAAGGTCCAGCGATTCCTGTATACCCAGCAAGGCATTCCGGCTCTCATTCATCCGGGCATTATGCCATTCCAGGTTGCAGATCTTCCTTTTCTCGATTTTTATGGTTTCTAGCAACATTTATACTGAATAAGCCATATTGTCAAATCTTTCACTGTTTTGTTCACAAGGAAAGTTTCAATACCATTCTATATTTTTCCAAACTTACTCTAAACATTATATTTGACCTAATTTCCAGAAAAGAGGGTCAATTTTAGTGAATGATCAAGGATCTTAGACATCAGCAACAGTTCAAAAAAGAATCAGTCTTTTATGCCCATGAAAAATTATGGAATAGAATAAGGGGATGTGCTGTTTTATTAATATTGATTCCTCTGTTAGTCCTGGCTGGCATATTTATTTTTGATGGGTATTTACTGGCTGTAATAATGCCACTTATCCCTTTTAGTTTAATAATAGTCAATTTGGTTAAGTGGGCTAAATGGCACGATTTCGTTGTCCATTTTTCAGAAAATGCAATTAAGGTAAGGGGACTAAAATGTAATTGGGTTGATATTGAATCAATCCGTGTATTACCAACGGTCAAAGCGAATGATCAGTGGATTGAAATAAAGATTAGAAATGGTGCCACGGTTACCATTCCTGCAGCCATGCAGCGCTCCCAAGAACTGCTTAAAATGATTGAGGAGAGATTTCCAGATATTGAAAATGCAGATAGGGATTTTGACTAATCCTAAATTGTCTATGGTTTTCATTTCGGGTTTGGGATCAAACTGCATCTAACCTTAGTAGATTACACCCACCCATGATGAGAAATTCCACACCAGGATTAGATGATCCGGATTTTGTTTTTGCTATCAATCGGATTCTCGGGAAGTATTGGCAATTTTAAATTGAATGTTATAAGACTTGTTTGTTTGGTTTCAAGTAAAAGGGACATAAATCTTATCTATTAATTCCTGGTATTCTTTCTCAGGATCGCTCATGAAGGTAATGCCACCACCACTGCGGTAAATCATCCGTCCATTCTGCTGCTCGATGAAACGGATCATAACGCCACTGTCAAAATCCTGGCCGTCAAAATATCCCATAATGCCGGTGTAGTATCCCCTGGGTCTGCCTTCCGATTCCCGGATTATCCGTAGCGTTTCCTCCTTTGGAGCCCCGCTGATCGAACCTGCCGGAAGCATGGAGAAAATAATATCACCCAGCCTGGCATGATAATCTTCGGGTAACTTGCCAGAGATCAGGGAACTGACCTGCAACAATTTTTTTCTATTGGTTTTCAGGGTATCAACATAGCGAAATTTTTCAACCCTGACATCCTCTGCGTGGATACTGAGGTCATTACGGATGAGGTCGACAATGGTCACATGTTCTGCCATTTCCTTTACATCATTGAGAAGCCGGTCCCTCGCACCTGGCAGGGCCGCATCTATGGTCCCTTTCATCGGGTAGGAATAGATTTTTCCCTGGTTGATCCGGATAAAAGTCTCAGGAGAGAAAACAACAAATTCATTTTTATACAGCAACTTATACCTGGCATCGCTGAATTGATATATATCCTTTAAACTGAGATTTGTTGTCAGCCTGGAAGGGAATGTTAGGTTAGTCAGGTAGGTATTTCCGGCCCGGACATTCTCAATAACGACCTGGAAAGCTTTCTCATACCTGCTGAATTCCACAGGTTCGGACCTGAATTCAACCCTGCCGGGGAAAGAGGCTTTGTTTTGCCCCGGCGCCTGATAAGAAGGTGTGCTAAACCTGATGTCTTCCGGCAGTTCAGCCATTGGAAAGATCAGGGGATGCTGCATTTCGAAATCCACGATAAGCAGGAAGGGGATGCGGGATTTGGCCAGGCTGTTTATCCGTTGGATCATGGTGTGAAATTACAAAAATTGAAGATTATCCCGGATATCCTTTACATTGGCTTCCTGATTTCATATATTTATTTATATGCAAAGAAAATACTCGCTATGAATAATCAACTCAATGTTTTATGTAATACATCAAGTTACAATTTCAGCGGGTATCCCGAATCGATCAACCTGATAAAAAATCCCCAGAAGAGAAGATTGACCGGTGAAGAACTGGATCAGCTGATCTCTGCTTTTGATCCTGTAGGGATCATTGCCGGGGTTGAGCCCATCAGCAATGAATCACTGAAAGCTGCCAAGAGCCTGAAAGTAATATCAAGGTGCGGAATTGACCTTGAAACGATAGATTACAGGGCAGCACGTAGACTTGGTATCATTGTAACAGGCACTCACCTGGCTCCGGATATACCGGCTGCTGAGCTGGCGTTGGCCATGATACTGAGCCTGACACGAAACCTGAATCAACTCGACAGCCTGGTCAGACAGAACCAATGGGAACGAAAGGTGACAGGTTTGCTAAAAGGTAAGATGGTTGGGGTCATAGGTTGCGGGATACTGGGCACCAGGGTCAGTAGACTGCTGTCTGCATTTGATTGTAACTTGATGGGATTTGACCCCGATGTAAAAATTCATGGGTACTGTGAGATGGTCAGCTTTGATTTCCTTGTCCGGAATGCTGATATCATCACCCTTCATATGCCGATGAGAGAAGAAAATTATCACCTGATCAATGCTGATGCCATTGCCAAAATGAAAAAAGGCATTGTCATTGTCAATACCTCACGCTCAGGACTGATTGATGAAAAGGCATTGCTTGCTGCACTGGAGAACAAAAAACTGGGAGGGGTAGCACTGGATGTATTTGAAGAGGAACCCTACCAGGGTCCCCTGATCAATCACCCCGAGAACACCATACTGACACCACATGTCGGGTCCTTCGCCGGGAATTACCGCTTCGATATTGAAAAGGAGGCCATGGAGAACCTCTTGAAAGGGCTAAAAAAACAGGGGATTACTGTCTAGGACTCGATTCTTGCTCAAGTTGGCTGAGGATGCTGAGTGCTTCCTGCCGGTCCATCCCGCAAACCAGTTCCTCAGCCTGGAAATCAATGCATACTTTAGGCCTTTGTTCGTAGATACCACAGCTGTAATCTTCCCGAAGATGTATACATTTTACCCCCGCCGGCTTGCCTCCAGGCATCCCTGGAATAGATGATGAAATTGATGGAGCGATACAGCAGGCCCCACAGAATTGACGGCAATCCATGATTATTTGGTTATCGGAATGTGAAATTAGTATTTTGCTTTGAAAAATCACCAAATGGGCTTAATTGATTATATTGTTCTTGTAAATGGATGATTTTTTCAAATACCTGACACCTGGTCAGGAGGATATTGACTGGGGATTATACCTTCTTTGTGCCGGGAAAGCCCATATACCTTCCAATACTGTCTACCCTCCTTCTGAGCATCCCTCCGGCTACTATTTTACCTGGGAAAATGGCAGGGTCCTTCATGAGTACCAAATCAACTATATTACCGAAGGTGATGGTATCTATGAGAATGAAGCTGGCAAGTATAAGATCAAGCCTGGATCTTTGCTGATCACAAAGCCAGGGTACTGGCACAGGTACCGGCCTGAAATGAAAACCGGCTGGGTGGAGCATTACATAGGATTCCGTGGAAATATGGCCGACCAAATTTTCATGCAGCCCTGGTTTGCTTCAGGAAAAGCCGTGATAGATATCGGGAACAGGGAGGAATTCATCGATACATATTATAAGATATTTGAATATATCCTGGAGGAGAAGCCTGGTTTTCAGCAGGTTGCTGCAGGCATGATCATGAAGCTCTTCGGATACATGATCTCTCTGGATAAACAGAAAGATTTCTCAGGCAAGCGGGTGGAGCAGATTATTCAGAGCGCCTGCTTCATTATCCGTGAAAATGTGGATCAGGAAATGGACTTCAAATGTTTTGCGGAGAAGAACAATATTGGTTATTCCTATTTCAGGAAAATGTTTAAGAAGTATACCGGCGTACCACCCGTGCAGTACCACCTGGATTTGAAAATACTGCGGGCCAAGGAAATGTTATTATCAACCGATAAGATCATCAAGGAAATTAGCTATGAACTTGGTTTCCAGTCTATCTACTATTTTAGCCGTGTTTTTAAAAAGAAGCTGGGGGTATCACCTTCTGAGATCCGGAAAACTGTTAGCGAGTCAACGATTTAATATGTATAGATTAGTGTTTACATCGTTGATCATTATGCTGGTCTATTCCAGCGTGTTGAATGGCCAGTGGAGGGGGGTGGTAAGGGATGGACAATTCTCCGGGACAGGTTTGCTAAAGGAATGGCCCGAGGGTGGACCCAACAAGATTTATGAAGTTACTGGTATCGGTGAAGGCTTTTCTTCACCTGTTGTACATGATGGATATATCTACTTAACCGGGAAAATCGACAACCTGGATATGTTGACAGCATTAACCCTGGATGGTGAGCTTATGTGGCAGATTCCCTACGGATCCGCCTGGCAAAAGAGCTACACCAGTACACGCCCCTCTGCTGTCTTAGAGGATGAAAGAGCATACCTTCTCAGTGGAATAGGGGAATTGGTTTGCCTGGATATCGAAACACGGTCTGTTATCTGGTCAATCAATGTGGACAGTACCTACGGAGCAGTCTGGGATACTCATGGTATATCAGAAACCCTGCTACTGGTTGATGACCTGGTGGTATGTACCCCTTCCGGACCCCAGACAACAATGGTTGCATTCAACAAATACAACGGGGAACCTGCCTGGGAAACAGTCCCGATAGGAGGGCGCCGCAGCTATGTTTCGCCCGTCCTGTATAAGTATGGGAGCATCCGATACATCCTGGGGGCTTCTACCTGGAGTTATTTCGCAGTGGATCCTTCAACAGGCAGGGTAATATGGAGCTTTCCCTACTATTTACTGGGTGACAGGGATACGGAGAGAGGAACCCTGATTACTTTTACTCCGATATACAAGGAGGATGAGATCTTTATTACCACCGGGTATGATTATCCGGCCGTAATGCTCAAGGTATCAGGGGATGGGAATACGGTAAAAGAGAAATGGCGTTGCCCGGAATTTGATAATCATCATGGCCATGTGGTCAGGATAGGGAATTTCCTCTACGGATCCAACTGGCACAATAACAGCCAGGGAGAGTGGATGTGTGTGGACTGGGAAACAGGAGAGGTGATGTGGGTGAAGGACTGGTATACCAAAGGTAACATCATTAGTTCCGACAGTATGATATACATTTATGAAGAGCGCCAGGGGAACGTGGGACTGCTGAAACCCGATCCCCTTCAATTCAATTTGAAAGGCAGTTTTCGTGTACAGGGAGGGAAGGGTCCTCACTGGGCGCACCTGGTCATACAC
>Ga0209345_10006910_pt1 | contig 10175 bp, 5 predicted proteins | sample Cruoilmetagenom7_FD_187294 | JGI IMG/M metagenome (GOLD analysis project Ga0209345, IMG submission 187294) | Oil polluted marine microbial communities from Coal Oil Point, Santa Barbara, California, USA - Sample 7 (SPAdes) (version 2) | ecosystem: Environmental > Aquatic > Marine > Oil seeps ... | reverse complement strand
AGCAACCCCACCGGATAGCCATCAAAATTTGCGGGTCCTTCACTACAAGCTCCACCCCAGGTATTAAACATATTTTTGCCGGGATTTCCACATGTTTCGATTAAATTCTCAGGACTGCCTTCAATACGTCCAAAGCCAAGCATAACACGGCCTTTTTGATTATCGCCGCCAAATCCTCCTCCGTCTCCCCATGCAGTATAAATATTATCATCGGAGGCCCATGTAACGGGCCACAAATCGCTCCCTTTTGCAAAATTGTCATATTTCCCCCAGTCCCAACTTATACTTTCAATAACTGAACTGGGAGGGCAAGGGGGAGTTGTGATATAAAACCGGAGCTTGATGGGATACAGGTCTTCTCCAAGATTTACTTTCTTTAATACTTTCCAATCCGGAAGACCTATGGATTCAATATCTTCTTTTGTTGAAATCCTTAGATCGGATGCAAATGGACTATTGCGTAATGGTGATGCGTCGGAGCCAATAGTTTTAGCAGAAATATACGCATACTGTGACATAGAAGAACTAAATTGTTTCCCATTTTTTGTTGAAACCCGCAACACACAATGTGCTACTGCCAATTCATCTTTATTAGGGTTTTTTATTATAATTTCATTTTCAGGTTTAATAAGGGAGAAGAAAATTGGGTCAATTTCCAGTGTATTTCTATAATCATCTCTCCACCAACGTGCATCAGGAGCGTTTACCTTTAAATTCCCTATTTTTTTATCGTTTAAGAAAACAGGCGCTTCGGTCCAATTATTTGACCAGCATGAATAGTGTAGCCGGGCCTCCGTGATCTGCTCAAAATCATCTAACTTTAGATCTTCCACTGGAAGTTCCGGAACTTTTACATCAACAATTTCATTTGGTTCCTCCCAGTATAATTCTCTTATAACCCCTTTTCCCGGAGAACAAAACTTAACATTTACATTACTGTCATTAACTGTAACTATATAGTAAGTACCCGGAGATCCTGACGAATATGCCCAATTGTAGTACAGGTCTTCTTTCGGGAGCAAGGTTTTCTGCACCTTCTCAATTGGTATAAAATCATTGATCTCATTATTTTTTGAGGTCTCCCTGGCACAGTTCATTAATTGCATTATTTTTTTACCTCCAAATATTCTAACCGATGCATTATTTTGGTGTATGTGGCCACAGAATAGTGCATCAATTTTATATTCCGCTAATATTGGGATCAATTTTTTATTGAACGGTTTGATAGCCCATGGGCGATCGTATCTCCATATTGGATAGTGACTTAGCACAAATGTATGTTTAATAATATCGTTATGTTTCGTTTCTTTTAAGTCATTCACCAGCCATTGTATTTGATCCTCGTTATCGGAACCGAAGACGAAGACATCCAGAAAAATAAAGTGAGAATTTCCATAGTCAAAGGAATAGTATAATGTTTCAAGTGCTTTCTTTGAATGCGTTACTTTTTCTAGCTCAGTTGAGATAAATGGAAGGGCAATTTTCTTATAAACTTCGGCAACATCATGATTACCTCGTGCAATTAACAATGGCCTTTTAACCTGATTTGTAAAATCGCTTAATCCAAATTTTAAGTTATTTTCATAATAAGCCAGTCCCGATGGTGGATGGTCTTGTGCAAAATCACCTGCATGAGCAACAAAGCGTACTTCGGGGTAGGTGGTCTGAACCTCTTCGGCAAATGGCCTGACAAAGGTTTCAGATATGGTATGTTTATAATGAGTATCTGATACCACAGCAAAACTAAATGGTTCAGCTTTTTCTTTCGTGCAAGCGGAGAATAGGAAAAAAGAAGAAGCACAGACAGTTAACAATAAAACTGATAATCTTCCTGTATGTAACAAATTTTTCATAGCAAATCTTTTATTAGTCCCAACATAACATTCTATACGAAACGGCAGATGGAAAAATCAATTTTAATTTTTTGAATGTAAAAAACTTATAATAAAAGCCGGCTCCGAAAATTCGGAACCAACTTTAAAAAATAGTCTAGGTTTTATTTAGTTATTCTAACACCTTGTGCTATTAAAAACTGTTTATAACTCGTATAAAAAAAGATTGTGTATTTTACTGTATATCAGTTATATAAAGGAAATGCTTAACCACAAATACTTCCTTATCATGCACAATCTCAAATCAAATTGAGACAAGATTTTGAACATTACAAAATCGTTTTATCAAGGTTCCATTGATGCGGACCATAACTACCACTTCTATCCGAACAAGCCCAAAATGTCTGATTATAAAATAATTGCGCTCTCATTAGTGGGTGAAACCATCTATCTGGTTGACTCAATCCCGGTATCTATTTGCAAGATTGCACGTGAAAAAAGATGCAAGATCTGCAAGGATGATTATGAAACTGCTCCTGATAAGGGGTACTCTGCAGTTACCAGGCCCTATTTCTACGGATACAAACTCCATCTCGCTACTTCCATCAGAGGTGTCTGTTCATCCATGGAGCTAACCAAGGCCAGCATTCATGATATCCATTTTCTCAATGAAGTAAAATACTCAGACATAGGTGATTCCGGTCTGATTGGAGACAAAGGGTATATTTCAGAACCCATTCAACAGGATTTGTTTACAACCAGGCAAATCAGGTTGTTTACTCCTGAAAAGTCTGGTCAGCATGACAAAGAACGTATTCCTTTTATATTTATGAAATCACGAAAATACATTGAAACACTCTTCTCCCAACTTTGCGATCAGCTGATGCTGTAGAGAAACTATGCCAAGACAACAAAAGGTCTTTCAGTGCGCATCCTCTGTAAAAACACTGCTATAACAATATTACAGTATATCAATTATAAGCACGAGAAACCGTTGAACCATTTAAAATATGCGTTGGCTTCTTAATAGCACAACGGGTTATTCTATTACAAATAGAATAATCTGCCACAAATACAGCCATTGAATAACGCTATATTGCTGATTATTTAGCGGTTAAAAAAATTACTCGATTCTCCTATGGACTGCAAGCCCCCTCCTTTTGGGGGCTTTTTTATGCATGATATTTCCCCTGTATGCCCCTAATTTGGTAATAAACTTCAATAAGTATTGTATCTGTGACCCGTTTGATTCTTTTTCAATATTCTTTGATTTGATGCATCATTCATGCATCAAATCAAAGAATCCTCCTGGCTGGCATAGCGCTCCCATATAAAGTGAACGAAAGAGAATGAACTATTCCATTATCATCTCTATGAAATTCAATCTGTGAATCCATAACATTCAAAAAATATTTCTCCTCTGCTTCAGGATATATACGGTATGTACGTAATCCGCTCATTCGACAAAAAAGTTGATCTTCATGCTTACTTATGTGAAATGTAATGGATGGTAAACCATTTACTTGATAATCACCGACATAGTTATCAAACACCGAAGGATCTAGTGATATTGCAGTACGTTTTTTAATTCTTTTTCTCTCTGCATATTTTTCATAAGCAAACAGGTCGGGTGTAAACAAGGATGAGATTTTAGAGGAGTGCTTACCCTTTGCTAATTCCTCATATAGATCTATCCTTACCACATCTGCGTAATTATGAAAGTGATATAAGAAAATCACACCATTCTTCAAGTCATATATAGTTGAATACTGCGTAGGTGAACCCTGTTTTTGGCCTGGTTCCTGATGTGTTTTGGCCAACATTGATCGAAACAAATCTACTGATATGTCTTCGGACTTATGTAACATCTCATTGATAATATTATAGCGTTCAATCGAATACGGATTCTCCTTACCAAGAGACTGTCTAAAATTCGTACAAATTTGATAATCTCCCTTCTTCCGAATTAAGGTATCGCTTTCAATAATGACAGCATTTCCAAACTTATCAGCAAACATAAGCTGATATGTCACCATAAACTGTCGGTCATAGGAATCAAAAAGTTTCATAACCTCATCAATAGAGGCGCATTCTTCCATGGCTTTTTCTACAAGACTACCTGGATATACCTTTTTCTCTGGGGGGAAATACTTTCCTGAAGGAGGAAGTGCAGCATAATCAAAAAACAATCCTTGATCATTCATGCCGCCCTGGGGAAGCCCAATTCCAAATCCAAAGTAAACACGGCCGTATTTGCCAATTTCAGATGGCAGGAACCAGACATGGGATTCAGGATCAATGAAATCTTCATTATTACCCACCAAGGTTTTTTCACCCTTTGATGCCATAAATATTGTACAGGAATAAATGGGATAAACCGAAAACAGTAACATGGTTATGGCAATGGCCGCTTTGGTAAGTTTCATTTTGCAGTATTTAAGATGTTTATTAACACAGAAGGGATAAACTCCTTCCATTGTCTCCATGTAATCAAATATAGAAATTAAATACTGAGGATCTATGAATTTGAAATAAGGAGCCGGAGTTACTTTTATTGAAGCAGAAATTGATGGAATTCTTTTAAATGAAATTTGCCAGATTTTTTCTTAGGTCTCCGTGGCAACCTTATAAGTAATCATCCTCTATGAACGACAGGCTTGGAATTAATATAATACAGAACATTCGGTTCTTTTAAAACTGGGCATAAAAAGGTTATGGAAACTAGAATAAATCTAAGGGTAAACACAGCTTGAATTGGATTTTATTTCAATTCCAATAAAGCCCAGATAGGTTTGTGGTCAGATAAGGGTGTCTCCAATTCAATGATCCCGCCGTCGAGCGCTTTCATCTTTTCCGGCTTGTAAATGATATGGTCGATTACATGCCCAGGGCGTTCTTCTTCGGGTTTGAAGATTCGTGCCGTATTGCGTTGAGACAGGTCCGTTCCAAGTTCTTTCCAACTGAGATCCAGACCGATATCGACAAACATTTCATGATACATATTACTGGAGTCGGGATTGGATGGGACAAAATTAAAATCACCCAAAACCAGGGCGGTTTCTGATACCGGCCTTCCCCTGAGATAATCAACAAAAGCCGTTATTTTCGCTGTCGTTTCATCGATGTGGGCCTGGTCCCGCCAACCGTGGGGAAAATGCACGGAGTAAATGGCAATCTCTTTGCCATCCAGACTGGTGAGCGCCCGGGTGACCGTATGCAGGGTGTCGGCCATCAGGATCTCCTCATAACCATACATCGGGGTCCGGCTGGCGATGGATTTGTATTTATCCATGTGGCCAGCAGTAGTATACTTGCCAACGACCACATTTTCCATTCCCATTATTTCTGCAGCCTCACTGGTCCATTCCCCTCCGGGTGCTTCAGAAAAGCAGACAATATCAAGATCATACGGCCTCAAGGCTTCCCCGATCTCTTTTGCCGTAGCATTCCTGCTGACCCTTACATTATAGGCAGCAACCCTTAGTCGGGTTAAAACCTGCTGTTGATTTTCTTTTTTCCCGGATGGAGAAGAGCCGCATGAGACAAACAGGAGCAACCCAACGGAAAAAACCAGCAATTTCATCGTAAAGTATGACTGAAATCGGAACAATGCTTCAAAAATTTCATTTTTGTTCTACGGACGAGGCTAATGTATTGAAATTATTTTATTGGAGGAGTCAGAAACCAAAAATTTACTGCAACTTGAGAGGTTGATACTGTCCCAATATATGACAACAGATTAATCAAAAATCATATAAATATTTATGAGCTCAATCATGGCCAGGATTTGAGCACAGTCCATCGTTGAAATTACTTATGTGCATAATACAATGACTGTTCAGCTAAATAAAAATCAAAATGATGTTAGCGAGTCAGGGATCAGATATTATTTAGTAAATTCGGGTTACAGAGCTGAAAAAACTGTCTTTTCATATGGAGGAATACAGGAAGTACGTGGAAAGATTTAAACCAATAATTAATAGTTCCTATGAAACGAAGATTATTATTACTTGTGATGGCCCCTCTTGGATTTTGCTTGACAACCAGCAGTTTTGGTCAGGAATATTCAGGAAACGAAATGAACGCCAGTATTATTCCAACATATGAATGCGCCAGTATCTATTGGAAGATAAAGGAAGATGGTACCTGTAAGTTAAGGTACAGAGAAACCTTTGAGAGTCAGTGGAGGGAAGGGCTTGACCTGGTCTATGATGCAGGTGAAGGTGAATACCGCGGGAGTATTGTCGGACTCAGTCCAAACACTACCTACCAGGCAGAGTTGTCTGTAGTTTCCTCCAAAACCCGCTTGGATTTTATGACCAGAAGCGATCAGTTCCCTTCTGGAAAAGTCACTTTATTACCTGTTGGTGAATCCGACACGCCGGTGGTCATTACGGAATCCGGAACCCCGGAAGCTTATCATCTTGTGACTGTACCTACCAAAACAAAGTCCGTTCTTAACCTGGAGAATGTCGCCAACCATGGGATTGAGATCGATGCCGATTATGTAATAATAAGGGGAATAGAAATCAGGAACGCTGCCAGGCATGGAATTGTCATCAGGAGAGACAGGCATGATGTTGTTATCGAAAAATGTCACATTGTTTTCTGGGGCAGGATCGGGGGCCCACGAACATATGGGAATCTTGAAGGTTCTACGGATAGTGGTATATATGGAGAATCGGGTAGTGGAAACCTAACTATTCAGCGAAATCTGATCGAAGATCCCCGTGGTGCATCAAATGATTGGGAAACAGGGCACCCTGCCGGACCTCAGGGGATTACTATCATTGAGAGTACAGGTGGAAATGTAATTAGGTATAACGATATAGTCTCATCTGAAGATCATGGCTTCAACGATGGTATTGGTGGCAGTAGAAATTACTCTTTTGCAGGCAATATGAACAGGGATTCTGATATTTATGGTAATATCATTCGCAATGTCTGGGATGATGCCATTGAAAGCGAAGGAGCAAACATGAATGTCAGGATATGGGGCAATTACATGCATTTTTTCTTCAATGGAATCGCGACTGCCTGCACCTCGAAAGGTCCTCTTTATATTTTCAGAAATGTTGCCGGTGAAAGCAGAATAGGCCATTTGAACAGTGCAGGTGGAGCATTGATAAAAACAGGCGAGCGTAATGAATTTGGAGGTGGAAGACGATACATTTTTCATAATACTGTATTGCAGCCGGACGGTGTTTTTGATGTTTTTACAGGTCATCCAAATCCAAACTGCATTTCAAGGAATAATATATTTAACGTTCCCGGTAGATTAGCCACAGACATTGAGAAGGAACCTCCAAGTGACTATGATTATGACTATTTTTCAGGTAACACGCTTGGCAGATCAGCCAGGGAAGAACATCGCATCAGGTTCAATTCAACTCCGGCCGGTACAAAGTTATTCCATTCATCATATCATCTTGAATTTTACCCCAGGTCTTCCATTAACAGTATCAAGTGGGGCAAATATCCATATGAGTTTGGAGATAGGAAACTGGAGATTACGGATCCTGTTGTTTGGATTAAAAACCCGTTGATAGATTCAGGTATTTTAATCCCAGGATTTAATGACAATTTTGCCGGTGAGGCTCCCGATCTGGGAGCCTTTGAGGTTGGGTCTCCACCTCTTCAATTCGGCAGGCGCGCTTATCTGGAGTACAACGAAGGACTAACCCCCTGGGAGATTTATTAACATGCCTTGTTGTTTACCAGTTATTTTCATTGATAAAAATATCCAACCGGGGTGCATCCCAGTTATAAGGCTTTGAAATAATATCATAATCACCATCTCCATCCAGGTCGGCGATCTTACTCTCATGAGTGCCAATACCCGTGGCCACAACATGATGAGTAAAATGGCCCTGACCGTCACCCAGCATTATTCGGATCTTTGCATTGGGATTTCCTCCCCCAAGTCCCATTTCACCGCTGAAGATATCGAGGTGTCCGTCCCCGTTAAAGTCCAGTACGTCAATGGTATGGCCGTCCGCCACCTGCTGGATCAGCATGGTTTTCTTCCAGGTACCCTTCTCTGTGTATTCATACATGTACATGGGTGCGTGCCCGTCACCGGCCAGCAGGATCACCTCGGGACGCCCTCCTTCTATGAATTGTCCGGCCACAGACCTGGTAAAGGTATAGCTGGCATCAATGATATTCTCCTTATAACCTCCCTCTCCATCATAATTAAACCATCTTCCACCACCCACGATATCATCAATATTATCACCATCAATATCTATGGCAAACAATCCTTCCTGTTCATTGGTGCCTTTCCATCCGGGATATCCATCCTGTCCGGTTTGTTCCATTTCACTATCCCTGTTATAGGTGTAAATGACCGTCAGGGGCCATTCCCCTTTGTGTGTTGTTGGCTTTTCCGGGATCTCAGAAAGGAATAGCTTCCCATCTGTCTGGTTCCAGAAAACCAGTTCCATCTGACCATCTCCATCATAATCCCCGAAAAGCTGGTCATGGTGTTTATTTTTTCCTGAATCTTTAATAATATGTCTGGTCCAGCCTTTTTCAGGATTGTGCCTGGGATGGGGGTTTTCCCACCAGTATACCTGATTGTTCCCCCCGTCGCCACCAAACACTACATCAATATCACCGTCTTTGTCAATATCGTGGGAGGTGGAGCCGGCTTCAATGCGTAAAGGTTCTTCTTCAATAATATATTTCTGCCACCCATTACCAGATCTCTTGTAGGCAACAACTGAAGGTGCCTTGGTTCGCTCTGTGATAAAGAATTCATTAACCCCGTCAAGATCCATATCTATTACCAGTGTTGCCGTTTGTTGATCGCCCGCATTCGGAATTTCAATATCTCCATTAACGGAGGATAGATGCTTCCAGGTGAACTCACGCTTCAGGGCATCGTTTCTATATACATTGAGGTTTTGATAATTTTTCCATCCCACTCCGATAATTTCATAGTCTCCATCACTGTCCAGGTCAAAGCATTTGGCGCCCAGGTGCATTTCATGTCCAGTTCCCACCAGTTGTACTGTAAAGTTGGCCTTCCCGTCATTCAGGTAAACTTCAGTTTTATGCTCGGTACCCTTATGTTCATTTGTAATTAGATCTATGTCGCCGTCATTATCCATATCCTTTGCATCGAGGTTGTTCATGGACCACTGGGTGACTATCACCCTGTGTTCCCAAATATCAGATTTTGGATTTTTGCCGGCCAGAAACACACGCATATTGGAAGTTGGCTCATTGCCCGGAGATCTTTCTTCAGCAATGGCAATATCCAGTTTACCATCTCCATTAAAGTCTGCGATTTCCACCCGGTCTACTACTTCTACTTCATCGCTCACAAGGTGTTTGGTCCAGAGTTGGTCAATATTTCCAGGATTTTCAGCCCAATACAGTAGTTCAGCTTTTTCCCCTGCCTCTTTTGAATCTCCAAAGGCAAGATCCAGGTCACCATCCCCGTCAATATCTCCTATACCAATCCCTTCGTCTGAATGGGACTTGGCTATGTTCTTAAATTCCCATTCGGAAGAGGCAGGGTTTTCAGGAATTTCAGCGCAATAGATCCCACCTTCAGCAGCCAGCAAAACTTCCATCTTACCTCCTGAAAGAATATCTGCAATACCTGATCCCTGGCCATTCTTATGCCCGGTACGGGGAATCTGCCCGATCTTTCTTGCACTCCAGGAAGAGCCATTAAAGTCGTCGGCTTCCAGCCAGACTACATTGGGCAGGTCTTCAGCAATTATATCAGCCAGGTGGTCTCCATCAACATCCACAAAATGGTAACCGTCATAGGCAAACCGGAACGCTGTCCTCTTCCAGGCATCCGTCATTTGTCCACCCGGATTGAGATAGAAGTATTTTCCACTAACTATGTCTTTATATCCGTCCCTGTTTACGTCCGCAGCGTCTATCCCAAAGGATCTTAACCATTCAGGCCCGTCAGGAGTAGCCAACATTTCTCTTTTGTTGTCAATTTCAAGATAAGTCCATTGATCTACTGGTAAGGCCTGTGAGAAAAGGATGCATGAGCAGAAAATACTTATTCCTAATAACATTGCATTTTTCATGATGTGAGATGTTTATTTATTTGTTTCATATTTGATCAGTAACATAATGCCCGGCCACTGGACCTCAACTCCATGAACCATGGCTCCATGATACCTGGGTGTTTTACCTGTTTTTAGGATGTTCTCCCCTTGCTGGAAAACATGGGTGTCTCCAATGGATATTTCGTGTGTATAATAATGGTATTTGGGACCTTCCTTAATAAAAACCAAAAAATCATTAATGTAAATGCCATTGAAGTATCCCGGACTCCAACTTTTGAAGACCATCTTTGCTTCAACTGCT
>Ga0209345_10006909_pt1 | contig 10177 bp, 8 predicted proteins | sample Cruoilmetagenom7_FD_187294 | JGI IMG/M metagenome (GOLD analysis project Ga0209345, IMG submission 187294) | Oil polluted marine microbial communities from Coal Oil Point, Santa Barbara, California, USA - Sample 7 (SPAdes) (version 2) | ecosystem: Environmental > Aquatic > Marine > Oil seeps ... | reverse complement strand
AGCAAGATGGCGGATCGAAAGCTGATGGTGTTTGGCATCGAGTGTGTGGATTGCATCGAGCCTACCGGTGGTTCGATCGACGAGCGTGAGTGACGGGATCATCGTGTCGAGATTGAGTTTTGTACGTCCTGTGTCTGGATGGGTTTGGATGCCACCATTCGCGATGGCGAGAGTTTCGCCGTCGGCCATCACGAGCACCTCATGGGGGCCAATGCCGCCGCTGGAGAAGTGACCTTCCAGTTTGTAGTCCCGTCGTACGTTTCTGATGCCGACCACGCCATCACCAGACTTATAGTGATTTTCTGTTGTGTAGAACCAATCGCCGTCAGGGGAGAAGCACCCATGGCCGTAGAAGTGATGGCCGGCACTGGCCGCGAACTGATGTCGGGTGTTGCCGGAGGGCAAATCAATCACAAGGGCGAATGTGTCTGGCCTGCGCGCCATTACGACGACGCTCTGACCGTCGGGTGAAGGTACGACATCATGTCCGCGACCAGGAAGGAGTTTGTCGAGCAGGACCTTTCCCGTGGCATCAAAGAGCGTCGCGTAATGGTCTTCCCCCGCCTGCCTGCACCCCATCCAGCGAGACAATGGTTCTTCAGCGCTTGTCGGAAGAGGAGTGGTTGTGAGCGCTGCTGCGCCACCTAGAGATAATAGATTTCTGCGCGACAGGTTCATCAATCGCCATCCGTCGCGTTAAAGCCCGGCACGAGGGTTAGGTCTTGCGCTATCTGCTCTCTCACCATGGATTGCAGACTTCGAAGTTTGCTGAGCAGACTTTCTAGCGCGGCGCGCGCCTCCACATCCCCTACCAAAGTGAACAAGGGTTGATTGAATGCATTGATGTCAGAAAGGATATCAGAGAGGAGGTCGTTCGTTGCCTTTGCCGTCTCGTCCTTACCCGTCGCGGTCAAGAGATTACCAAAACCATTTCCGACAGTGACGAAACGCTGCACAGTCTCCAAGTTAAGCCTGATGTTGCGAAGCGACCGGGCACTCCGCCAGCTCTCTGTGCGTTTTGGACGGGCTCCTGTAATCGTTAGACCCATGGGCCGATCCAGCTTTTGCAGACGCACCATGTCGATTGTGCCTGCCATGCTGTTCAGAAAGGCGCCCGCAGCTTCCCGCTCATCAAAAAAGGCGTCGGTCCCCTCGGCGGCATTCAGTACTTGCTCTCGGTACCCGCCCGTGTCGGACCATGCATGTAGCAGGTCCTTGGCGAGCTGCTGTTGATGGTCAGCAATGGCTAGCGCATAGCGGCACTTGAAATCATCATCGGTAATCGTGTCAGGACGCTCGAAGAGGATATATTCGAGAGCTTGCAAGTCTGTCAATGCGACGCTCTTCGTCCCAAGTGTCTCCTCGGCCAGCACTGATTGATCCTGTGTAGTCAACACTTGGCGCAGTTGACGCTGACCAGTGCCGCGCTTGTCGGGCCAGAATTGAAAGCGGGCGGGACCCGGTGCGTCAATGATCGGGCCAAACTGAATGGGTTGCGCCCGTTGCCAGGCGTCCATGGTGAGATGGAAATGTTCTTGCACCGCGTCGACATTGTTATCTGAGGGGGCGGCGCAATAGGCGTCAAGCGATGCCGTCAGCGCTGCTGTCTCTCTCAACAGGTTCTCATAGGCCGGGACCACCACTTGATCAGTTAGCGCAGTGGACAGGGCTGTGAAGCGAGCACCCTCGATCTGATCTGCAGCAGCGGGCGCAACTGCGAGCGTCATCCCAAACAGGGCGCAGCTTAGTCGATGACTGACTGCCTTAAAGGCTTTCAAGGAACGCAATGAGGGCTTCCCGGTCTGGTTTGTCCATGGCGCGGAAGGCTTCGCGGGCCGCCATCGCCTCTCCACCATGCCACAAAATGGCTTCTGTTAAATTCCGCGCACGACCATCGTGCAGGAAAAAGGTATGTCCGTTGACCTTTTCGGTCATGCCGATGCCCCAGAGTGGTGGGGTGCGCCATTCAGATCCTGTTGCTGTGCCTTCAGGGCGGTTATCGGCAAGTCCGTCGCCCATGTCGTGGAGCAGCAGGTCAGTATAGGGCCAGATGAGTTGTCCGCGGAGTGCTGTATCCACGTCGTCATCATTGCGGGTGGCATGCTTAGGCGTGTGGCAGCTGGTGCAGCCCGTTTGATAGAAAAGCTCTTTGCCGCGCAACACCTGGGGGGCGTCTGCGTTTCGCCGCGCAGGAACGGCCAAGTGTCTGGAATAGAAGAAGATCTTGTCCATCACCAGTTCAGGCGCTTCCAGGTCGCCCCCGGGCCCGCCAATGCCAGCAGGAGCTTCAAGGCAGGTGGGTTGGTTCGCCGTACAATCACCACTGTGAACTGGGAAGAGCGGATTAGAGACGCCAATATCACCCGCCATGGCTTCGGAGGATTGGTCTTCAATTGTGGGGTTGCCCAATTTCCAACCAAAGCGCCCCAACATGACGCGCTCACTGTCGCGGCTCCAAATATATTTGGGGGCGCCGGAAATGCCGTCGCCATTTGCATCATCAGGGTCAGCGGCTGCCAGGATATCCGCTTCTGCAATGGCTTCGAGGAGGCCGAGGCCCGTCATAGGTGGTGCAACGCGAGGGGAGAACAGTGCATCTTCGTGCAATGGCCCGTAGCCCAGGTCGGCGAACCTGTAGGTAGGCTTGCGGAGGGTTGTGACCTCACCGTCGGCATAACTCACGTCGACATCTGTATAGGTGATGGTCATACGGCCTTCAGCGGCGTGGCCCGGAATGGCGATGTCCTGAAGCTGCCCTCCATAGGTGGGTTCCGGGACGATGTTGATCAAATGATCTGCGATGGCTTGGATGTCTTCGTCTGTCTGTGGCGGGATCGAGACACGCAAGAACATGGAAACCGCATTGTCATTATTGTCAGCGGGAGGATGACCGCGACCGTCTTTCAAATGGCAGCGCTGGCAGGCGCGCGCATTGTAGAGAGGGCCCAGTCCATCGGCAGACGTCGTAGAGCTGGGTGCAGTGACCCAGAGGCGTCTGAAGAAGCCGTTGCCGATGAAAAAGTCACCGCGGTCTTCAAAGCTCATATTTTGTGAAGGTTGGGAGAGCGCTTCCCGATCAAAGCGCCGTGTGTTTGTAGCGAGGCCTCCGGAGAGGTGCTCGTGTGTTTCTGCAGTCGTGAAATCTGTCGTCGGGGCCAGGATAGCTGCGCGCTCATCGGCGCTCATTTCAGCTGCAGCAGGTGACCCAAAAAGGGTGAGGGCAGTTAGGGCACTCATTATGCTGCTTTTACTGTTCATACTCAGAATTATACGCAACTGGGTCTCAGAAAGAAATGTGGCCCGACGCCGCACTGAATGGGACATCGGGCCTGTCTGTTTCCCCGATCACATTCCCTTGGAGGAGGGGAGACTTCACTGCGAGTGAACCTTATTGGAAGACGGCCTCTGGGTTGTCGAGACTGTCTGATCCTTCGATTTCGATTTTGCCGAGCTCAATGGCGGCAACAATCCGTTCAATCGTTCTGGTCTGATCGACCAGGCCATCAATCGCCGCTTGGACAATAGCGTTGCCGGTTTCATTGCCTTCACCGATCATCTGATCATAGGCCATGGCACCACTGTCGGCCTTGTCTTTCATGATCTGCATGGCTGCTTGCGTGGCATCAAGTTTGGCGATCATTTCTGCGTCAAGATCTGCTGAGACATTGCGGACGAGATCCGACAGGCTTGCGCCACTCACAACACTTCCATCAACCCGTGTGTAGCTGCCGCGATAGACGTTGGAGATACCTACAGCGTCGTAGAAATGCGAGTTGTGGGTGTTGTCTGCAAAGCAGTCATGTTCTTCTTCGGGATCATGAAGCATGAGGCCCAAGCGCATGCGCTCGCCTGCCAGCTCACCATAGGAGAGGCTGCCAAGGCCGGTAAGGATGATACCAAGTCCTTCTTTGCCTTCACCAAGGGCGGCGCGGGCAGAGCCCTTGTCGCCCCATGCTTCAGCCATTTCTTCGAGGTCTGCAATCATGAGGTCGGTTGCTGCCATGAGGTAAGCGCCGCGACGATCACAATTGCCACCTGTGCAAGCTTCACCTGAAGCGTAGTCGGTTGCAGGACGATTGCCCGCACCCGGGCCAGTGCCGTTTAGATCTTGCCCCCAAAGCAAGAACTCAATGGCGTGGTAGCCCGTTGCCACATTGGCTTCCACGTCGTCGATTTCGTGCAGGTCCCGGAGCAGGTCCGGCGTGATGTTACTCGCGTCGATTTCGCGACCCCCGATGGTGAGGGTAGTGTTTGCGATGATGTTTGCTGCATAGAATGCGTTTTCATCGCTTTCTTCGCCATAGACGCCTGCATCTACATAGTCGATCAGGCCTTCGTCGAGCGGCCAGGCATTTACTTTGCCTTCCCACTCGTCGACGGCCACGTTGCCGAAGCGATAGGCTTCTGTCTGCTGATAGGGCACGCGGGCAGCGACCCATGCACCTCTTGCAGTAGACAATGTTTCGTCCGATGGCTCAGCGAGGAGGGCGGCGATGCTCGCCTTCAACATTTGGGCTGTCGTCAGCGAGTCTGTGTAGCCGGCTTCTGCAATATCTGCATAGGTCGCCAGAATGTCAGCCGGTTCTGCCGCTGATGCCGCAGACGCCAAGGGCGCTGCTGCCAGAAGTGCGCTGGCGGCCAGGGCGAGGGAGAATTTGTTCATGTCTCTAATCCTTGATCCAAAGAATTGGGTGCCGACTTAGTTCGTCGACACTTCCAGTTCGTAGGTGAAGAGCAGTCCTAGAATGTGAGTATCGACGCGTCCTTCTTCAGCGAAGCGATAGCCGAAGTCGGCGGTAAGACCATTTTCAAATGCGTATCCTGTTGATGCCTGGAAGAGGTGGTCTTCCACGTCAACTGCACCGGCTGTGTTTGGATCCATGTATCTGCCTGTGTAGGATAAAGACACATTCCAAGGTCCGTGAAGGAAGGCGCCGCCGAGTGTCAGGTAGTCAGTGTTGGCAACTGTCGCGCCGGCATTTTGCAGATAGACATATTCAACGATCGGTTCGAAGGTGGCTGTGTCAGTCAAGTCGAAGCTGCCAAAGAGGCCAGCTGCCAGCCCAAGCTGATCGTCTGTGTTGCCTCGGCCTTCAGCCTGATGAGAGATGCCGAGCGTGTAGCCAAGGCCGCCGAGAGCTGGAACGCTTTCACTATCGAGGCTGACGGCAAAAGAAGAGAAATCTTCTGTGTTGCTGGGACCACCATCACCGATGCGTGGTTGTCCACGGCTGTTGATGAGTGTTTGTGCCAGGAACGATGTGTCTGCGAAGAAAGTAGATGCTGAGACTGTGTGTTCACCAGATGTGTCACTACCGAATGTGTAGTCCGCACCAAAACCAATGCGTTCTGTGATTTCATAGTCTTCTGCGAAATCGACACCGTAGATGCCTGGAGCCCGGTCCCATGCCGCGCCGAAGACTGGATTGAACTTACCGGCGATCACCGCGAAATTGTCACCGGAATATTGCAGGAACAATTGTTCGATGAAGAGGCCCTGGTCTTCGAAGAAACGATCACCAACAGGGTCGTTCACATTTTCAAACACCAAACCGGCTTCGATGGAGAAATTCTCAGAGAACTGGAGTGAGATTTCAGGTTCGATCACCGCAAATGTGTTGTGAAGTTCGTTTGCCTGTACGTCAGAATCGAACGCGTAATCATGTTCAATCTCGACGGGGATAACCGCTTCGATGCGCGGGTAGGAGGTTTCGGCCAGTGCCACAGCAGGCAGCAGGGAGAGGGCAGTTCCGCTCAACGCGATTTTCTTCAGCAAGTTGCTCATGATTTCCCATTTATCTAAGGCGCGCTGGAGGCGCGTGCCGGTTGTTAATTCTGGGAAGCATGGGTAAGGCCGAAGGCACCTAGTTGCAAATGATTTTCAACAACATTTGCGATTTCTACTAAGAATGTGTCGCGATTGCAACATTTTGTTGCGAGATGTTGCGGGAATATCTGGTCAGAAGGGCAGCAGCCGAGATGATCAACAAAGCTGCGGCGAAATAGGGCGCACCCGGCAATTCCCTGATGATCAGGGGGATGACAAGGATGATGATACCGAACCTAATCGTGTCGATCAGGATGGTGAGCAGGACAAAGGCAAGCACGTGCCGTCCAGGTCACGCGCGGTCCTGGTTCACGCGCGGTTATATCTCACGCCCCCAGTTTTCGTTTCAGCCTGCTCCGTAGTCTTTCGGCAGCATAAGCCAGACGGCAACAATAGGGATAGGAGGCGATGTTGGGCTTGATCCCCTATTTCGACCCGTTGTCGCGTATCAGTGTCTCGATTGCATTGCTGTAGTCGCTCACAGCTTTTTGTCCGCTATGCGTGAGTGCGTAAATCCCCGTTTGTATCCGCTCAAACCAGCCATAATGATTGTCAGCCATAATGCGCCTTGCTGTTTCAACACCGGACTGCTGAGCGACATGTGCTGCCTTTGTTGCCCCGTCTGCATGAAGGATGTGCAGACAGCGCAGGGCGTCTTGTCGGTAGGCGGTCATCAGACCCTGTCGGGTTGAACCGCCTTTGTTTGGGTCGCCCACGCGTTTGTCGAATTCTCTCAAAAGTTCTGTCTTTCTACGTTTCGACTTCCGCGGTGTGTACGGGGTGGGGTCAGCGTGAATTTCGACCTGCCCGTCCACCAGCCGCACGGTTATGAGTCCCAGACCCAGGCGTCGGCAAAGCGCTGTGTTGGCTTTGAGAGGTTTGCGGCCTGCAGCGCCCTGTCCGCGTGGGACAGCAATGTAGACAGTGTCGGTTAGTGCCTGACGGGCAATTGCCTGATGAAACAGTGACAAAGAGAATCCCGTTTTCATCTCTACGATGAGAGGGTCTTCTTCTCCCCGTCGCGCAACAATGTCAGCTGCTCCTATTTCGCTTTTGACCTCATAACCCTGACCTTCAAGCATCAGCTTGATGGGCGCATAGAGGTCTGTTTCTCGAACCGAAGATTTAGCCATGTACCTCAATAAACCGGTAAGGCTCGATTCTCCAACTTACGCTGTATGTTTAGAACGATCTGGGAAATAAGGCAGGAACGCCGTCGACGAGTTCGTCATAAATGCTACAGCTCTCCCGTTTTCTGGTCAGCATCATTGGTACAGAGATGATGACAAACAGCAGTTTGAGGGCAATAGCGTCTGCGTTCATCCAGAGCTCGGTTGCACCAGAGGCTAGCCCAAACATCCAGACGCCTCATCAGAGCAGGATTTCGCCGACATAGTCTGGATGCTGCAAGAGACGCAGACGCCTTTGGTGCAATTGGGCGCGTCTGGCGTTCTCGATGTTCGATACGCCTGCATTTGTTCGTCAGCAGCTGTTTCCAGCAGCATTGATGACGTTGTTGCTCCTTGTATCGCCCACCAGACGACGGCGATCGCCAGTGCATAAACGATCAGACTGACAATGATTGATCGAGGCGATGTCGGCGCCAGCTTGTGTTCTTCAATCTGCAGCAACCGGAATGTGAACGCCGTCGGGTCGTGACTGCGATCCGCGGATGAGTTTGCCGTTCAGTTTGCCGGTGGGTGTCCCGTTCTCGAATGCAACTTCACCGGAGATGATGCTGGCGGTATAGCCGCTCGCCTTCTGGATGAGACGTTTGCCGCCTGCGGGCAGGTCGTGGACGATTTGCGGGGAATGCATGCGCAGATTGTCAAAGTCGATCACATTCACGTCCGCCTTCATGCCAGGCGCCAGAATGCCGCGATCATGAAGACCCACAATCTCCGCATTTGCTTTTGTCTGGCCGTGGATGAGCCATTCGAGAGGTAGCTTGGGCCCGCGGGTTCTGTCCCGGCCCCAATGGGTGAGAAGGGTGGTCGGGAAACTCGCATCACATAGAATACCTACATGAGCACCGCCGTCACCTAAACCGAACGCCACGTTTGGATGGGTCATCATGGTGTGGACATCGTCCAGGCTGCCGCTCCCATAATTCATCAACGGGAAATAGAGCAGCGCATTGCCGTCGCGCTTCAACATCCAATCGAGGACTTGCGCGCGAGAGGTTTTTCCGTTTGCTTCTGCTACCGCTCCGGCGCTGTCTTCTGGTGCTGGTTCGTAATTTGGTGGATCACCTAGCTCGAACATTTTGTGATAGGCGGTGCAGAGCATGGTGATGATCTGGCCTTCGGGATAATCCGGCTCTTCTGCCAGTAGTTTTGCGCGGAAGGTGGGGTCGCTGAGTTCCTTCACCTGATGTTCCAACGAAAGATGTGCAATTTCGCGGAATGTCTGGTGGAGCAAGAAGGGATTGAGCGTAGAGGTAAGGCCGATCAACACACCGGTCGGACGCGGTGGGACTTGCCCGCGCATGGGTAGGCCTTTTGCCGCTGCCTCACCGATGCCGTCCAATACCTTTTTCCAGATGTCCGGGTGGCGGTCATCCTGTTCAATGGTAAGGGAGAGAGGACGACCGGAGACCTCCACCATGCCGCGCAGCATGGCGAACTCCGGCTCGAAATCCCAAAAGTCTGCAATCAGCTGGATGACACCTTTGTCGGATTTCCCCATGGCTGCCGCAATGCCGTGAAGTTCGGCCTGCTCGGCTTTGAAGCTCGGGGTGTGGGCACCGTTTTTATCTCGATGTTTTTCGGTCCGTGATGTTGAGAAGCCAAGGGCTCCGGCATTGAGTGCATCAACGACCAGCGCTGACATCTGTTTGATGTCGTCATCGTTGGCGGGCTCAAGGTCCGCGCCGCGTTGCCCCATGACATAGGCACGCAATGCGCCATGAGGAACCTGCAGGCCGATGTCCAGGGCGAGCGGGGACTCTTCGACTGCTTTCATATATTCCGGGAAGCTCTCCCAGCGCCAGTCGATGCCCTCGGCGAGCGCTGTGCCTGGAATGTCTTCAACACCTTCCATCAAGCCGATCAGCCAATCATGCTCGTCGGGTTTGCAAGGAGCGAAGCCGACACCGCAATTGCCCATGACTGCGGTGGTGACACCATGAAAGGTCGAGGGCTGAAGATAGGGGTCCCAGGTGACCTGGCCGTCGTAGTGAGTGTGAATGTCGACAAAGCCCGGTGTCACGATTTGGCCAGTCGCATCTATCTCTGTGCGGCCTTTGTCGCTGACATTGCCCACCAGTGTGATGTTCCGGCCATCGATGGCCACGTCAGCCTTAAAGGGTGGGCCGCCGGTGCCGTCATAGATGGTGCCACCGCGTATTACGAGATCGTGCATGAGGTCCTCCTCCCAAAGGCAATTCCATTGGGAGGAGTTTAATGCCCCTCGATGAAAAGTGCGAGTGGGAGGGCAGCTGGCAAGGGTTCCCTTGCGTATCCGAGTGATCTTTAGCTTGTCTGAGATTTACCGCGTTTCTGGATGCCCGCGCGGCGGCTTTCCAGGGCATCAGCTGAGACGGCAGAATTGGCGGCACCGGAGACTTTAAGCTCTGTTTTGAGTGCGTCCCCAAAGGTTTCAGCAAAACCGTCATCGATCAGTTTTTTATAGGCTGGCAGACATTCTGGAACCACCGTGAGCATATCCGCAGCCAGGCCTCGAGCAACGCTAAGCAGGTCTCCTGGTTCGACGACCCGGTTGACCAGACCCCATTCGGCAGCTTGCTCAGCGCTCAGGAAGTTGCCTGTGAGCGAGAGTTCTTTTGCGCGGTAGATTCCGATGGCCCGCGACAGTTTTTGCGACAGTCCCCAGCCTGGCAGAATACCGACGCGGGCGTGGGTATCAGCGAAGCGGCAATTGGTTGAGGCAATCAACACGTCGCACGCTAGCGCCAGTTCGAAACCGCCGGTGATCGCCACGCCGTTGATGGCACCGATCACAGGTCCGCTGAATTGATTGATGGACGTGACAGGATCTTTGTGGGTGACAGCATTGTCTGGCCCGGTCAAGCCTTGTTCGCCCAGTTCCTTGAGGTCGAGACCCGCACAAAAGGCGCGACCGGCGCCTGTGAGTACGGCAACCTGAATGTCAGGGTCGGCTTCCAGGTCCTGGAAGGTGTCGGCGATGGCCTCGCGAAGCGCGAGCGAAAGAGCATTCATCGCGGTTGGTCGGTTGAGGGTGACTGTGGCGATGCCGGCTGATTTTTCAACGAGAATGATGGGGTCTGACATGGCGCAATCCTTACAAGTGTCCGTGGCGGATAGGTGATTTTGGTGTGCAGGTCATAGCAGACAGCGATGGCTCAGGCCACCTTGTGGCTGGGGGGGG
>Ga0209345_10006908_pt1 | contig 10178 bp, 8 predicted proteins | sample Cruoilmetagenom7_FD_187294 | JGI IMG/M metagenome (GOLD analysis project Ga0209345, IMG submission 187294) | Oil polluted marine microbial communities from Coal Oil Point, Santa Barbara, California, USA - Sample 7 (SPAdes) (version 2) | ecosystem: Environmental > Aquatic > Marine > Oil seeps ... | reverse complement strand
GCCCACTGGTCAGCGCTATGCGCACCGCATCTTTGCGAAAATCGTCCTTTCGTTTCAGTCCCATAGTCCATCTCCTTTGTTGCATAATATGCTATCAAAGGGGCGGATTCAAACCGTGACAGGTCCAAAATTCCAGTAAATGCGCCGATCAGCAAGTAGCCAGCGACGAGCAACGCTACGACCATTGACATCTTCCTCAAAGGCACATGAAACCAATTTCCGACACCTAAACGGATGGAGCCATACAGAAAGACAACAAAGGTCGCCAATACGATAAGAAGGCTGCTGTAATGCGTCGGCATACTATAGTCGATCCAGCCGCTCATTTCATCGCGCCCATACAAGACTGAAAACAAATCGACGACTAACCAAGCCACTATATTCTCGGCACTCGATGACAAGTAAAAGGTTTGGAGCTTCATGCAAATAGCGATCAGAACCCCCAAAACAGTACACCGAAAAATTCCACGCATCATCCTGAGGCCGACTTCATTGCGCTCGCGCTGACAATTAACCTCCGACCGAAGCTTCGACGCCTCCCCAGTTTTCCAAAGATCATGGGCCAACGTATAAAGCAAAATGAGACCTACGAAGAAAAGATAGAAGCACAGGCACATATATATGTAAGCGAGCCCTGTGAACCCGATGGCTTCCGGCATCGATATGACCTCAGGGCGCACAATCGCTATCGATCCCCAATCCATCGCGTAGTCGCCACCGCCTTTCAACAACGGGATCAAACGCACGCCGATCCACTGTAATAGACCGGCGAACGCCTAACAAATCAAAAAACCCGCCCAATAGGTGTACGAAGAAGCTTCAACATTGCGCGCCCAGCCATCGTCGCTGTCCATCCGGCCGCCCTGAGCTACAAGCTTTAAGCGCCCCTCATCTTTCCAAAATACCAGCAGTTCAACCACGAACGCAAAAAACAGTGGCACGAACACCATGAAGAGTAATGTCCAATTTGGGGCCCAAATAAACCCTACCTGCTTAATAGGGCCATCCTCCGGGCCGTAAGTTACGTTGTGAACACCTGTAAGATACGACAAAAACCCAAGAGCAACGGCACCTGCAAACACCGAGGCCGGTAAATCCAAGGGAGATCCGCGACTAAAAACCGTTTCTGATCTCATCGCCAAACTCAAACGCCGGCTTGCCCCCTTGGCGTCATTATCCAGTGCCATCTCTGCCGGGGACTCTGTCTCGTCAGCGAAGGTCGCAGTCTGCGCCATACCTAGAGGCCCCAGCGCACCGCTGCTTCCCGCTCTCTTCCGCTCTCGCCTCTTGGCCGTCAACCGCGATTGCGCCGCACTTAGCTCCATCTGCCATTCGTTGGTTGCCACCGGATCATCGCACCCAAAAACCCTCGCCAGCCAATGAATGTTGTCAGTGCTAATCCCGTTCAAGTTATCTTGAAACCAAAGCTGCACCGTTCGCAGATCGACCCCATCCCGGTTGGCATCGATCTGTGAAATCGCATCTGCAAGACGATCAGCCGTCCACGGTCCTTGGGGAAACCCATCTTTATCCACGAGCCGACCCACACCTGCCGAGGTAAGGCGCTTGAACAGTTCCTTGAAATCACTGCCGTCTTTCTGGGGGGGTAGAAAGTATTTACCGTTCTTTATCAACTACCTACATACTTTCGTTGCGTTTCTTTTCGTAAGTCTACGTATCTCATCGTGCCTTCGTTCGCGTTATCATTGCAAAATGCAACCTGTGATTGGTGCGAGAACGAGCGGTATTTTTCTCAAACCTATGAATTTTGCCATTCGGCAGAGGCGAACGAAGTGTTGAGTGAAGCGATCGGAACCTTGGCCGACCCAGCAACGGGCGGGGTCAAAAATAGATTAGAAGCGAGAGTTATAAAACGCATTTTTGACCGACAATCGCGGGACGTGGTTGGATGGCTTTATGAATGGAACACCGGTGAATGGGAACCAATGTGGAAGAACGGAAAGTGCGATGATATCGTTTATGAGTAGCGCTGCGGTTTTTGACCCCGTAACACAAACCCTCGTTTGTGAAAGCGGCCTATCGCTATGATGGACCTGAATTCACACAATGCGGACGAACCTGACTTTTACTCTATTTGCCTGAAGGTCAGCTTTTTGCGTATCGCGACGGGCCAATCTGGTAGGGGCGGCGGCTAGCTGACCTTCGCAGCAGGGCGCGAAATCGTGAATGTATCACGGAAGCCGACATTCATGAAATTATGACAAATAGCCCGACATTGTCGGCAATGCGAATTTAAGCACTGACTGGACCAACTTGACTTGTTGAAAGCACACTTAGTTTTTGGCGGATGAAAATCCGATAGCTTGGTGAAAAATCTGCCAGTGGCTTGGTCTGGCGGGTCGAATAGGGCTTTTCGGCTTTGATAAAGTACGCCAAACAGAAGATCATGTTCGATACTGGTTATTTCGACGTATTGCTATGAAATGTTGCGGAAACGCCGATAGATGGAGCGAGCGTGGCTACCGGGATGCAGGATTAGTCTTCCTTGACTCAAGGCTTTTTGACCCCGAAGAGAGCAGCTAACATGACCAAACAAGTGTCCGCCAGCCCTGCATCGGCAGGCCAATAGACGCGTGGGCATAAATCTCATAGACTGGATGGGTGCAAACTAACGTGTAAGGGAAAATAATAAAAACAATGGAACTCAAATGGCTCGAAGACTTTCTGGCGCTGAGTGCCACTGGTAATTTTCGTATCGCTTCTGAACAACGCTGCGTTTCACAGCCTGCATTCAGCCGCCGCATTCAGGCGCTTGAGAACTGGATTGAAGCACAGCTTATTGATCGCTCAGTCCAGCCTGCCCGGTTGACTGAAGCGGGCAGGTTGTTTCACCCGGTGGCACAGAATATCGTTGATCAGGCCGATTTTGGAAAATCCGAGATACGGACATTGGTGCGTGAAGATAAAGAAAGAATTCGATTTGCGACGCTCACAACTCTGGCACAGGTTTTTTTGCCTTCGTGGCTGAAAAACCTTCAACCTTTCATTGATGCCAGTCAGTTTGTGGTGAAAACTGAATATGACACAATTGCGGATTATTTCGCGGCGGCGGAAAGTAACTCTGTCGACTTTTTCGTCTGCTATGAGGATCCAAAAAACAAGCTTTTTAGGGATGAGACCGTTTTCAGTTCACTGAAGCTTGCAGAAGAATTTCTGGTGCCGGTGATCAGCCCTGACGCGCATGGTGTGCCACGCTGGTGGCTACCGGATCGTCCCACGGGACCCATTCCGTGCCTGCATACCCTTACCCCGAATACGCCGTCGCCAGTCCGCCATCACATGCAAAGCAAGTATGGTGATTTGACGTTCAAATCGGTTTATGAAAGTTCGATTGCGCCAACCCTCAAAGCAATGGCCATTGAGGGATTCGGTTTGGCCTGGATACCCAGCGCGCATGTGGTTGATGACCTCAAATGCGGGCGTCTTGTGCGGGCGGCAGAGCCACAAGACGACATTTTCGTTGATATCAATATTTACCGTTGCAGCAAGCACAACGAGCCCCGGGTGGAAAAGTTCTGGCAGGCATTGCTGGACCGAAAACTGGACACCAGAAACTAACCTGCACAAAGCCTCGGGAGTATCTGAACCGTTTTGTGAATGACCGTCCATTTCGATGCGATTTTTGCATGAGTTGCACTAAAAATAGCATTGGACAGGTCTCGCTTCGAATTCTTAGTGTCACCGATACAACAAAAACTTGGGAGATTTGTATGAAACTTCGATCACGTATAGCGTCCACCGTCGCGCTGGCAGTCATTGCCGCCTCGGGTGCGACCGCTGTGTCTGCACAAAGCACACTGGAGGTTGTTAAGGAACGTGGGCATCTGCGCTGTCAGGTTGGCCCTCCATCCCCAGGATATTACAATCTTGATTCCGAGGGTAACTGGTATGGCCTTGATGTTTCGGTCTGTCAGGCTGTTGCCGCCGCCATTTTTGGCGACAAGACGGCGCTGGAAATTCAGTCGGTCAGCTCGCAGGCGCGCTTCACTGCCCTAGCAAACGGCGAGTCGGATATGCTGTCACGCACAGCGACATGGACTCTGACCCGCGACACCCAGCTTGGCCTCGATTTCCTGACACCAAACTTTTATGATGGTCAGGGCTTTACGGTTCGCAGAGACAGCGGCATCACCAGCGCATTTGAACTGGCTGGCGCTAAAGTCTGTGTGACCACCGGTACCACAACCGAACTAAACCTGACAGACTTCAGCCGTGCAAATAATCTGGGTATCAGCAACGTCACGTTCGAAGATTATAACGTGCGCGATGACACATATCTGAACGGCGGCTGTGATGCGGTGACCGGCGACAAATCGTCGATGGCTGGCAATATATCGGCTTTCCCAGTTCCGGCTGATCACATGATCCTGCCTGAAACCCTGTCGAAAGAGCCTCTGGCTCCTGCCGTTCGCCAAGGTGACAATCAGTGGTCCGACATCGTTCGCTGGACTGTTTTCGCTCTGATCAATGCTGAAGAGTTGGGTATCACTCAGGCAAATGTTGATGAAATGAGGGCCAATTCAACCGATCCTAACGTGCTTCGCATGCTGGGCGTCGAAAGCAACCTGAATGAAGGTCTCGGCCTTGAACCAGATTGGGCTTACAACATTATCAAAGCTGTTGGTAACTACGGCGAGATCTATGAAGCCTACATGGGTGACGGTGAACTTGGTATTGGCATCCCTCGTGATGGTTCGCTGAATGCGCTCTGGACCAACGGCGGCCTGATGTATTCGCCACCTATGCGTTAAACGAAAAGCAATCTGTGGCGCCGGGCCGGTGGTCTGGCGCCTTTTTTAAACCGGGGTCGACACCCGGCAAGAAAACCGACAGCGGGATGATGATCGTGAGCAAGGAAGCCAAGCCAAAGGCTGAAATACGTGTGCGGCCGAAAGAAGAGTTCAATTTTTTTCAGGATCAGCGGGTACGCTCGGCGCTATACCAGCTTTTAACCGCTGGGATTGTCGGCTGGCTTGCCTGGTACCTGATCAGCAATACCGCACATAATCTCGAAGTTCGCGGTATGAATACCGGATTTGGGTTCTGGAACGTGTCGGCGGGGTTTGATGCGGATTTCAAACTGGTCGATTATACCCCTGGCATTGGCACCTATGGCGACATCTTATGGATTGGCGCGCTGAACACGCTGCTGATTTCTTTTCTAGCGATTGTCCTCAGCACAATACTTGGTTTTTTCGTAGGCGTGCTGCGCCTTTCAAGCAACTGGCTGGTTGCCAAGGTGGCACTGGCTTTCGTTGAAGTTTTCCGCAATGTGCCACTGCTTATTCAAATCGTATTTTGGTATATCGGCGTTTTCAGCCTGCTGCCGGTGGTAAAAAAATCACTCGATCTGTCACTCGGTGCCGAGCGGGTAGTTCTAAATAATCGCGGGCTTTATATGTCCACCCCGATCCCCGGAGATCTGTTCTGGATGACGCTTGCTACACTGCTTGCTGCGGTTATAGGTGCGCTCATTTTCCGGCACCGCGCCCATAAAGTTCAAGATAAATCAGGGAAACAAATCAAAACGCTGCTGCCTTCGATTGCCGCGATCATATTGCTGCCGCTTATTGTATTTCTTGCCACAGGCATGCCGCTGGAATGGGATGTGCCGGTTCTCACGGGCTTTAACTATGTTGGCGGTACAAGTTTACCTCCAGCGTTTCTGGCCCTGCTTGTGTCACTCAGCATCTACCACGCGGCACATATCGCCGAATCCGTGCGTGCCGGCATTCTTTCGGTCAAAAAAGGGCAGAGCGAAGCTGCGCTGTCGATTGGGCTTAAGCCGGGTCGGGTAATGTCGATGGTTGTTATTCCACAGGCGATGCCCGCCATTGTGCCACCCTTGATCAGCAATTGGATGAACACCGTTAAAAACTCGTCTCTGGCTGTTGCGATCGGTTATTCGGACATCGTGTCGCTGTTTATGCAAACCTCCCTAAATCAGGCCGGATATGCGGTGGAGATGGTCGGGATGACCATGGCGTTCTACATGTTTATCAGTCTGACAATCTCGTTCTTCCTGAACATCTATAACAAACGTGTACAACTGGTGGAGCGCTAGGTCATGGCTATTATCAAGGCTAAAAAGACTCCTGATCGCTCGGCACCGGCATCGGAAACTTCGGTTCTTGGCTGGTTGCAGAAAAACCTGTTCAGTTCCGCGTTCAACACGGCTCTGACGCTGTTCACCCTCTATATCATCTACCTGACGATCAGTGGCGTGTATGTTTGGGGTTTAGCAGATGCAACATTTGTCGCAGAAAACCGACGCGAGTGTTATGACAACAGCCTAACCGGTGCTTGCTGGGCTGGCGTGATCGACTGGCTCGACAACATATTCTACGGCCGCTATCCACGCGAGGAAATCTGGCGGATCAATTTCGGTGGGCTTTTGTTGGCACTGTGGATGGCGCCGCTCTGGATAAGCCGCGTAAAAGGTAAAGTCCTTGTCGGCGCAACTGTGGTAGTTTTCTACCCCTTCCTTGCAGGTTACCTCTTCGCTGGCGGTGACAAGGGCTTTTTCATGCAGTTTATGATTTCTGGCGCAATTGTGGCCTTTGCCATCAACATGGCAAACACGATCACCGGTTTGACAAAAAATCTTGGGCTAAACGCATTCCTTATTCAGTCTCTGGGGCAAACCAAAGCAACCGACAAAACCCAGCGTAATATCTTGCTCTTGCTGGCGGCCTTTGCCTTTGGTGCCGCTTATCTCTGGCAGATGAGCTGGTCGTTTGAAGGCGTAACTTGGACCAAATGGGGCGGGCTGTTCCTGACTCTGGTGATTTCCGGCATCGGCATCGCATCGGCCCTGCCCGGTGGCATCATTCTGGCACTGGGACGACGTTCAAAGCTGCCGATTGTCCGGGTGCTCTCCACCGGCTTTATCGAGGTGTTCCGCTCGGTGCCACTGATTACTGTTCTGTTCATGGCCACAACCATGTTCCCGTTGTTCATGCCAGAAGGCTTTGTTCTGAATAAACTGGTGCAGGTGATAATCGCCGTGATCCTGTTCAACGCCTGTTACATGGCCGAAACCGTCCGCGCAGGCCTTCAGGCCATCCCCAAGGGGCAGTTTGAAGGAGCGCATACCATTGGCCTTGGCTATTGGGGGACTATGGGGCTGATTATCATGCCGCAGGCCCTAAAACACATGATCCCCAATATCGTTGGCAGCTTCATCGGCTTGCTGAAAGATACCACGCTGGTGTCGATCATCGGGCTGTTTGATATCCTCGGCATGCTGCGCTCAATCAGCAAAGATGTGCCATGGCTTGGCCTACACAAAGAACCGCTGGTCTTCGGCGCGGTCCTGTTCTTTTTACTCTGCTTCTCAATGTCCAAATACAGTCGGCATCTCGAAGTGAAACTGTCGGCTGGCCGAAAACATTGAGGAAGAAAACCATGAGTGACACACAAACAAAAGGTCAGTTGGCTTCGGCGATTTCAACCGAGGTGATGATCGAAATTAATCAGATGAACAAATGGTACGGCGCGTTCCATGTTCTCAAAGATATCAATCTAACAGTTCATAAGGGCGAGCGGATTGTGATCTGCGGCCCGTCGGGTTCGGGTAAATCCACCCTGATCCGCTGTATCAATGCACTGGAAGAACATCAGGAAGGCGAGATTATTGTTGATGGGATACTGCTGGGCAAAAACCTGAAAAACCTTGACCATATCCGCACCGAAGTCGGCATGGTGTTCCAGAATTTCAACCTGTTTCCACACCTGACCATTCTGGAAAATCTGACGATGGGTCCGATCTGGGTGCGCAAGAAAAACAAAGCCGATGCGATTGAAACCGCGATGACCTATCTGGAGCGGGTAAAAATACCCGAGCAGGCCGACAAATACCCCGGACAATTGTCCGGCGGTCAGCAACAGCGGGTGGCGATTGCGCGCTCGCTTTGCATGAACCCGAAGATCATGCTTTTTGACGAACCGACTTCGGCACTGGATCCCGAGATGATCAAAGAGGTGCTGGATGTGATGGTCGATCTTGCTGACACGGGCATGACGATGATCGTGGTGACGCATGAGATGGGCTTTGCCAAAACCATCGCGGACGAGGTGATTTTCATGGATGAAGGCGACATTGTCGAGCGTAACAACCCTGACGCGTTCTTCGGCAATCCTGAACATGAGCGTACGCAGAAGTTTCTTAGCCAGATACTCTAGCCTTTTGTCCTAAGATTGCTTTTCCCGAGGTTTATGCAAATGATCAAAGTCACTGAACGCGAAAACCCTGTAGATATGGTCACGTTTCGTGAATCGGACCGCCTATTCCTGAACCCACTGGAAACCGATGACTGGCGTATCCGGCGGGTCGTCCACGATAAGGTTGTCGCTTGCGCCAACTCCCTGCCGGATGGGCTGTGCCTGATGGTCTTTGACGCCTTTCGCCCCCGGTCACGCCAATGGGAATTATGGCGTCCGGTAATTGCCCGAATAACCTCGGACAACCCCGACTGGAGTGCTGCGCAGGTTTATACCGAGGCCTCACGCTGGGTTGCCCCACCTGACGGGTTTGGCAGCGGCCATCAGGCCGGGGCCGCAGTTGACGTGAAATTGGCCCTCCCGGATCGAACAGAGCTGGATTTCGGTGGTGCAATGAAAGGTTTGTCCGGTACGGCCCCGACCAATTGGCCAGTGCCGCCTGAAATTCGCAAAAACCGCAACATGCTGGTGGATGCGATGCATGCCACTGGCATGATTAACTATCCCGACGAGTGGTGGCATTTTTCCTACGGTGACCGGCTGTGGGCCGAAGTGACCATGCGCGATACAGCCTTTTTCGCACCGATTGATTGAACCGCCTAAATAACAATAACAGACGAAAGCCAACGCCATGCCCACCAGTTTCTTTTCCGCCCCAGGCAAGTTCTATCGCGGAAATCTGCACACCCATTCAACCCAGTCAGATGGGGTGCTGGAGCCGCAAGAGGTCTGTCGCCGTTATCAGGCCGAGGGCTATGATTTTATCGCGCTGACCGACCACTATGTCGGGCTGTTTGATTATCCGATCACCGACACAACCCCCTTCCACAATGACGGATTTACTACCATTCCGAGCGCCGAACTCCACACGGGTTCCATGGAGAACGGTCATTTATGGCATATTGTGGCCGTCGGTCTGCCCGGCGATTTCACCCCGCCCGATGCACCGCATTTTCGCCCGGTGAAAGGATCTGAAACCGGCGCTTCGATTGCGCAGCGCGCAAGCGATGCCGGGGCGTTTGTAGCCATCGCGCACCCCCATTGGTCCGGACTAAGCGAAGCCGACGCCCGTACAATTACCTCCGCCCATGCGGTCGAGGTTTATAATCATGGATGCGTCGTTGACAATGATCGCGGCGAAGGTTTCGTGACTCTGGAACACCTGTTGAATAGTGGTCGCAAATTGAACCTGATCGCCACCGATGACGCCCATTTCAACACGCCCGATTTCTTTGGCGGTTGGGTAATGGTCAAAGCGGTGCAAAACACCCCCGAAGCCCTGTTGGCGGCGCTGAAAGCGGGCGAATTCTATGCCAGTACTGGCCCGCAAATCAACGATATCCGCTTTACCGATGAGGGTGTCAGGATTGACTGCTCCTCAGCAGCAACCATAATCGTCCAGGGCAAGGGAACATCAATGGCAACCCTGCACGGAAATTCGATGACGACCGCACTGCTTTCTCTAGAACGTCTGGGAGATTCCCCGTGGCTTCGCGTTACTATTATTGACCGCGCGGGCAAACGAGCTTGGTCAAACCCTATCTGGCTGAACAGTTAAGAGTGCGAAACAGGCCTTTCAGAAGGTGTCCTCGGTGCCGCACAGTGGGAAAAGCGTATTCTCGACCTTATGTTAACTTGAGGTTTCAGAATGGGTTTCTAACCTTTGAAAGGGCGTTGAAAAGTGGTGTCCGGGATCAGCGCCTATGGGTCCAAATAGCATGATTTGATAAGGGAGTGTTTCTGGTTCATCGTGACCACCAAGGAGTGGAAGATGAGACATACGACTGGAACACGCAAAAGCCCTGGCGAGAAGATCGTCAAGGACATCAAGCGGGCAACGCGCAAACAGTATTCGTCAGAAGAGAATATCCGGATTGTTTTGGACGGCCTGCGTGGTGAAGACAGCATTGCTGAACTGTGTCGACGTGAAGGCA
>Ga0209345_10006907_pt1 | contig 10179 bp, 4 predicted proteins | sample Cruoilmetagenom7_FD_187294 | JGI IMG/M metagenome (GOLD analysis project Ga0209345, IMG submission 187294) | Oil polluted marine microbial communities from Coal Oil Point, Santa Barbara, California, USA - Sample 7 (SPAdes) (version 2) | ecosystem: Environmental > Aquatic > Marine > Oil seeps ... | reverse complement strand
TTTTATACTTGTGGGGGATGTGAACCAGCTCCCTTCCATAGGGCCTGGAAAGGTGCTGAATGATATAATAGATTCAAAAAAAGTATCAGTGGTGAAACTTGAGGAAATATTTCGCCAGGCAAAACAAAGCAGTATTGTCGTTAATGCCCATAGAATTAATATGGGGAAAATGCCTGTTTTCAAGCATTTAGAAAAAAGCACCGACCTTTTTTTCATGGAGGAGGATGACCCCCAAAGGGTTTTGGAACTAATAACAGAACTTGTAAAAATAAGGCTTCCCGTTAAATTTAATCTGGATCCAGGGAAGGATATTCAGGTCCTGACTCCAATGCATAAAGGCGTTGTCGGCTCAGGGAACCTTAATGAAAAGCTCCAGGAGGCATTAAATCCTGGGGGCTTTGAAATTAAAAGGGGAAACAGGGTTTACAGGCTTAAAGATAAAGTAATGCAGATTAGAAATAATTATGACAAGCGTGTATTTAACGGTGATATAGGCTGGATTATTAAAATTTCACCGGAGGATCAGACCCTGTTTATATCCTTTGACGGCAGGGATATTCTTTATGATTTTGCCCAGCTAGATGAAATTGTTTTGGCATATGCTGTTTCTGTACATAAAGCTCAGGGTTCGGAATATCCTGCCGTGGTTATTCCTCTCCTTATGCAGCACTATATCCTTTTGCAGAGGAACCTTATATATACGGCAATAACCAGAGGGAAAAGGCTTGTGGTGATAGTGGGGACTAAAAAAGCCCTGGCAATTGGAGTGAGAAACAATAAGATAATGCATAGGTATACTTTTTTAAAACAGAGACTCTTGTAGCTTTTCAACTGATATGTATATAAATGGGTAATTATGGATATTCAGATAATAAATTTCATACGGCCAGATGTTAAAACTGAGCTATGGTGAAATTATTTATGTGACGGTCTATATTTAGGGCTCGTACAAAAATAACTTGACCTTTTAAGCGCCGATGCATCCCGCCTGGCTGCGTTCCGAAATCTCAGAATATCCTGTCTTGCGTTTTCGCGCCTTGCCAGACGGGTGCCTCAACACTTAAAATGGCCGACTTATTCTTTAACGAACCCGTAGCGAATATGTACTCTTAAATCAGCGACGCTGAATACTTACAAACACTCATTCTTCATCTGTTGGTTTATACATTATTTATTTCCAGCTTTATTTTTTTTACTTAGGGATAAAAAGTGTAAATAACTTTTTATTGGCCTGAAAAGGAATAATTTTTATGAATGAATTTAAAGTCAAATTTCTTCCCCATGAGAAAGAAATAACAGTTCCCCAGGGAACAATCCTGATCCGTGCTGCCATGGAAGCCGGTGTACATATTAATGCTTCCTGCGGTGGCGAGGGGGTTTGTGGAAAATGTCGCGTTCTTCTGGAAAAAGGGACGGTGAAAGAAGGAATTTCCGAAAGGCTAAGTAAAGAAGATATTGAAAAGGGCTACAGGCTGGCCTGCCGATCCATTGTGACCGGTGACCTGGAAGTAAGGGTACCCATTGAATCGAGTATGGATGCCGGCATATTGAATAAACAGAGTACCCCTAGAAAAGCTGCCCATATAAAAAGGATGGATTTTGGGCAGCTAAAGGAAGAAGGGCTCTTTGTCCCCCCCGTGGAAAAAATTTATATAGAACTTCCTGAGCCCGACTCCATGGACCATCTTCCGGACGTGACCAGGCTTGTTGTTTTTCTTAAACAACATTATAAAGAACGCCACCTGGTGGTGGATCTTTCTGTTATAAAGAGAATTCCGGATATTTTCCGCGAAAAAAAATTCAAGGTGACAGTAACCCTCATGCGTCCCGTGCAGGAGACAGGACGAACCCATATAGTCAATATTCAGCCTGGGGATACCATGAGCTATAATTATGGAATCGCCCTGGATATTGGAACAACAACCGTATATGCACAGCTTATCGACCTTATTACAGGAAAGACTCTATCCCAGTTTGGACAGTTCAACGGACAGATAAGTTATGGGGAAGATGTTATAACAAGGATCATGGTTGCTGAAAAACCTGGGGGACTTGAAGAAATTCAAAAAGCTGTTATTGATACGATCAATAAGGTTTTTAAAACTGTTATAAAACGGGCAGAAATCAACGAAGATCATATCTCCTCTGTCACTCTGGCAGGAAATACCACAATGACCCAGCTCTTACTCGGCGTGAATCCACGCTATATCAGGCGGTCTCCCTATGTCCCCACTTCAACAATTTACCCCCCTGTAAGGGCTGTTGATCTTGGCGTTGACCTGAAAGAGCATGTGACCGCCATGGTTTATCCTGTTATATCAAGTTATGTGGGAGGCGATATTGTTTCCGGTGTCATGGGCTCCGGGATGTATAGAACCGAAAAGCTGACCCTTTTGATGGATATAGGGACAAATGCTGAAATTGTTGTGGGGAATAAGGAGTGGCTTGCCTGTGCTGCATGTTCTGCAGGGCCGGCATTTGAAGGGGGAGGGATTGAATTTGGGATGAGGGCAACCAAGGGGGCCATAGAGGATTTTTCCCTGGATCCGGCCACGCTGGAGCCGATGAACATAACCATAGGGGGTGTGAGGCCAAAGGGAATTTGCGGATCAGGCCTTATAATCATAGTCGCAACTATGTTTGAGATGGGCGTTATAAATAATCGTGGCAAGTTTGACAGGGGTATGAATACCCCTAGAATACGTGAAAAAAATGGTATATACGAATACGTGCTGGCATGGGAAGGTGATGCTCAGGTGGACAGGGATGTGGTAATTACAGAAATAGATATTGAAAACCTGATCAGGGCAAAGGGGGCAATATACAGCGGATGTACGACTCTGCTTGGGGAAGTTGGTATGAATATTCAGGATGTGGAACAGGTTTTTCTGGCGGGGGGATTTGGGAGCTATGTTGATCTGGAAAAAGCAATGGTGATCGGCCTTCTTCCTGAAATGGATCATGCAAAAATCACCTTTATTGGAAACAGTTCCCTTATGGGATCAAAAATGGGGGTTCTTACAAATCGTCTTAGAAAAGATGTTGTGGATGTAATCAGTAAAATGACAAATTTTGAACTTTCTGAAACCCCTTCATACATGGATAATTATATGGCGGCTCTTTTTTTGCCCCACACAGATACTCAATATTTTCCAAGATTAAAAAGAAGAATGGAAGAACGGAGAAAAATTAATAAAAAAGGATAAAAAATGGAAAAAGATAAAACTGTACCTTATGCAGATGTTTTAAAAGAGGATTTTTACTGCCATTGCGGGGCATGGGTCTATTGTCCTGAAATGAACGGCAAAAAGCTTGATGAAGAGCAAAACGAAATTGCGTGTATAGGTGAAGGTTGTGCCAAACGTGATGGTGATGGAGAATATATGGAATGTCCGGAATGTGGTACAATATATTATCTAACGTAACGGGTTTGCACATAAATGATTTCACTCCATTATCGGTGCCGGAGTATTATAATACTTTTTGTAACTATTCAGCTATATGTACGGCAGCAGGTATAATCTGATTAAACCATGAAAAACTCACAGACAAGAGGTCGTAAAGAAAGAATCTGTTAAAAATATAAACTTGCGTAATAGTATACCAGGAAATAACCTCAATAAGTTCAGCCCTGATGGATTCTTTCTGAACGCTCTCTAATCCGTTCAAACAATTTCAAAGTTTTAATCAGATCATACCTGCTGCGTCTTTTGAACCAGCAACGCTGAATGGTTACTACTTTTTTTACCTTAACTTTAAGTAATAAATAGATTGTTGACAAATAAATGTTTTGTATGTACATATGTATGTGAAAAAGAATATCTTTAATCATGAGTCTGAATAAAAGTAGGCGGAGGTGAAAGTCTTTTTAAAGGTGGTTTTATAGAAAGTTTATGTTTAATGATGGGTAAATAGTCGGTTAACCCTTTGGGTTTTATTTTAAATAGTGCCGGAACGAAAACCGTCTTTTTCGCCGATACCTGCGCCGGGTCAAATTTTATGCGCAATGAAACATTAGTGCAATCTTCGAAATATTTTATATATTCCTGCGGTTAAAATTTTTGCCCGCCTTGATATCGACGAAAAATCCTAGCTTTCGTTCAGGCACTATTTGCTCACGTTATTTGATTTTATATCTATCCTGATTGAACATAAAAATGCTGATCTTTGTTTTTTTTTGAATTTATTATACTAGTATACTTAGGAGGTAACTTTGGGTTTCGAAATATTTAAAGAATCCTATGCTGGTGGTATTAGAGAAATTTCCATAGGTAAGGGGGATAAAGCCGTTACTGTAGGTGGTGAAACGAGCTATCCCTTATACCTTTTTGAAGGGGATATGCCAAACAAGCCGAAAATAGCAATGGAAGTTTGGGATATAAATCCTGAAGACTGGCCGGAATCGGCGGTTAGTCCCTTTAAAGACGTAGTTTCAGATCCTGCTGCATGGGCAAAAAAATGTGTTGACGAGTTTGGGGCAGAACTGATTGTTCTTCAGCTGAAAAGTATCGACCCCAATGGGGAGAATGCCAGTCCCGATGCTGCTGCCGCAACAGTGAAAAAGGTTCTGGCTGCAATTGATGTCCCTTTAATAGTCTGGGGTTGTGCCAATCCTGATAAAGATGAGGATGTTTTAAAAAAGATAGCTGAAGAAACTCAGGGTGCAAATCTTACTATAGGACCGGTGGAAGATAAAAATCATAAAGGGATAGGGGCTGCTGCAATGGGTTATGGGCATACCTTAATCTCATCTTCCCCCATAGACGTTAACCTTGCAAAACAGGTAAATATTCTTCTGGAAAATCTTGGCGTGCCTGCTGATCGGATGCTCATTGATCCCACCACAGGCGGGCTTGGTTATGGCATGGAATATTCCTATTCTGTTATGGAACGTCTAAGAATGGCAGCCATGGCCCAGGGGGACGATAAGCTTCAGTATCCCATAATAAATAATCTGGGAAATGAAGTGTGGAAATGCAAGGAAGCAAAGCAGAGCGTGGAAGATGCCCCTACTTTGGGTGATCCGGAAAAACGTGGTATTCTCATGGAAGCTGTGGGAGCTGTATCATACTTGATGGCAGGTGCGGATATTCTCATTATGAGGCATCCGGAAGCTATAAGGCTTGTACAGGCATTTATCGATCTTGCAGTGGACGGCGGAAGTGCCGCTGATGTTGCCGGAATTACCAAACAGCTCGATGATGTTAACATCGATTTTGCTGCTCTGGCACCAGAGCCTGATCTTACCATTGAAGAAGAAGTGAAAAAAGAAGCCCCTGCTAAAAAGGCTGCTCCGGCAAAACCGGCTGCCCCTGTGGCTCCAAAGGCTGAGGTAAAAGCAGCACCAAAAGTAGAGGCTGCTCCTGTAGTAAGTGAAGAGCCAAAGGTTGATCCTGCGGTGCCAGCAAAGGCAAAAGCTGAGGCCGAGGCAAAAGCAAAAGCTGATGCTGAAGCAAAAGTGAAAGCTGAAGCCGCGGCAAAGGTAAAAGCTGAGGCTGACGCAAAGGCAAAAGCTGAAGCTGACGCAAAGGCAAAAATTGAGGCCGAGGCAAAAGCAATAGCAGATGAGGCAGCCAAACGTGAGGCTGAAGAAGACGCTATCAGGCAAAAAAGAGCGGAAGAGCAGGAAGAAAGAGCTGCAAATGCCGCTGCTGGAACAGAGAAAAAAGTTACAAAGACTGCATCCAAAACCCAGAAGTCAGCTTTATCCAAGTTTAAAAAAATTAAACGATAATGCGTCTACTGAATTAGCGGTCAAAATCTTTGGTCAACCTGCTGCAGACTTTTTAAAAATTATTAAGGTCAGAAGTACTTTTTTGATAAAGTATTAAAAACTAATACGGTTTAGATCGTAAATTTATATATAACATGAGGAGGAACCTCAAATGTCAGACGAAAAGAAAAAAACAGTTAAGGCACCAAAACTGGCTGATCCTGTTGCATCGTCCATAGATGTGGCAACACAGGAGATGATAGCCCGTTCCCATGAATTAAATGTTGAAACAATATTTGACAGAGCCCTTACAATGAAACAGTGTGCCATAGGTATTCAGGGTACATGCTGTAAAAACTGCGCCATGGGTCCATGTCGTCTCCCCCTTCCCAAGGGTGGTGTGGAAGGTGAAGATACAAGAAAGGGACTTTGCGGAGCAACAGCCAATACAATTGCTGCCCGTAATTTTATTAGAATGATAGCAGGGGGGGCGGCGGCCCACTCTGATCATGGTCGTTGTGTTGCAGAAGTTTTCATGTCTGCTGCAAAAAAAGAGACAGAAGCCTACCAGATTAAGGATGAGGAAAAGCTTTTACAGGTTGCTGGAAACCTTGGGGTTGCAACAACCGTTGAGGTGGACGGAGAAGAGCTTGACCGGGATATGGATGAAATCGCGGTTGAAGTTGCTGAAGTTGCTTTAAATGAGTGGGGAAAACCTGAAGGTGAACTCCTTTATTTAAAGAGAGCTCCTGAGCCCCGTTATGAGATATGGAAAAAACAGGGCGTTTTACCAAGAAATATTGACAGGGAAATCGTTGAGATTATGCATCGTACCCACATGGGGGTTGACCAGGATTACAAAAATCTGATCAAGCAGGGTACCAGAGCATCTTTGGCCGATGGCTGGGGCGGGTCAATGCTTGCAACAGACCTCCAGGACATTCTCTTTGGCACTCCTTATCCTCTTCAGTCCGAGGCCAACCTTGGTGTTATGAAAGAGGATCATGTTAATATCATTGTTCATGGTCATGAGCCTGTACTTTCTGAAATGATTATTGCTGTGGCGCAAAAGCAGGAAATGGTTGATTATGCAACCGAAAAGGGTGCAAAGGGGATACAGCTTTCAGGGATTTGCTGTACAGCCAATGAAATGCTTCAGAGGCACGGCGTTCCTCTTTGCGGTACATTCTTGCAGCAGGAACTGGCTATAATAACCGGCGCATGTGATGCAATGGTGGTGGACATACAGTGTGTTATGCAGAATCTTGCCAATGTTGCAAAATGTTTTCATACAAAACTTATTACAACCCATCCCATTGCCAAGATGGAACAGGATAATGTTATACATATTGAGTTTGATGAGCACCATGCCATCGAAGATGCAGAACGTATTGTAAAAATGGCAATAGATAATTTTCAAAATCGTGGTTCAGAGGTAATGATTCCTCAGCATAAGGCTCCGGTTGTTGCCGGGTTCGGCCTTGAATCAACAGAATATCATCTCGGAGGGACATTCCGCGGAACTTATTATACCCTAAATGATAATATAATCAACGGTCGCATCCGTGGTGTTGCAGGTGTTGTAGGGTGTAATAATGCAAGAACAAAACATAATCTCGATCATATAACCATAGTTAAAGAGCTGATTAAAAATGATGTACTGGTGCTCACAACAGGTTGTACGGCCATAGCCTGCGCCATGGAAGGACTTCTTATGCCTGAAGCTGCTGCTACTCATTGCGGCCCAGGGCTTGCAGAGGTTTGTGAAACCGTTGGTATTCCACCTGTTCTTCATTTGGGCTCATGTGTGGATAACAGCAGGATCCTTTTGGCTGCAACAGAGGTTGTTAAGGCCGGTGGGCTTGGAAATGATATTAACGAGTGGCCTGTGGCAGGAAGTGCTCCTGAATGGATGAGTGAAAAGGCCATCAGTATTGGTCATTATTTTGTTACTTCAGGTGTTTATACTGTTTTTGGCTGTACCCTGCCAACTTCAGGTGCTCCTGAGTTCCATAATTATCTAAATAAAGGCCTTGAAGAGATATACGGCGGGATGTGGGATGTGGAACCTGATCCTCTTCTTCATGCACGTAAAATGATTGCCCATATAGATAAAAAACGAAAAGAACTTGGAATTGATAAAGCAAGAGAAAGAGTTCTTATGGATATGGCAAGTCGTCAGGCCATTGATTAATATATATTTACGAGTAGGGTTTCAAAATTAACGGGAATTGTTTTTAATTCTCTTTATATAATATAAATCCTCAACGAAGGAGGAAAATATGTCAAGACTCATAGCATTTGCAGGCATTCAAGGCGGCTATAAAGTTGTTTCCCAGGTTGAAGGGGAGTATAAAAAGGCTCTTGAAACTTATAATGCAGATACAAAGGTTGGTTTTCCCAATACAGCTTATTATCTGCCTGTTATATATTCTTTGTTCGGAATTGAAGTTAAAACCCTGGAAGATCTTCAGGAACCTCTGGAAATTGCAAGGAATCTTCTCCCAGAGCATATTAAGGGTAAAAACTGGCTCCCTTTTCTCGGCCCTCTACTTGATGCAGGGATGGCGGGAATCATTGCCTATGAAATTAAAGAAGCTTTGAGATATCTTAATGAACCTGATTTTTATATCCATGCTGAAGATCCTGATATAGAAGCAGGGAAAATCTGGGTAGGAGCTGCAGACGATACTGTTTTAAGGAAAAGAGGGGTCGAATTTGTTGATGGCTCAGCCCCTGGTTTTGCAGCAATAGTCGGTTCTGCACCGGATATAGAGACAGCTAAAATGATTCTGGAAGATTACCAGAAAAAGAGTCTTTATATTTTCTGTGCTGCCAATCATAACGGAACAACTCTGGTGGAACAGGCAATTGAAGCGGGTATGCAGGTGGGCTGGAATACCAGAATAGTACCTTTTGGTCCGGATATCTCTTCTGCAGTATTTGCTCTTGGTTTTGCCAACAGAGCAGCAATGGCCTTTGGTGGAGTTCAGGCCGGTGATTACAGGAAGATGCTCATGTACAATAAAGAGAGAATCTTTGCCTTTGTCAATGCTTTGGGGGATGTTGGAACCGAATGGGCTGTGGCTGCTGCAGGTTGTGTTAACTGGGGCTTTCCAACACTGGCAGATACTGATATTACCGAAATTCTTCCCACAGGTATTTGTACATATGAACATGTTGTTTCACCTGTTGCCCATGACCAGATATGCCAGAAATCGGTGGAAGTAAGGGGCTTGAAGGTTACTGTTTCTGAAATAAAAATTCCTTGTTCCTTTGGTCCTGCATTTGAGGGAGAAAGGGTCAGAGGCGCAGACCTTCACTGTCAGATGGGTGGTGGTAAAACCCAGTGTACAGAGCTTGTAAAAATGGCCGACATGAATGAAATTGAAGACGGCAAGGTCGAGATCGTAGGAAAAGATATTGGTGATCTTAAAGAAGGGGATTCCCTTGATCTTGGTATTTTTGTTCAGATTGCAGGCCGTGAGTTCCAGGAAGATTTTGAGCCTATTATGGAACGTCAGATCCATCATCTGGTAAATTATATCCAGGGAGTAATGCATATAGGCCAGAGGGACATTGCATGGGTTCGCGTGGGTAAACCTGCGGTTGAAAAGGGTTTTACTTTAAAGGATATTGGTGTTGTTCTCCATGCCAAGTTTCACCAGGACTTTACTAAAATCGTGGATAAGGTTCAGATCACCCTTTATACAGATAAGGCTGATGTTGACAAGCTCACCAAAACAGCAAGGGATAATTATACAACAAGGGATTCCCGTGTTGATAATATGACCGACGATGATGTGGAAACTTATTATTCATGTACACTTTGTCAGTCTTTTGCTCCCAACCATGTCTGCTCAGTGAGTCCTGAAAGAACAGGACTTTGCGGTGCATACAACTGGATGGACTGCAAAGCTTCCTATGAAATTAATCCCACAGGGCCGAATCAGCCGATCGAAAAGGGAGAATGTGTTGATCCCAAGCTTGGTCAGTGGAAAGGTGTTAATGATTTTGTATATAAAGCATCCCGGGGTGCTGTAACCCATTATAATTTTTATTCCATGGTTGTAGATCCAATGACCACCTGCGGGTGCTGCGAATGTATCGCTGCAATGCTTCCATCATGTAATGGTGTTATGACCGTTGGAAGGGATTATGCCGGAGATACTCCATGTGGCATGAAGTTCACCACCCTTGCAGGTGTCATGGGCGGCGGAGCATCATCCCCCGGCTTTGTGGGACATTCCAAATATAATATCACACAGGGTAAATTTATATCCGGGGACGGCGGGCTCCTTAGAATGGTATGGATGCCCAAAGATCTGAAGGAAGAACTCAAAGACAGAATTAATGCCCGAGGCGAGGCCCTTGGAATTTCTGGCCTTTTTGATATGATTGCCGACGAAACAGTCGGGATCACAGAAGAGGAGATTCTACCCTTTCTCCAGGAGAAAGGGCAGATC
>Ga0209345_10006906_pt1 | contig 10179 bp, 10 predicted proteins | sample Cruoilmetagenom7_FD_187294 | JGI IMG/M metagenome (GOLD analysis project Ga0209345, IMG submission 187294) | Oil polluted marine microbial communities from Coal Oil Point, Santa Barbara, California, USA - Sample 7 (SPAdes) (version 2) | ecosystem: Environmental > Aquatic > Marine > Oil seeps ... | reverse complement strand
CAAGATTAATACTGGAATTTTATGATCTTACAAATCAAGAGAACATTAAAGATGTAATTAATCTACGAGTTCAAGGTCTTGGTAATGCTTTTCCTCTTGCAAGTTTTCAAGGTACAACAACTGTTAATAAAGTAGAATTACCCCTAAAAACTGATGAAAACACTACGCAATTTAGTTTTATAAAAGACTATGCCATTGATGATAATGGAAATATAACAGGCAACGAGGATATTATTACTATAAACTATACTACTGAAAACGTTTATATATCACGCGCATGTGGTTTTAAAACAATTTATACGGCTGTCAATATACAATTTGATGTAGATGATATGGAGCGATGGATTGCTCTTGCTCAACCCTTAAATGATAATCAATCAATTGAAGATGAAACAACGACACATTTTAAATTTTTTCATCAGTAGTTGCTTCTTTTTCTTCTGTTGTATTTTGAATGCACAAGAGACAATTGAGGGAGAAACACAAACTGACACACTAATCTATAAACAAAAATACGGGTTACGACTTGGTGCTGATATAGGTAAGTTGGTTAGAACAGTTATTGATGAAGATTATACAGGGTTTGAAATTACTGGAGATTATAGATTAACAAAAAAAATATACTTAGCTGGCGAATTAGGTAATGAAGAACGTAATATCTCAACAGATTTCTTAAATGTAACGGCAAAAGGGAGTTATTTTAAAGCTGGTATTGATTATAATTCTTATCAAAACTGGCTTGATATGCAAAACATGATTTATTTTGGTTTTCGCGCTGGAGTAAGTTCGTTCTCACAAAACCTAGACAGTTTTACCGTTTACAATACAAACCAATATTGGCCGACTCAGTTTTCTTCTGAAGAAGCTAGAAAAACAGATGGTCTAACTGCAATTTGGGCAGAAATAATCATAGGAATAAAAGCAGAATTATTTAGCAATTTATTTTTAGGGCTTAATGTGCAGATAAAAAGTTTGATAAGTGAAGATGAGCCTGATGGTTTTGAAAACTTATACATACCAGGCTTCAATAGAACGTATGATAGTGGACGTTTTGGCATAGGCTTTGGGTATAATTTATCTTACCTAATTCCTATTATTAAAAAAGATAAAAAAGTTGTAGTTGATAAGGAAGAATAAGTTTACATCTCTCTTTTTTAAACTCGTTCCTAAATTACAATACTGAAAAATCCATAAATATTTTATATCTTTTCCATATCTACAACTTACGATATATATGGATAAAGATTCAATTGCAGATCTTATAGAAGATAAAAACAAAACTTTAATCAGTTGGATTTTAAAACAAGATGAAGATAAATGGCTTGAAGGTCCTAAAGATAAATGGACTACAGGTCAACATGCTTTACATCTTCTTCAAAGTATCAAGACTCTTAATGATGCTTTAAGCATGCCTAAATTTTTATTACGTTACAAATTCGGAAAGTCTAATAGAGACGTTAGAGATTACCAAACTGTAATCAATCGTTATCAAGAACGTTTAAAAGATGTTAAGGGCAAAACTTTTGGACCTTCAAAAAACATGGAAGTTCCTGCTTTAACAGAAAAACAATACTTATTAGATCGCATACAAGTTGAAAGCAAAAAACTACAGTATAAGACAATAAAAATTTCAGATAAAAACTTAGATACTTTAATACTTCCACATCCACTCATGGGAAAAATGCCTATACGAGAAATCATTATGTGGACTGCGCATCATATTGAGCATCACACAAATACACTCAAAGAAAAATACTGATTTGTCGACTTCAACTAGTTGTCCATGTACTTTCCTTTTTTACTTCCTTCATACATCACATACTTCACTAAACGTGCTTCTAGCTTTGCATTTACAAGGTGAATTTTTCGTGAAGGACGCAAACCTACATGCTTCAAAGCATCAAGATTCGACGTAATAAACCAAGCATCAGTTCCTGGATATCCTTGTTTTAATGTATCTCCAATATCCTGATAAAATGTTTCCATATCAATATCCAGTCGTTCACCATAAGGCGGATTAAATACCATGTGTAATTTCTCATTACCAGACTTCCTAGTCTTAAAGAAATCTTCATGTTGTATATGAACAAAATCTTCTAATTTCGCGTTTTCAATATTTGCCTGAGCCTTTGAAACAGCACTAGGTGACTTATCATAACCAATGATTTTGTGATGAAAATCTCTAGTTTTATTAAGAAGTGATTCTTCAATTTTTTCGAATAATTCAACATCCCAATCTTCCCATCGTTCAAAAGCAAACTCTTTACGCATTAAATTTGGTGGAATATTACAAGCGATCATAGCTGCTTCAGCTAAAATAGTTCCACTACCACACATAGGATCCATAAAATCAGATTGTCCATCCCAACCTGAAAGCATAACTAAACCAGCTGCAAGAACTTCATTGATTGGCGCAAGATTAGTTGCGGTTTTGTAACCTCTTTTATGTAATGAATCACCAGACGAATCTAAAGAAACATTACACGTGTTTCTATCGATATGAATATTAATCTTGACATCAGGAAACTTTAAATCTACATTTGGTCGTTGACCATCAGTATCTCTAAATTTATCTACAATAGCATCTTTTGTTTTCTGAGCAATATATAATGAATGCGTAAACACTTGAGAATTAACCGTTGCATCAACAGCTAAAGTACCTGTTGGTTTTAAATAATCTTCCCACGGCATCTTGTAGATATTGTCGTATAAATCCTGCTCATTTCGAACTTTAAACGTATGTATTGGTTTAAGAATTTTAATAGCTGTACGTAATGCTAAATTACACTTATACATAAAGCCTTTATCTCCTGTAAAACTAACATTTCTAACGCCTTTCTTTACATGGACTGCTCCCAATTGAATGAGCTCACGCTCTAACAAATCTTCAAAACCAAATAATGTTTTGGCTACCATTTTATAATTATTCTCCATGCTATACGACTAATAGATAGCAAAAATAAAGTATTTTTGTGGCTTAAAAGAAGAATTAAAAGGATTCCCATTGTTATGGGAAATAAACATGGCAGAAGACACACAACAATGGTACGCATCTTGGTTTGACACACCTTTCTATCATATTCTTTATAAGGATAGAGATCATAGTGAAGCCCAAATGTTTATGGACAACCTAACGGAGTATTTAAACATCCCAGAGCATGGTAAAATACTGGATCTCGCCTGTGGAAAAGGTCGTCACTCTATGTATTTAAATTCTTTAGATTATGATGTTACTGGTGTAGACTTATCTGAAAACAGCATTTCTTACGCAAAGCAATTTGAAAATGAGACTTTACATTTTGATGTTCATGATATGTGTAAGCCTTATGGAAAAACGTTTGATGCCGTTTTTAATCTATTTACAAGTTTTGGGTATTTTGAAAATGAAGAAGACAACCTCAAAACTATTAAAGCTATAAAAGCCAATTTAAACGAATATGGCTTTGGTGTTATTGACTTTATGAATAGTGACTTTGTAATCAATAATTTAGTTTCCGAAAACATTAAAACTGTCGATGGCATAGACTTCAATCAGAAACGACATGTCGAAGATGGCTATATTGTCAAGACTATTACCTTTAGTGTTAATGACCAGGATTATAGTTTTCAAGAACGTGTGAAAGCTTTAACACTTAATGATTTTGAAGTTCTTTTTGAAAGAGCTGGTGTCTATTTATTAGATGTCTTTGGTGATTATAAACTAAATCCATTTCATAAAAACACTTCAGAACGTCTAGTTATGGTTTTTAAATAATCAGAATATATTAAATTGCACTCCAGAAGACTATTTATAATAAATGAATAAATACTTATTTCCTATATATGCTGTATTAATTGGCGTTGTTATTGTTGTTATTTTCAAACAAAAACGAAACGGTTATACTAAACTACTACTCTCTTTTAGTGGCGCATTTTTATTAGCACTAACTCTTTTTGATTTATTACCTGAGGTATATGAACATTTAGAGGGCAAAAAAACGGGCTTGTTTATCATGTCTGGTATTTTATTGCAAATTATACTTGAGTTTTTCTCTAAAGGTGCTGAGCATGGACATGTCCATATTCATAAAGACGAAACTGAATTCCCTTGGCTATTATTTATTAGTTTATGTATTCATAGTTTTTTAGAAGGGTTTCCTATTCACCAGCACAATGACATGGTATATGGCGTATTAATCCATAAAATCCCTATTGCTGCTTTACTGACAATGTTTCTATTACAATCTAATTATAGTAAACTTCAGATTATTGGATTTTTAGCAGTTTTCACAGCAATGACACCTTTGGGAACTATTGTATCTAATAACGTTACTTGGGTTTCAGAGTATGTGTTTATCATTAATGCCATAGTGATTGGTATCTTTTTTCATATTTCTACTGTTATCTTATTTGAAAGTGGAGAAGGTCATAAATTCAATCTTTCTAAACTAATTGCAATCATTTTAGGTGTTGGAATTGCCTATATAATATAATTATGTTTTCTAAAGAAGAGTCACGACAATTACGAGAAGAGTTTTGGACGAGTTTCGGAAAGTCATTTCCAAGAAAATGGATATTATATGACACGAAAATCAAAGGCTTTTCATTTAAATTTCATTTTGACACCAAATCTGCATTAGTCGCATTAGACTTAGAAGATGATTTAGAAAAACGAATTAACTCTTGGGAGAAACTTCAATCTCTAAAATCTATTTTGCATGACGACTACATAGCTGAAGCCTTGTTTGAAGAAGAATACTACTTAGAAAACGGAAAAGAAATCTCTAGAATCTTTATACCTCTCGAACAAAAAGTGTCCATTCATAATAAAAATTCCTGGCAAGAGGTTATGGTATTCTTCAATACTACTATGGATAAATTTGAAAGCTTCTTCATGGAATTTGAAGACATCTTAAAAGATTAAAAGTAATTTATAAAACAGATAATTTTCGATACATTTGTGATGAAAATTCAAAGGTGTAATCATGCCTTTTTTAATTAAATAATAGTACTTCCGTTTAACGGAAACGCAAAACCCTTTTTAATGAAAAATACAGCCTTAACAGAAACTCATCAAGCACTTGGAGCAAAAATGGTTCCTTTTGCTGGTTATAATATGCCAGTACAATATGATGGTGTAAATATTGAACATGAAGCCGTAAGAACTAGTGTTGGTGTTTTTGATGTATCACATATGGGAGAATTTTTAATCGAAGGCCCAAATGCATTAGATTTAATTCAAAAAACATGTAGTAATGATGCGTCTAAATTAACCGTTGGAAAAGCACAATACAGTTGTTTACCTAATGATGATGGTGGTATTGTTGACGATTTAATTATTTATAAAATTAAAGAAGAAACGTATTTATTGGTTGTTAATGCTAGTAATATTGAAAAGGATTGGAACTGGATCTCATCAAAAAATGATGTTGGAGCTGAAATGAAAGATATTAGTGAGAATTATTCTCTTTTGGCGATTCAAGGTCCAGATGCTGTAGAAGCAATGCAAGCGCTTTCTAGTCATGACCTTTCTGAAATAAAATTTTATAACTTCCTTGTCGGTGATTTTGCAGGTGTTGAAAATGTTATTATTTCTGCAACTGGTTACACTGGAAGTGGTGGATTTGAAATCTACTGCAAAAACACTGAAGTAAAACAAGTTTGGGATAAAGTTGTCGAAGCTGGAGCAAAACCTATAGGTTTAGCTGCACGTGACACCTTACGTTTAGAAATGGGGTATTGCCTTTACGGAAATGATATAGATGATACCACCTCTCCTATTGAAGCTGGTTTAGGTTGGATTACAAAATTCTCTAAAACATTCACGAATTCTGAAGCTTTAGAAGACGAGAAACATCGTGGAGCAGAACGTAAATTAGTTGCTTTTGAACTCGACGACAGAGGAATTCCTCGTCAAGGTTACGACATTGTTGATTCTAGCGGAAAAAAGATTGGTATCGTTACTTCCGGAACGATGTCTCCTAGTTTAAATAAAGGAATAGGGTTAGGTTATGTGCCTACAATTTTTGCAGATGTGAATAGTAAAATAAACATTCAAATTCGTAAAAAAATAATTCCTGCAACTGTTGTAAAACTACCTTTCTACAAAGCTTAGTTACGTCTATTGAGATGATGATTCATGAAGGAGAACGACAGTAAACATCGTATATTAATTTTAGGCGCAAGTGGTTTTATAGGTAATGCTATTTATAAAGAGCTATGTTCTTATTTTAAAACGTTTGGCACCTATCGTGTTCCACATAAAATCTATAAATCCAATAATCATTTTTTACAATATAATGTTGAAGAAGATGACGTCTACGAGGTATTAAATGCAACAAAACCTACGATTATTATTTCGGCATTGCGTGGTGATTTTAATGCGCAAACAATAGCACATCAACACATTACAGAATATGTATTAGAGCACGATTGCAAAATCATTTTTCTGTCTTCAGCTAATGTATTTGATGCATACAGTAAATATCCAAGTTACGAGTTAGACAAAACCTTTAGCGGAAGTGTTTATGGCCATTTCAAAATAAAAATTGAAAACATGTTGCTACGCCTTCCAAAGAAAAAAGCAGCAATTGTAAGACTTCCAATGGTTTTAGGAACTCAGTCTCCTAGAATAAAAGAAATTAAACAACATTTAGCAGAAAAAACTGCAATTGAAATTTTTCCAAATATCATCATGAATGTGACAACTGACACAAAAATCACGCAACAAATTCATTATATGATTAACAGAAATAAATCTGGAGTGTTTCATTTAGGAAGCACAGATTTAGTGCATCATGATGAATACATAAAAGACATTGTTAATCAAATTATCACGAAAAATGGTGTGCTTTACAAACACGTTTACACAACCAATGAAGATCGCTATTTAGCAGTGCTTCCTAAGTTTAATAAACTTCCTAAACATCTTCAAGTCACAAGTCTTGAAGTACTTCAAGAGCTTAATAAATAGCTAAAAGCGACCTTTTAAAGTTTATTTTGTCAGTTTGACTCGTTTTGTATTCACGAAAAGCTATAAGTACTTATTTTACATAAAATTTTATACTTATAATTGAAACCGTTGAATCTATGAGTTTACTTTCAGACGATATTATTGAAAAAAAACTACTCCGTTTCCCAGATTGGGAATATCATAAAAATGCTATTCATGCCGAATTTGAATTTGACAATTTTAAAGATTGCTTTAGTGCAATGAGTAGAATTGCTTTTGAATGTGAAGCGCAAAATCATCACCCGAATTGGAGTAATGTGTATAATGTTTTAAAAATATCATTATCAACTCATGATGCCAATGGTGTTACTAATAGAGATTTTAAATTAGCACAAGCCATTGAAGATATTGTTGAAGTACAAGAGTAATACTAAATTTTAAACTTACTAAATCCCTCTATGTTTAAACAACTCACTTTACTTTCTTTTTTATGTTGTTTTTTTATTGCTCCATCTCAAGAGCAATCAAGATTTTGTGACCAATTACAAGCGATTAAAGCTTTGGTGAAAAAGGAACACTTCAAACCTAAACCAGTTGACGATAGTCTTTCTGTTGGTGTTTTTAAATTGTTTTTAGCTCAATTAGATAAAGACAAAATGTTCTATACTCAAAAGGATATTGATTTGTTTGAAATTGATCGTTTACAATTAGATGATTACATCGCAAATAATGATTGTGTATTTATTGAGAAATACAGTGTTATGCTTACTGAACGCATTGAAAATGCAAAGCAAATTATAAATAATCTTTCAAAGGAGGAGTTTGATTATTCAGGAAAAGACACCTTACGTTTTGTGCCAGATGTGACTTATAAATATCTTGAAGATAATTCCAAAACAATCAATTATTGGAGTAAACGTTTACGACATAAAATTCTGTTTGAACTTATTGAAAACGATTCTATTATTGAAAACCTTACAGCAAACTTTAAAAAACGAGAAAAAGAGATTAAGCCAAAAATCATACAAAAAGAAGTATGCAAACTTGAAGAGTTACAAAACAAAAAAGGCGGTCTTTCACAATTTGTAAACGAAACTTTACTAAATGCATATGTTGCTTTTCATGATCCAAATTCTACCTTTTTTAATGCTACAGACAAAACGACTTATGTAAACTCCTTATCAAACGATCAACTTTCTTTTGGAATCATAACGAGTAAAAATGATAATGGTGATATTGTTATTGCGCATATCACATCTGGAAGTCCCGCTTTTATTAATGGTAATTTCGAAACTAAAGACGTTATTAAATCATTACAGGCTAACGATGTGGTTTTAGAAACCTATTGTGTTTCTAACGAAGATATCATTGCATTTACAAATGATGAGAATAATAAAGCCATTACGTTTAAAATTAAAAAGCAAAATGGAGCTACAAAAACCATAGAGCTGACTAAAACTAAAATAAAAATTGAAGACAATACAGTTACAGGTTATCTACTGAAAGACAGTGCTACTATTGGCTACATAAGTATTAACAATTTTTATTCAGATTTTGAATCACCTAATGGATTAGGTGTGGCAAATGATGTTGCTAAGGAGCTCTACAAGCTTCAAAAAGAAAATATTGATGCTCTCATTTTAGATTTAAGATTTAATGGTGGAGGTTCAATGAAAGAAGCAGCTGATCTTTCTGGAATGTTTATTAATAGAGGTCCTTTATCAATTATTAAACATGGAAATGGTGAAACATTTACAATTAAGGATATGAATAGAGGTTCATTATTTATGAAACCAATCGTTATACTTATTAATAGTTTTAGTGCATCAGCTTCTGAGTTTTTTGCAGCAGCTATGCAAGATTACAATAGAGCTATTATTGTAGGTTCTCCAACACATGGCAAAGCTTCAGCACAAGTGATATTGCCATTAGATAAAGATTCTCAATTAGGGTTTTCAAAACTTACTGTAGAAAAATTCTATCGCGTAACAGGACGAAGTCACCAGTCTGTTGGTGTTATTCCAGATATACGATTACCAAATTTATATGATAATTTTAAAACTGAAGAACGCTTTTCTTCTTTTGCACTAGATAATGATTCGATAGAACCAAAACTAAAACACATTAAACTTAAAGCGCTTCCATTAGAAACACTAATCACTAATACTCAAACTCGAGTTAAGAACAATTCAGCTTTTGATGCTGTAAAATCACTAAATAAACTAATTATAGAAAACTATTTTGAATTAGAGACTGAATATCCGCTCACTCTACAAAATGTGTATGGCAATATAAATGCCTATCATTCTCAATGGGAACAATTTAGTGATTCAATTGATAACTATTCGTCTTCGTTTGTTGTAAGCAATACGAGTTCAACAATTGAGGTTCTTAGCTATAATATTGAACAGGAAGACATCAACAAAACAATTTTAGATAACATTCAAAAAGATATATACATATCTGAAGCGTATACTACTTTAGTAGACCTTTTAAATTTAAATACTACAGATTAACATGAAAAACTTAACAGCAACCCTTAGCCTATTTTGTATTCTGATATCATGCCTTACAACTGCACAAAATTTCAATAACGCATCCGAGTATTTAGATTTTGTTGCCGAAGAACAACAATCCATTACAAAAAACATGTGGAAATACACTAAAGCCGTTGCTCATAGTAAAAGCGATAGAAGTGTTGAAGGTAAACGGAAAAATTTATTAAAAACGATAGACAAAGCCATATCGAAAATTGAAAAAGCTGATGGTTTCGATGGTGATGAATATAAGAGTCAAGTCTTAAAGCACATGCAACTTAACAAAAGCCTTTTAAATCATGATTATGCGGAAATTATAGATATGAAAGCTGTAGCAGAACAATCATATGATGCTATGGAAGCTTATATTATAGCTCAAGAAATGGCAGATAAGAAAATGGAAGAATCACAACAAGAATATGAAACCAATTTTTATGCCTTTGCCGAAAAGCATAATATCGAAATTATTGAGAGTGAAAATGATCTTGGTCGAAAAATGAAAATTTCAAATGAGGTTTTTGAACATTATAATGACATGTATTTGGTGTATTTCAAAGTCTATATCAATGAGATTTATCTTTGGGATGCTGTTGAATCTAATGATGTAAGTGCTATTCAACAAAACACCAATGCTCTTAATGCTGCAGCAAAAGAAGGTCTTGAAACTTTAAAGAAACAATCTCAATTTAAAAATGATGATTCCATAATTAA
>Ga0209345_10006904_pt1 | contig 10181 bp, 6 predicted proteins | sample Cruoilmetagenom7_FD_187294 | JGI IMG/M metagenome (GOLD analysis project Ga0209345, IMG submission 187294) | Oil polluted marine microbial communities from Coal Oil Point, Santa Barbara, California, USA - Sample 7 (SPAdes) (version 2) | ecosystem: Environmental > Aquatic > Marine > Oil seeps ... | reverse complement strand
TCGCTTTCGTCTTCGCTTTCGTCTTCGCTTTCGTCTTCGCTTTCGTCTTCGCTTTCGTCTTCGCTTTCGTCTTCGCTTTCGTCTTCGCTTTCGTCTTCGCTTTCGCTGAGGTCACTTGGCTCCTCGCTGAATTCACTTCCGTCTTCGCTTCCGTCTTCGCTTCCGTCTTCGCTTCCGCCGCTGGAATCAGGCGATACTTCATCAGTAGCGTTAGCAGATTGACTTAAAGTTAGTAAGACGGGAGTAATGTATGCAGCAGATGCTACGATACCAAGCTGAGTGAATATATTGCGACGCTTTATGTTGATTTCTTCATTAGGTTTAGTTTCATTATCCTTTTTCATTTTAAATCCTCTAATTTTATTGGAATTTAGTTCTTAGAGTCACAACCCTATATCCTATATCCTATAGTTAGGATATTAGTCGATTGTTAAAGAAATTGTCAATATTTAGGTGGGGCCTATCCGTTTCAAATCATAAATTGTTAAATAAGTCACACTAAATGGTGGGTATGTTTTTATTGTTAGAAGCAGTAGGTTATTATGTGAATGCTTTGGGATCGTTTCGAAAACTATAAACGTTCACTTCAGTTTGCTTTGAAGTAATGGATTTAAATCATTAAGGAATAGAAGAATCTAGGGGAAATGAAAAATGAATAAAAAGAATCTTTGGCTTATGCTGGCAATTAGCGCATATTCAGCAAATACAGTAGCCGTAGAATTAACGGCTGAAGTCATACCTGGTTATGATGATAACCCGTATAGATTGGCAGACAATTTAAATCCTGACAGTAGCTTGTTTCTCGATACTAAAATTAAACTGGAGCATAAAACAGATAAAATAAGGTTGCGTGCAAAGGTTGCTAATCGCGTTCATGACGGAGTTGAGGATGCCGATAGCTTAACTGCTAAGTTAGATGCACGTTATAAAACTAAATACGAACTTGCAGGGAAAGACACTGTAGCGCAAGTTAACGTCGAATATAAATATAAAGATAAAACTTATGTTGCACGCACAACAGGGCAGGTTGGGACTGATTCAGGCAATGATATATCTGACCGGTATGACTATGATTCTTGGAAGGTTGAGGCTAAGACAACAGTTAGTCTGAACAAGGCATTAAAAGTTGGGCTACAACTAGATTATAAAATTAAAGATTACGAGGATTATAATATTGCGGGGTTAAGTGATCTCGATTATGACCAAATTGGCTTAACGAATGATTGGAAATATAAGATAGATAAACAAAGTCAATTTGGGCTTGTTTTAAATGTTGCAAGACGTGATTTTGACAATAAACGAGAAAAGAACTTGCTAGGCAATAAAATTGCAGGAACTGATCTCGAATATGATTATTGGTCATTAACCACCGAATATGATCGAGATATAACTTCAAAGCTTAAAGGTGCCTTGTCGTACTCTTATGAAGAGCGAAGAGGCAGTGGTGATGGCTATTACGATACTGATTATTCACGTATGTCTGCAAAGCTACGTTACAAGGCTGATGATGCATTAAGAATTACTGGTGGCATTACTTATAAAGATAGAGAGTATTTAAACACCTCAAGTTTTGATGAAAATGATGAGACATCACCATCTATTGACGGCTATACCATAAACGTTGGCATGGAAAAGGATGTGATGCTAGCGAGCGACTTCCCTACAAGCATTGTTGCGGGTATAAGGTACGATGATTATGATTCCAGTAACTCGTTTTATGAGTATGACCGCTTTCAAGTGCACGCAGGTGTAAAAATAGGTTTTGGTCAATAAACTATTCCTACCTACATCTTTGTAAGTTATTTGAAGAATACGTTTTATTTGTTTAGTGTAATTAACTAAGGCCATCTCATTTGAGATGGCTTTTTCTTTGTTTCTCAATATTATTACAATGGATTTAAAACTACAGTGAAAACTACAGTGGTTTATTCTATTTCATACGCTTTCATACTTCTTTACAATTCCGTTAACTTAGTTTACTCTTTGTTTTATAAGGAGTTATAAGAAGTATACAGTTTTTAGAATAAGTCTAAAGCGACTTTTAATGCGATGGTCGCGCGTTCGAATCGCGCACGACCCACCATTCCAATCAATGAGTTACATCAAATCAGCCAGCTTCTTAGTTGGCTTTTTTGTGCCTATAAGGTATTGCAGGGGAAGCTTAAGACAAAAGATCATTGCAATTAATTGGCATGTTGCCAAGAAACAGTTTTCTGGGCAGCTGAACCTAGATGTTTAGTGTTTATAGGGTGATTTTATTTTTTACCGCCCAGACAGCGGCTTCAACGCGGGTTCTTAATGATAGTTTCTTTAAAAGATTTTTGATGTGCACCTTAACGGTAGCTTCCGTGATACCTAATACTCTACCGATTACTTTATTGCTATCACCTAGTGTGATGTGTCTTAGAATTTCTACTTCTCTTTTTGTTAGTTTTTCGAATACTGAAGAAGTGTTTGGTGATTGCTGTATAGAGCGGGCGATTATTTGGCTTAAAGGAGCGCTAAGCACTAATTCTCCGTCAATTGCTTTACTGATTTTTTCGATCACTTCTTCGGGTTCAGAGTCTTTTAGAAGGTAACCGTCGGCACCAAATTTGAGTGCTTGTAAAACATCGGTTTCATTATCCGAAACGGTAAACATCACTATTTTACAGGTTATTTTAGCTTGTCTTAGCTTGCGTAATGTATCCAGACCATTCATTCCTTTCATATCTAAATCGAGCAAGATAAGATCGGGTGAACACGAAGTTACTAAAGAAATAGCTTCTTCCCCTGTGGAAGCCTCACACCTCACTTCCAGCTGATCTTCAAGTGAAATTAATTGCGCTAAGCCCTTTCTGAGTAAAGGGTGGTCATCGACTAGCATGATGGATGATATAGGCATATTTGTTAGTTATCTGGGGTTATTTTAAAGTGTAGAGAGAGACGAGTTCCATGAGGAGTATTTTGCTCGAAATGCAATGTACCACCCAGTGACTTAGCTCTTTCATCCATAATTTTGAGCCCAAAATGTCCTTCTTTAGAGGGGGATTCAGGTAAGCCGCAACCATTATCAGTTATTTCAAGCTGTACTTCGTCATTTTCAAGCCGTACATTGACTGTGGTTGCAGATGCTTGTGCATGACTATGTATGTTTGATAAGGCTTCTCTAATTATTTGCAGGAGATGAATTTCTTGATGTGGCTTCAATACATTCTTATCTAGACTGTAATGGAACTCAATAGTGTAGTGGCATTTTTTGCTAAACTCATTGACGGCTTCTTGAATGGAGTTTTCAATTGATACGTTATTAAGTTTCAGTCTAAAAGTGGTTAAAATCTCTCGTAGATGTTTGTATGCTTGGTTGGTTCCTTTGCTGATTTCATTAATGGTTGTGGAAATTTCTTCCTGAGAAAGGCCTTTTTGATATTGCTTGTTGAGTAAACTGATTTGTAACTTTAAGTACGACAGTGATTGGGCTAGTGAGTCATGAAGTTCTCTAGCGATAACGGCGCGTTCTTCCATGATAACAAGCCGGCTTTCAGATCGCCGTTTACGCTGTAAATCAATCGAGGTGGCAATTAAGTTTGCCATCGCTTTAAGGAGCTCGTTTTGCCATGATGCTGGCCTTAAATGGGTTGTCCAAATTAACGCACCAAAAGAATGGCCGTGTTTATTAATGGGGTATTGGTTTGTGTGCTTATCATACGAAAGAGGTGGAGTGATTTGAGCTTGTTCGGTTAAATCTAATTTGACTCTGCCATCACCTAATGTGAGCGCAAGGTCGGAAAGGAGTAGGTTGAACCCACTGGACTGCTCTCTTGATGCAAGGTTGTGAGCTGTGCGATAGAGAATACTAAGTGTACGGTTTGACTGTTCGAGAGCAGTCGTTTTGTGTGTGACATTTCGTTCTAAGTCTTGATAGGTGAGAGAAAGCTGGCTGCTCATTTTATTTAAGCTTGTTGCCATAAGTCCTAACTCACCTTTAGCAGTCTCGTCTGCTTGTGGCTTAAAATTACCTCGGCCGGCCTCTGTGGCAACTTGCATTAATAACTTAAATGGTGTGATCAAGGCATCTTGTGAGCGGTAGATGGTTACGAAGCCAATTAAGATCATTATAAAAAAACCAAGAAATTGTATGATTCTTAATAGCCGAATTTGCTGTTCAATATTTTGCTGTAAGTATTTAATTAAGTTATTGATTTCCAATGAGATGTTTTTTATTTCTTTTGGTGTTTCGCGCTGTTCTTTTATTTTTTTCCATGTCTGTTCAACTTGATCAAGTAGTGCGTTGAACTCGTTATCAGCTTTAAAGTCCCCTTGATTTTTGGTATGGATGATATCCAACTGTTTCTGAAAATTGATTACCTCTTGCGCTGTGGGAGCAGCCTTATCTTTTGAAAGTGTAGCCGTGGTTTTAAAGGCAAGCATTTGTAATGAGCTAGCCATATTGATTTTTGTGGCATTGGTGTTGATATTTTCAGAGACGAGAATGGATGCAATCATTCCTGTTAGAGCCATGGCAATAAAAATGGCTAGAATTTGGCTTGCTTGAGTTATTAAAGATGTTTTCTTTTTGATGGGAGAAGTGTTTTTGTTTAAGTCCATATTTGTATGATCTCATATTAACTACCACTTAATAATTTGAATTTTATTTTGCAGAGCAACATTCTATGTATTTTTTATTAATTACATTATATATCAGGTAGTTATGTTTAGTTTAAGAACTACAACTTTAGTGGTAGTTGGTCCGTTTTTTGGGTTTTTATGCAGGAGATATCTTATTTCAAATAGTTATAATCAATCCATACATACTATTTATTTGGTTCTATTTAAGGAGATTACTTCGGTAAACGATTATGGCAACACATACTCAAAAGCAGTGGACAGTATTGACAATGAACACGGTTGCATTCGCATTCAACTTTGCGGTGTGGACGATGTTTTCAATCATTGGTCTAAAAATTAAGGAAGAGCTTGGATTAACTGATACGGAATTTGGTGTATTGATTGCTACGCCAATTTTGACGGGCTCAATTACACGTTTACCGTTAGGTATTCTTACGGATCGTTTTGGTGGTCGAATTGTCTACTTTATTCAAATGGTTTTAGTGTCGATTGCAACTTACAGTTTGGCCTTTGCCGCTGAATACTGGCAATACCTTATAGCGGGACTTTTTGTGGGGTTAGCCGGCGGTTCGTTTGCTATTGGTATTGCTTATACTTCTGCTTGGTTTGAGAAGGAAAGGCAAGGTACCGCACTTGGTATCTTTGGCGCTGGTAATGCAGGCGCGGCGATAACTAACTTGGTGGCACCTTTAATTGTAGTGGCAGCAGGATGGCAAATGGTTCCAAAAGTTTATTCCATTGCAATGTTAGTCATGGCGATAGTCTTTTGGTTCTTCACCTATGATGATCCTATGCAAGAAGAGCGTAAACGTACTGGGGCTCATAAGAAATTAAGTGATCAATTAGCACCATTGAAAGAGCTTAGAGTGTGGCGTTTTGGCCTTTACTACTACTTTGTATTTGGTGGGTTTGTGGCATTAGCCCTGTGGTTACCAAAATACTATGTGGGTGAATACGGCATGGATCTTAAAACAGCGTCGTTTATTACTATTCTGTTTACGTTACCTTCGGGGTTGGTGCGAGCACTGGGTGGTTATGTATCTGATAAAGCCGGTGCAAGAATGGTTAACTGGTGGGTTTTCTGGATTTCGGCCGCTTCTTTGTTCATTCTTTCTTACCCACAAACGAGTTTCATTATTCATGGCATGAAAGGTGATATGGCTTTTGATATTAGTTTGGGTGTATGGCCGTTTACCGCACTTGTTTTCGTGGTGGGTATTGCAATGGGCTTTGGTAAAGCGAGTGTTTATCGAATTTTGCATGACTATTATCCAGATAACATGGGTTCTGTGGGTGGCATGGTTGGTGTGCTAGGCGGTTTGGGTGGTTTCACACTGCCTATTTTCTTTGGCCTTTTATCTGACTTTACGAATATTCGCACATCATGCTTTATGTTGTTGTTTGGTTTAGTTGCGGTTTGTATGGTTTGGATGAACTACTCAATACTTCAATTGAAAAAAGAGAGTGAGTTGTTAGGCGCACGTTAAGTTTGAACTTGCCCTTCGGGAGCTTCCGATAGGGCGGGTTGGTTTTATAGGTATTTTAAGGATTGATTTTTTACACAATTTTAGGAGTGAACAGTGTCAGATATTAAAAAGTGGGATGTAGAAGACCCCAAGTTCTGGGAGGAAGAGGGTAAGGCAATTGCGAACAGGAATCTTTGGATTTCAATTCCGAGCTTACTATGTGGTTTTGCCGTTTGGTTATACTGGGGCATTATTACCGTACAGATGTTGAACATTGGCTTTCCTTTTGAGAAATCTGAGTTGTTCACATTGATGGCAATAGCCGGTTTAACTGGAGCGACCTTAAGAATTCCAAGTAGTTTCTTCATCCGAATTTGTGGTGGGCGAAATACCATTGTTTTTACAACGGCTTTATTAATGTTGCCGGCAGTGGGTGCGGGTTTGGCGTTATCAGATCCAACGACACCATTGTGGGTATTTCAGATTCTTGCTCTGTTGTCTGGTTTTGGTGGCGGTAATTTCGCATCATCTATGTCAAACATCAGTTTTTTCTTTCCGAAGAAACAACAAGGTTTGGCGCTAGGGTTGAATGCAGGTTTGGGCAATTTTGGTGTAACGACCATGCAAATTCTCGTTCCATTAGTCATGACGTTCGGTTTGTTTGGTTCGTTAGGTGGCGATTCGATGGTGCTGGAAAGTGGTAGTGGAACATTGATTGGAAAAATCCCTGCGGGAACAGAAACCTGGATTCAAAATGCTGGATTTGTTTGGTTACTTTTCTTAATACCTTTGGCGGGGATTGGTTGGTTTGGTATGAATAATATTCGTGCTGAGCATGTTTCTCCAGGCTTAGGTGGTCCGATTGCTTCGGTCTCAAAAATCATTATGATGCTTTCAATCGCTTTTGCGGCGGCTATTTTTGGTCTTTGGTTGATGTTGCCAGAGGCTGCTAATGGTTCAGGTTGGGGTGTTCCAAAAGAAATTGTTCTTGTTATTGTAATTAACTTGACGGTTTTTCTCTTAAAATTAATTCCTGGTGAGATTGGCTCAAGCCTTAAACGCCAATACAAAATATTCAATAATATCCATACATGGATCATGAGTATTATTTACACCATGACATTTGGTTCGTTCATTGGTTTCTCTGCTGCCTTCGCATTGTCAATTAAGGTGATTTTTGGCTATCAACATGTGATGGTTGATGGCGTCATGAACCATGACCTTATTAATACAAATGGTCCGAGTGCTCTAATGTACGCTTGGATGGGGCCTTTTATCGGTGCTTTGATTCGCCCAGTTGGTGGTTGGATAGCCGATAAGATGGGTGGCGCTAAAGTAACGCAGATCTGCTCAATCCTTATGATTGGTAGTGCGTTAGGCGTGGCGTATTATATGAAGGCTGCTTATAACTCAGCGACTCCAGAAGAGTTCTTTGTACCATTTTTAATTTTATTTTTAATCCTTTTTGCAGCAACGGGTGTTGGTAATGGTTCAACATTCCGTACGATCGCCATGGTTTTTAATAAAGAACAGGCAGGCCCTGTTTTGGGCTGGACATCAGCGGTGGCTGCATACGGTGCTTTCTATATTCCTAAAGTGCTGGGTGAGCAGATTAAATTAACCACACCTGAAAATGCACTGTATGGGTTTGCCATCTTTTATGCCGTTTGTTTGGTGCTTAACTGGTGGTTTTATTTAAGAAAAGGTGCGGAGTTTCACAATCCTTAAAGTGAGTTTGGGTCAGGTAGTAACCGCTCTTTGAGCGGTTACTACTAATTAAATGGGCTGTGTAACAGCTAGGCAATACAAGATAGTTAGAATTAACGGAGAACACGATGAGTCAATTTCTTGATCGTTTGCAGTTTTTTAAGAAGAAAGTAGGTGAGTTTTCAGATGGTCATGGTGAGACGGTCAATGAAAGTCGGGAATGGGAAGACAGTTATCGTCAACGCTGGCAACATGACAAGGTGGTACGTTCGACACATGGTGTGAACTGTACAGGTTCTTGTTCATGGAAAATTTATGTTAAAAATGGGCTGGTTACTTGGGAAACACAACAGACTGATTACCCAAGAACACGTCCTGATTTACCGAACCATGAGCCAAGAGGTTGTCCGCGAGGTGCAAGCTATTCATGGTATCTCTACAGTGCTAACCGCCTGAAATACCCTAAAGTTCGTAAGCCATTATTAAAACTATGGCGTGAAGCAAGAAAAACCATGGGGCCCGTTCCGGCTTGGGCTTCAATTGTTGAAGATAAAGAGAAAGCAGAGTCATATAAATCTAAGCGTGGGCTCGGTGGTTTTGTTCGTTCAAGTTGGGATGAAACCAATGAAATGATCGCTGCAGCAAACGTTTACACCGCAAAAGAGTATGGCCCTGATCGTATTATTGGTTTTTCACCGATCCCTGCGATGTCGATGGTGTCTTATGCTGCTGGCTCTCGCTACTTGTCATTGATTGGTGGTGTTTGCCTGAGTTTCTATGATTGGTACTGTGATTTACCTCCTGCATCTCCGATGACTTGGGGAGAGCAGACGGATGTGCCAGAATCTGCTGATTGGTATAACTCAAATTATATTATTGCTTGGGGCTCTAACGTTCCTCAAACACGTACGCCGGATGCTCACTTCTTAACGGAAGTTCGCTACAAAGGGGCGAAAACAGTTTCAATTACGCCAGATTATGCAGAAGTATCGAAACTGACGGATGAATGGTTGAATCCTAAACAGGGTACAGATGCAGCGTTAGCAATGGCTTTTGGCCACGTTATTTTAAGAGAATTTCATCTTGATAACCCGAGTGAATATTTCACAAACTACGTACGTCAGTATACGGATATGCCGATGCTGGTTGTACTTGATAAACATGATGATAGTTCACTGAAAGCAGGTCGTTTCTTACGCGCATCTGATTTGGTGGATAATCTCAGCCAAGAAAATAATCCTGATTGGAAAACCATAGCGATTGACGAAAAAAGTGATCAAATGGTGTCTCCACAAGGATCTATCGGCTATCGCTGGGGTCAAAAGGGTAAGTGGAATATAGACGAGCGTGAAGGACTAGAAGGTAAAGAAACAAAACTTCAGCTCACATTGATAGGTAATGATGTGTCAGCAGTTTCATTTCCTAACTTTGCAGGTGATGCATCTAATGAACATTGGACTGCCGATGGCCACGAAGAAATCTTGGTTAAAAATGTGCCTACAAAAGTCATTAAAGGGGCAGACGGTAAAGAACTGACTGTTACAACAGTTTATGACTTGATGATGGCAAACTACGGTCTTGATCGTGGCTTAGGTGGTGATAATGTTGCTGCTAGCTTTGATATTGATGTTCCAGGCACACCGGCTTGGCAAGAAAAAATTACTGGCGTATCACCCGATAAAGTGATCAAAGTTGCGCATGAGTTTGCAGATACAGCGAATAAAACGCACGGTAAATCAATGATTATTATTGGTGCCGCTATGAACCATTGGTATCACATGGATATGAACTACCGTGGCGTTATCAACATGTTGATGATGTGTGGTTGTATAGGTCAATCAGGTGGTGGTTGGGCTCATTATGTGGGACAGGAAAAACTTCGTCCGCAGACCGGCTGGTTACCACTGGCATTTGGTTTGGATTGGTCTCGTCCACCACGTCAAATGAATGGTACTTCATTCTTTTATAATCACTCTTCGCAATGGCGCCATGAAAAAGTAAGTATTCATGAAGTGCTATCGCCGCTAGCTGACCAGAATGAGTTCCCTGAACATATGCTCGATTACAACATTAAGGCCGAGCGTATGGGCTGGTTGCCATCAGCACCTCAGTTAAACCGCAACCCACTGCAAATCACTAAAGACGCAGCGGCAGCCGGTATGGAGCCGAAAGACTATGTAGTTGGACAGCTGAAAAGTGGTGAGCTGAAATTTGCCGCAGAAGCACCGGATGCCCCTGAAAATTTCCCACGTAACATGTTTGTTTGGCGTTCAAACCTACTTGGTTCATCGGGTAAAGGCCATGAATACATGCTTAAGTACCTATTGGGTGCTAAAAATGGTGTGATGAATGCTGATTTAGGCCAACAGGGTGGTTTTAAACCTGAAGAAGCTGAATGAG
>Ga0209345_10006902_pt1 | contig 10184 bp, 10 predicted proteins | sample Cruoilmetagenom7_FD_187294 | JGI IMG/M metagenome (GOLD analysis project Ga0209345, IMG submission 187294) | Oil polluted marine microbial communities from Coal Oil Point, Santa Barbara, California, USA - Sample 7 (SPAdes) (version 2) | ecosystem: Environmental > Aquatic > Marine > Oil seeps ... | reverse complement strand
CTCGTACAGGTTACCACGGGCGATCGCCACACCGTAACGCATCGCAGTTCCCCCTTCTTCGATGTGATAGATGTAGCGCGCTACGGCATCGACGTGGACGTCTCCCGGAACAAGCCCGTCCTTAGCGACCACCCGCTGGGGCAAAAAGCGCGGGTGCAGCCCCCACGGGTTTGATGTAGTTGGATCAAAAGCGGGAGGTGTGACCTGCGCATCCCAGGCGGCCTTCTCCTCCTTGGTGGGCCGGGTGGCGGCCAGCAGCGGGCTGGCGATCGGCGCCGAAAACAGCGCCGCGCTGGTCTGGATGAAATGTCGTCTTGTCAGCATCTGTAACGATCCTTTTGCAAACTGGACGGCGGGCCGTGCCGTACGTGAAGGTGAGAGGCAACATTGCCTCTGGGGGTTGAGTGCCGTTCTTTGTCTGTGGTCCTAACGCCTAAAGCCACTGTAGGTTCAAGAAAAATTTTGATGCCACACAGGCTTGTGTGTTCGCAATTTGGATAAGAAAGACCCTTCGCAGGATGAACTCACCAAACTGACGCCGATTAACACCCAGGAGGCGGGCCTTCGATGCGCTCCGCGGCAATCAGAGACTTCAGTGTGGCTGTTCGGATCGTGCCAATGACGATTGTACGACCCACGACCAAAGCCGTCGTTCCTGGAAACGCGAAGCGCCGGACGAGCGTAGCACTCGTTCGGAGCTCTTGGGTCGTCGCCTCGCTCGCCATGTCCGCAAACAATTGTTCGGAATTGATACCAGCAGCTTCCGCCAATTCTCGAAGGTATGCATCCGTCGGCACGAGACTGGTCCGCTGCAACCGTCTGTTGAACATGCGTCGCGCACCCTGCTGATGTGCCGCGATCGCAGCACGTGCAGATGTTTCAGATGGCGCGCCGAAAATCGGCCATTCGTGATACTTGAGGTGCACCATTTCCTCGGCTTCAATCTCTAGCAGGTCTTCTGCGATGAGTTCGCAATTGGGGCAGTTGTAATCAGAGAAGAATGCCACAGGCACGACGCCTGCTTGGAAGCTTTTTCGGCCAAACAGCGACTGGCATAAATCATCGTCGGAAACAGTTAGGTTGTTCGCCGGATTTTCATCGGCCGTTTCCATGCCGACGAATGGATCAAATGCAGCTGACGTGGTTCCAATCAGGCCTAGGCGACGAAATCCACGTGGATCGTCTACTTCAATGAAGTTGAGATCGCGCCCCGCCTGATCCAGCACCCAAGACCCGCCGCGTGCGAGCAAGACCGCAGCAGCTCCTACCGATGCAAAGACAAGCAAGTCGCGTCGCCGGTCAGCGCTGCGTGGAGGTTTACTCTCCGCCATGGTTGAGGACCCTATTGTTTGTCATCCAATCCTCCCAAGCGCGGAAAACCCATCGAGTACCCAGCACGACAACGCGCTCAGCTGTCCCGTCATCATTGCCACTCCTATCAGGATCATCACGACGCCCGCAATCTGGTGAAGGCTGCGACCGGCACGGTCTATCATACCACCTCGTGGATACGGAACCTCTTGCAAAAGTTCGAGGCGAGAGTTGGTTACCTTGTCATCAGTATCTCGCCATGATTTGAAAGCCGACATTGTTCTGTTTGCAAGCTTCCTCAGTAGAGCCGAGCTTGTCCCTCATACATGAAAACAAAGGGTTTCGGACCTTTCGCGTAGCCGGTGTCGAGCCGTTCCATGCGGAAGCCGTTCTGTTCGACCAGGGCGTCTGTCGGGCGGTCAAGGTGACAGTTTCCGGCACAACGTTTCCAGGCAGGCGTGAGCCAGCGCTGCCAACGCTGGACACCGGGGTCCGGCGCTGCTCCATGCTCGACGAAGCGGAAGACGCCATCAGGCTTGAGAACGCGCCGGATCTCAGCCAGCGCCTTCTCCGGCTCCGACACGCTGCAGAGCGTCCAGGTGGCGACGACGCAGTCGACGCTGCGATCCTGCAGCGGCAATGCTTCGGCCACGCCCTCGATCATCTCCGTTGTCGGCGTCAAGCCCTGAGAAGCCTGCGCGGCCCGATGAAGGAGTTCTGGCGACGGGTCCACGCCGATCACCTGATGCACGGCCTCGGGGTAGAGTGCGAGGTTCAGGCCCGAGCCGATCCCGATCTCCAGCACGCACCCCATCGCACCAGCGACGGCGCGACGTCGGTAGGGAAGAAGCTGATCCTGGCGCATGGCAAGATGGGTCAGGCCCGGAAGGATGTGCTTCTCGTAGAATTGCATCAGGTTGTCCAATTCGGCCAAGAGACGGAAATGCATCTGGCATCCAGTTTGACAGCGCACTCACCTGCCCCGCACCACTTCCGATGTAGATGGTGGAGAAAGCGGGGTGCCCGGTCAGCGGGGGCGATGAGGCCGGCTATGCAAATGCCTACCATGGATCACATTCACCCCTGAAAAGCTTGCGCAAGGGCACTCTTGTGGCAGCCCAATATGCCAGGGTTGGAACGACCGTCCATTGCAGCAGGGGCGTGAGCCCTGCACCAATGACGGGCACCACCGGCATGATGTCGCGATATGCCCAAGCCGCCCGGATCACGATGTTCAGCCATTCACTAAAGATCGTGTAAGACACGCCCAGAGCAACGGCGAGTAGCAGGACCCGCCCTGCGCGTTCCGACGGCCATGCGTGTCCCCCGACAAGAAACAGGGCGAGCAAGAGGGTGCTCATGGCGATCAACAGATCTCCGCCGGTGCAATGCACGACCGCGAACACAATTTCTCCCCAGGTGCCTTCGACCCAGATCGTGTAAAGCGGAATATGTGCCATTTCCCAGATCAGGTGCCCGACTGCGGAATAGACGATGTATCGGCGGATGATCAAAAGCCATCCGGGTTCGCTTGTCACAAAGGTTTCAGTGTTCGCTGTCATGCCGGGATCCGTTCTTCGATCAATGCGCGGTTGTCAGGAGGTTGAGTGGAGTCTCAGTCTGGACTGCCGCAATCCTGCAATACTGCTCGATCAAAACCCCCGTCGGCTCTTGTGGTCGGAAAACGACCTTATCGGGAAGCCTTTCAGAACCCAAAAATTTTCCGACAAGGCTTTCACCAGTTGGAAGGTCAAGACCGTTTGGATATTTTCGACTATTCTTCAAACGATGAACCTGTCCCAGCTTCCATAGTGTTCCTCGCTGCGCTTCCCGCGCGGGAGGCTGAGCGCGATGAGAGCGACCCCGGTAAGGATACCGACAAGGCTGCCCGCCACCGTGCCTCCGTCCAGAAACCAAGGCGCGATGATGAGCCAAAGTCCGAAGAGAATGTTGAGGAACCTCAACGGACGCGCGACTTCGGCCCAGGCGATGACCGCGGTGGTCAGGACCAGTGCGCCCAGCAGGTGATCGCTGTTCGCCATTGCCGCTTCATTGCCAAAGATCGCGCGCGACAGCATCAGGAAGGCGCCAATCGCTGCACTCAGCCCGAGTGTCCATGGGACGGTAACGCCCCGCGCGCTTTGTCGGAAGATCTGCATCGGTCGCGCGTCAAAGCTCATTTCGCCCCCCGTTGTACCACCGGGCAGAGCATCGCCCCTGAAGAACGCGCGCCAGAACGGTCTGCCCCGGCGCGTGTTCCACACCATGAACTGCACCATCGCTACAATCTCATCGAGCGAGAACGGGATCATGATCAGCATGGCCAGCGCCGCCGTCAGGCAGATCGTGCAATAAGTGCCGATGGCAATCGGCTGGATGATGATGAAATAGATGCTGATCACGCCAAGCGGCCCGACAACGATGCCGAACAGTGCGACCATCCAGGGCATCGTGCGCCAGCGCAGGCGGCTGCCCATCACGCCCATCAGTATCTCGAACATGTAACTCATCGCGCCCAGGCCGCCGTCGGCAATGGGCCAGGCTTTTGAGACATCGGAGGTGATGATGTATTCGGTGCCATTCAGCGCGACGGGCGACGAAAAGAAAGGCTCCCATACGGCGTCTACATGGCCGAGCTGATAGGCCGACAGGACGCGCGACAGGATAAACCCCACGACACCGAGCGCGATGATCGGCAGGCGCTGGACGTAGGTGGAAGGGCAGTAGGTCCAGCCGGGCGGGATATCGGTATCGTCCATCATCCCCTCGCGCGACATGCCCGGCATCATCGGGATAAGGATCGTCAGCGCGACCACCAGCGCGCCGATCAGCGTGTCATTGGCATAGACGGCCGCGTCCGGCGTCCAGAATACCAGCGGCGCGGCCAGCAGCCAGACGCCGAGCGCGGCATTCGCCCATTGCGCCCAGCCGTTACCATGGCGCAGCGACAGGGCGGCAAAGACCATGATGGCAAGTCCGGTGAAGACATTGTTCCACGCGGTCAGCCAACTGCGTGTAGCGGCGGACCACAGCCCGCGATCCTCCGTCACCCGCTGGACCGCGGCGCTGAATTCGGTCTGATCGAAGGTGCCGAAAACCGATGGCGCGGTCGCCAGCCAGAGGCCGAGCGCCATGACCAGCCAATGCACCCAGTGCATAGAAAAATGCATCTGCCGCATGTGTTGATCATGCTCGCGCCGGTCCGCGTTCGCTTCGGCCTCGGTCGGCGCCTCCTCGGCAGCCTCTTCCACCACGGCGTTCTCGACCTTGGCCGCCGAGACCCGCGCCGCGTTCAACCCGTTTGCTTCGTACCATTCGTAGGGATCGTCCTTCAGGCTCTGAAGGATGCCCGGCATGTCCTCGCGAAGGCTGCGATGAGGCGTCCAAGCCAAATGCTTCTTCGCGGCTGAAAGATCGAGCTCATAATGATCGCTCGAAATATCGACCATCCAGGACCGAATGAAGGCATCCTCACCAAGTATCTTGTTTTCCGTCCAGGCGCCGAGCTTGGCCAGTTGGGACGGCACGTTCCAGGTGATCCAGTCCTCGCCATGCAGCTCGCGCCCGATCAGGCGCTGCAATTCTCCAAACGGGATCGGGTAGACCTCGCCCAGAAGCACCGGAAAGACGTCCGGCAGTTTATCGCGCCGGTCAACGATGCGCTCCACCGCGTCAAGGAAATCGTCGAGATGAAGAAATGCCTGCCCGCGCGACAGATCGCCAGGATAAACCTTGCCGCTGAATCGTCGTTCGTGAATACGGGCGATCTGGTGGGTCAGAAAAGTCGACTGCCCGTTGTCATCGTAGATACCGGCGGGGCGCATCAGCACGAGTTTCTCTTCGCCCCTTACCTCGCGCAGTACCTTCTCCGTGCGCACCTTCGATGCGCGGTAAGGAAACCTAGGATCGAGAGGATGATCCTCGTCTATCGGCTCCCCCGGCTCGGTCGGCGCATGGGCAAGCATGGTGGAAGCGAACACGAACTGTTCAAGCTCAAACCCCTGAAGACCCTTCATCAGCCGTTTCGAGCCTTCGACCGTAACGGCATCATACGCCGGATTATCCTCGCCGCTGAGATCGAAATAGCCTGCGAGGTGAATGCATGCGGCAATCCTGTCGCCGTAGGCCAGCCGCACGCGGCCAAGCGCGGTATCGACACTCGCCTGATCGGTGATGTCGAAACAGACGCACTCGGCCTGGTGCGGCGGATGGGGCGGCGAATACCGGTCAAGCCCGACGACGCGGTAGGACCCGTACAATCGCCGCACCACTGCCGATCCGAGATACCCGCTCGACCCCGTAACAATGACAACAGGTTTGCTTTCATCCGCCAAGGCGACACTCCGGTTTCACGTTACGTGCGCAGGTATTTCACCAGCGCAATGATCGCGAGAACCAGCACCACGATGACAAGAAGCCAGACGAGTCCCATGCCGATCATCATACCACCACCCATCATTCCACCATCCATCATGATTCAAATCCTTCGCTCAGTGCTAATTGGTTAATAACTAAGACGCTGGCATTTGGTATCAACTTCCAGCGCTGGAAGGTTAAAGGCCGCAGTTGCGAGTGAAATGCCTGAAAAGGAAAAGGCTTCCATTGGCCTTCCTGCTGCGAACGCGGACATCGTTGCGATATCCTCGCGGCGTGATGACTTCACGAACGATATTGTATCGGTTTGTAAAGTTGACCAACCGGGAGATACAGCCATAACGGTGCTTCGGATTGCATACTCGGGACAAGGGTGGAGGCGAGCCAAAAGATGATGCGAACCACGTCGCGCCTGTTCTTTCTTCTCATGGCCTGTCTTTGGGCCTCCATGAGCCTTGCCGCATCGAGCGATACCTACGAGAACTCAGCAATGAAGGCCCGGCTCATCTCCGTTGAAAATGGCGTTGCAGAAACTTCCCGGACCCTTTCCCTTGGCTTGGATGTTGAACTGGCCGAGGGCTGGAAAGCCTATTGGCGTTCGCCCGGCGAGGTGGGGCTGCCGCCGGAAATTTCATGGGATGGATCGGCAAATCTGGCGAGTGCAGAGATGCTCTGGCCCGCGCCTGAGCGATTCACGGCATTCGGCATCGAGAATTTTGGGTACAAGACCCATGTCGTCCTGCCCATTCAGGCAGTTCTCGAAACCGCAGGCCAATCCGCAACATTGCAGGCGCGTGTTTCATTGCTGGCGTGCTCGACTGTGTGTGTGCCGCATGATTTCGATCTCGCCCTGACAATTCCAGCGGGCACCGGGATTGACACGCAGGCGGCGGGTCTGATTTCGGAGTATGCCCAGCGGGTGCCGCTTGGTCCCGAAGAGAGCGATATCATTGTCGAGACGGCTGTGATCACGGACGATGCGCTTTATGTGACTGCGCGCAGTGCGAAGGCCTTTGCGAAGCCGGACGTCTTTCCGGAACTGGGGCAAGGCTTCACCTTTGGCAAACCGGACATCCGAACGGATGATGCGGGAACGGCGCTTTGGGCGAAACTGCCTCTTCTCGCGCAAGGGGACAATCCGCCGCCCCTGCGGCTGACTGTGACCGATGGATCACGCGCGGTGACAGCGCAGCCCGCATGGTCAGAACGCATCCCGGATGCTCCATTCGAGGTCTTGGCAAACCTGCCCGACCTGACGCAAATTCTGGCGATTGCGGCCTTTGCCTTTCTTGGCGGTCTGATCCTGAATGTCATGCCCTGCGTTCTGCCTGTGCTGTCCATCAAGTTGACATCGGTTCTCAATCATGGAGACAAGGCTGCGCACGAGGTCCGGAATGGGTTCCTGATGTCGGCCCTTGGCGTTCTGGTGTTCATGTGGGCCCTCGCCGCAATCATTCTGGTTCTGCAATCCGTTGGCGTCACTGTTGGATGGGGCCTGCAATTCCAAAGCCCTGTTTTCCTGACCATCATGTTTCTGGTGCTTGCCGTCTTCTCTGCCAATCTGTTCGGGGTGTTCGAAGTTTCATTGCCCTCCGGGTTGCAGTCGCGGCTGGCCAGATCAAGCGGTCGGGACGGGTATGCCGGGGATTTTGCGACAGGTGCCTTTGCGGCGGTTCTGGCCACGCCGTGTTCGGCCCCTTTTTTGGGGACTGCGGTTGCCTTTGCCCTGTCTGGACGCCCGATTGATGTCATTCTCGTTTTCACGGCTCTGGGGCTTGGGCTCTCCCTGCCCTATCTGATCCTTGCAGGGAAACCCGGTCTGGTCCGGTTGCTGCCCCGGCCGGGACGTTGGATGGTTGTCGTCAAGTGGCTGCTTGCCGGTCTTCTGGCCGGCACCGCGATCTGGTTGCTCTGGGTGCTGACGGGGGTGGCCGGTGGCCGGGTGGCCGCGATGGTGATTCTTCTGACGGGCCTTTTCATTCTTCTCGCAACAATACGTTTGCCGGGCAGATTGACGCGCCCGACAGCACTCGTGGTGGTTGCGGTTCTCAGCCTTCTGGTGCCGACGGCGCTGACAATCCCGCCGCAGACGAGAGCGGTAGGCCAGGACTGGGTCGCGTTCAATCGCTCCGAGATACCGAAACTGGTGTCGCAGGGAAAAACCGTCTTTGTCGATGTGACCGCAGACTGGTGCCTGACGTGCAAGGCCAACAAGACGCTGGTGCTGGACCGTGCACCCGTGGTCGACCAGCTGCGGGGTGATAATGTCGTTGCGATGCAGGCAGACTGGACCAGGCCCAGCACTGACATTTCCCGGTATCTGGAAAGCCACAACAGGTTTGGCATCCCGTTCAATATCGTCTACGGACCAAACGCGCCCGACGGGATCATCCTGTCCGAAGTTCTGACGTCCGAAGCGGTTCTGGACGCGCTGAACAGGGCCGCGCTTGGCGACCCTGTGACCGCCCAGAAAACGGATGGATAGGTCTAAAAGAGACCCATCGCGCGCGCCGGCATCCAGATACCCATGAAGATCATCATCAGGTTTTCGGTCAGGGAAACGAAGCCCAGCGGCACATTTGAACCGCCCCCCACGCAGGCGCACTTGATCTCGCGCTCGTCGATGTAGACGGCCTTGAAAACAGAAACCGCTCCGACCGTCCCGATGAACAACGCAACAGGCGCGCTGATCCAGACCAGCGCACCGGCGACCATGAGAATACCGGCAAGTGCTTCGCCGAAGGGGTAGACATAGCCATATCGCACCCATTTCCGGGCAAGCAGATCGTAGTTCAGGAAAATCGTGGAAAACGACTCGACGTCCTGAAGTTTCTGAACAGCAAGAAAGCACATCGAGATCGCGATGGACCACTCGAATGCCCGCAGCATCAGAATGGACCCGTAAAACGCCCAGCTGAGACCAAGCGCCATAAGGAATGCGACCGCGAATATCGCGATGACGGGTTGGTAAGTCGTCTCGCCATCATCCTTTACGTCCTGGCCGAAAAATGCCCTCAGCGCGTCATAGCCACCAATTCTTTCATCGCCGATAAAGGTTTATGGCGTCGTGTCGACACCGTGTTTTTCCATGAAAGCATCCGTTTCCTCGCGGGTTTTCAGAGGTCGGTCGTCAATCGAATATCCCTCCCGCTCAAGCAGGTCTTTCGATTTCAGCCCATAGGGACAAACATGCTCCTCCATCACCATACGGTACAAAACCGCCGTTTTCGGGGTGGATTTTGTCTCTCTCGTCATGACACGTTCCTTTAAATCCTTTATCCGTTGCAGGTCCAATATCCGGTAAACCCGACAGTCAGAGGCGTCTCTCCCGTCAATTCAAACAGCAGGGTGGCGTCTCCACCGTCCACGTCACCCTGCTGTTTGAATTGGCCACCATCGGCAGACAGGACACCACCGGACGTCGCTGTGCCTTGAGCCGTGAAGTTGACCAGCGATCCGGATATCTTCGCGAGGCCATTCCCGGACCCATCCGTGACGAGGATGGGATCGGCGTTCACCGCCCGAATGAAACGGCATTGTCCGTCGGACCTCAGTGCGTGTTATTTCTTCGGCTTTGAGCGGTGCAGGACGGATTCCGGCAATCACCGGGGTTGCAATCGCTTCCTGAAGCCCCTCAATTTCAGCCGGACCGTCCGCTTCACCAAGTGGCCATTCAGGACCGGCTTCGCCATTTGCCTCAATATCATCCATGAGGAAACGCATTTCGGAAATTTCGCGATTTTGCGCCGTCACGATTTCCGAAGCCAGCGCCTCGATCCTTGGATCTGTCAGCTCGGCCCGTTCGCTTGTCATGATCGCAATGGAGTGGTGCGGGATCATTGCACTCATCCAGCTTTCGCCTTGAATGGTCTCCTGGCTTCTCACGAGCCAGAGCGCGCCGGCGAACATCACGACAGACCCGAGAAAGATCGCGGCGTTGACGCCCTTGTTCTTGTACATGTTCAACATGAAAAGGAGCATCACGGTCGCCATCGTCGCGCCCATGATGAACGTCATGTAAAATCGGGTTTCGCTCCAGTAGACATGTTCGAAGGAGTACGAGTTGATGTACATCGGCCGGAATGGCCCCCCGTTTGTGCTGCATCTTCACTTGAACGGGCGTGGGGCCCGCCGCTAGATTTCCCGGTCGTATCTTCAGACATTTGATCCCTCCACCTTGGCTTGAATTACTGAAGAAACAACATTCCAGCGGGGGAGGGTTTCAACAAACTCCAACGCTATGGTGCGAAAATCCGAAGAATGTCGGCCCCAAGCATCACGCGCTACGGCTCTTTGGCCAGATCTTTCAGAATCGGACAATCCGGGCGGTGATCGCCATGGCAGGCGTCAACGAGGTGTGACAGCGTATCGCGCATCGACCTGAGCTGGGCAATCTTTTCGTCAATGGCCGCCAGGTGTTCTTGTGCGACCGCTTTTACTTGTGCGCTTTCCCGTGTCTCATCCTCATAGAGATCAAGCAGCGTGCGGCAGTCTTCTAT
>Ga0209345_10006900_pt1 | contig 10187 bp, 5 predicted proteins | sample Cruoilmetagenom7_FD_187294 | JGI IMG/M metagenome (GOLD analysis project Ga0209345, IMG submission 187294) | Oil polluted marine microbial communities from Coal Oil Point, Santa Barbara, California, USA - Sample 7 (SPAdes) (version 2) | ecosystem: Environmental > Aquatic > Marine > Oil seeps ... | reverse complement strand
ACGTCCTTGGATACATGCTCAATCAAATCTTGCTCCCCATAACTTTTTGTCTTGTTCTGGTCATTATCGTGGTCGGTAGTTTGCTTTTTATTAGTCGGCTTAAAATTAAAGGTCGTTTAGCCAGGGCTTTAAATATGAGCCTTTTTTTAATTACTCTGCCTAAGAAAAAAGTTAAGAAAGAAGAAAGCGAAGCGCCAAAGAGCGAAAAAGAGATTATTTCGGTGATGGAACAGCTTTACGCCAGTTTGAGCAATATTAGAGAGACAAAAGACACCTATATTTACGGCCAGCCCCATTTGGTTTTTGAAATAGCTACTCCGCAAGTAGGCGAGGAAATTAGTTTTTATATGGCTGTTCCGAGGAAATATGAAGATATTATTGAAAAACAAATTCATGGTTTTTATCCCGAGGCGTCTATTGAAAGAACCGAGGACTATAATATTTTTAATCCAGAGGGAGCGGATTCCGGAGCTTATTTAAAATTAGCCAAGAGTTATGTTTTGCCTTTTAAAACATATCAGAATTTAGAAAAAGACCCTCTTAATGAAATTACCAATACATTAAGCAAATTAGAGGAAGAAGGAGAGGGGGCGGCTATTCAAATTATCATTAGACCGACTTCTTTGAAGTGGCAAAAATTGGGCGTGGATATTGCCAAGGAGATGCAAAAAGGAAAAGGATTTTTTCATGCCAAATCATCTGTTGGCGGCAATTGGTTTATGCGCTTAATTAGAGAATTTCGGAGAAGCGTTAAGACATCCAAAAAAGACGACCAGTTGCTAGAAGAAAAACAGTCAATAGTTACGCCTGGTCAAGAAGAAGTTGTCAGGGCATTAGAAGGAAAAGCTGTTAAAGTCGGTTTTGACGTTAATTTGCGGCTTTTGGTTTCTGCGGCTAACCAGTCGCGAGCCGAACAAATTCTTGGACATTTAGAATCAGCTTTTGTCCAATTTAACGCTCCTAATTTAAATCAATTAAAATCATTTCGTCTGAAAAGAGGTCGCGGATTGAAAAAATTAATTTATAATTTCTCTTTTCGCTCTTTCAATAAAGGACAAAGAATGCTTTTAAATACTGAAGAATTAACCAGTTTGTTTCATTTTCCAATCACGAATATTGAAACGCCCAAGGTTAAGTTTTTGAAAGCTGAACCAGCCGCTCCGCCGGCTAATTTATCTAAGGAGGGTCTTGCTTTAGGTAAAAATCTTTATCGCGGTCAGGAAACGATTATTCGTTTGCGGGAAGATGATCGGCGGCGGCATCTTTATGTTATTGGCCAGACCGGCACAGGTAAGTCAGTTTTTTTGCGTAATATGATTGTTCAGGATATTAAAAAAGGGCATGGGGTAGGAGTTTTGGACCCTCATGGCGATTTAATTGAAAGTATTCTTGGTTTAATTCCTCAAGAGAGAGCAGAAGACGTGGTAGTTCTTGACCCGGCTGATTTAGAACGGCCGCTTGCCTTGAATATGTTAGAATATGATCCTAAATATCCGGAGCAAAAAACTTTTGTGGTTAATGAATTAATTAATATTTTTGACAAGCTATATGATTTAAAGACAACTGGCGGACCTATGTTTGAGCAATATACCAGAAACGCTCTTTTGCTTTTAATGGATGATCCGAACGAAAAGGCCACTTTAATGGAAGTGCCTAAGGTTTTGGCTGACAAAGAATTTCGGGCCCGCTTATTAGTCAAATGCCAAAATATAGTGGTTAAGGATTTCTGGGAAAAAGAAGCTGAAAAAGCGGGCGGCGAGGCCGCTTTACAGAATATCGTTCCTTATATCACTTCCAAATTCAATGTTTTTATCGCTAATGACTATATGCGGCCGATTATTGGCCAGTCAGAGAGTTCTCTTAATTTTAGGCAAATTATTGATGAACAAAAAATTCTTTTGATTAATTTAAGCAAGGGACGGCTGGGAGATGTTAATAGTTCTTTACTTGGTTTAATCGTTACTGGCAAATTATTAATGGCCGCTTTTTCACGGATTGATTTGCCTGAAGAAGAAAGAAAAGATTTTTATCTTTATATGGATGAGTTTCAGAACTTTGCCACGGACAGCATTGCGACGATTCTTTCCGAAGCAAGAAAATATCGTTTGTGTTTGACTATGGCACATCAATTTATTGGCCAGTTAGAAGACAAAATTCGCGAGGCGGTTTTTGGCAATGTTGGTTCAATGGTTAGTTTTCGCGTCGGAGCTGATGACGCAGAATTTTTAGTTAAACAGTTTAAGCCGATTTTTGAGACCAATGATTTAATTAACATTGATAATTTTAACGCTTATATTAAAATAATGATTAATAACGAGACCTCTAGTCCATTTAATCTTTTGACTGAACCGCCGGAAAAAGAGAATCCAGAGTCAGCTAAAGTGATTAAAGAATTGGCTCGTCTTAAATACGGTCGGGATAAGGCGGCGGTTGAGCAAGAAATCTCCAGTCGCTGGCAAATGAATGTTTCTTCAGAAAACAGTTCTCCTTTAAGTTCGGATATGGAAGTAAGATAATTTTTTAAAAATATGACTACCTCTAAAATATTTATTAAAGACTTTTTTTTATCTCCTTTTTGGGAAGTTTGCTATTTTCCTCTTTGGTGGTATAGCAGAGGATTAAAAAAAACAGCTCTTTTTTGTCGGCAAAGGATTAAAGGCGGCTGGAGAGTTTTGGCTTTGTCTATTCTTCTGAAAAATTTTTTCAAGCCAATGTATGGACAAAAGGGCTTGACCGCTTATGTTTTAAGTTTAAATACTCATTTCTGGCAGATTTTATGGAGGATTTTTTTAATCGTTGGTTGGTTTATTTTTTGGCTTTTTGTTTTGATTGTTTGGATAACTTTGCCAGTTTTAGCAATTGGAGGATTGGTATTAAACGTCCTTGAAGTATGAATCTTACTTTTCAGCCAGATCTTAGTCCTTTAAGAATTGCTCAAAGAAAATTGAGGAGAATTTTTGGCTATCTAATTTTTCTTTTTTTAATTTTTTTTGGACTTTATGGAATTTGGTCTCTAATTTTGGGCTTTTCTAATATTTTCTATTTTTCCTTATTGTCTGATATGTTTCTTTTTTATCTCTGGCAAAGGCAACAGGAGAAAAAGACGAAAATTAAACTATTTTCCATTAAAAAGAAAATAGAAATTTCCTTGTTTTTATCTCAAGCTGCTCAAAAATCACTGGAAAAAGCATGGTTTTTTTGTTATAGTAATAATTATCATTTTATTAGACCAATTCATCTCTTTGCTTATTTTTTAAAAAAGAAAGATTTTAAGAAAGTTTTAAAGCGACTGGATTGTCAGCCAGAAGAGGTTATTAAGAAAATTAGAGTTGTTTTAAAAAGCTCTTCGTTTTTTCCTGAATTAGAGAAGTCAACAAATATTTTAGGGCCAAAAATCTCGTCTGATTTTAAGGAAATCTTTTTTGAGGCCTATGTTTTTTGTTTAAAGCAAAATAAGAATCAGATTGATTTATTGGATATTCTTTGGGCGATTAGCCGCCAAAGAAATCTGGTCAGGATGATTTTTGATGAATTTGGCGTTAGCCCGGAAGAGATTGAACGGGTCATACAATGGACGGAATTAGAAGAACGGATTAGAAAGTGGCAAAGGTCATTTTTTTGGTCTCGTTTTTTTAAACCAAAAGGTAAACTTAATCGGACAATGACTGCTGCGGCAACGCCTATTTTGGACAGAGTCAGCCAAGATTTGACTCTTTTGGCAAGGCAAGGACAATTTGAATTTGTTGTTGGACGGCAAAAAGAGATTGAAAGGATTTTTAATTTTTTTAGCTCAAGACGGCCAGGCGTCATTTTAGTCGGACCAAGCGAAGTAGGCAAGAAGTCGGTTTTAAAAAAACTGGCGCAAATGATGGTTGAAGAAAATGTCCCTGATTTTTTAAAGGATAAAAGACTAGTTAAATTAGACCTATCCAGTTTAGTCGGCATAGCTAATGTTCAACAAAAAGGTGAAGAGTATTTGAAAAAAATTATTTTTGAAGTTAATCGAGCTGGTAATATTGTTTTGGTCATTGAAAATATTGGCAGTTTGGTTGGCTTAAAAACTCAAACAAGCGGTTTGGATTTTTCTGAAATATTAGCTTCTGCTTTAGATAGAAATTTCTTTTTCTTTGTCGGGACTACCTGGCCGGAAGAATTTTCTTCTAAAATTGAAGGAAAAATTTTAGGTCGGCTTTTGAATAAAATTGAAGTAATTATTCCGTCAAGGGATTTACTTTGGCAGATTTTAATCAGCAAGATTTTTATCATTGAAAGAGAATTAAAGATTTTATTTTCCGCTGACGCTCTTGACCAAGCTATTGATTTGGCTGACCAATATCTTTATGGCCAGGCCTTGCCGGCTAAAGCTGCTGGTCTTTTAGAGGAAGTCGCTTATTCAGTCAGAAGTCAAAGAGGCAGAAATAGTTTAATTAAAGGCAGCGATATCATTCAATTAGTCTCTCGGAAAACGCAAATCCCATTGGGTAATGTTGAGGAAACTGAAAAAGAGAAGTTACTTAATTTAGAGGAAATAATTCATCAGCGAGTAATTAATCAGGAAGAGGCGGTTAAGGAGGTTAGCTCGGCCATGCGGAGAAGTCGGCTGGAAATGGCCCGAAGGGAAAAGCCAATTTGCAATTTTCTTTTTGTTGGACCAACCGGTGTAGGTAAGACAGAATTAGCTAAAACTCTATCACGTGTTTATTTTGGTCATGAAAAGAAGATGATTCGTTTGGATATGTCTGAATACCAAGAAAAAAGAGGTCTAAGGCGTCTGATTGGCTTGCGTTCTGAAGAGGGAATTCAAAATGGTTATCTAACTGAAGCAGTTAAACGACAACCACATTCACTTTTGCTTTTGGATGAAATAGAAAAGGCTCATCCTGATATTTTAAATTTATTTTTGCAAGTTATGGACGATGGTCGTCTGACTGATGTTTCTGGCGAGACAATTAATTTCAGCAACATTATTATAATCGCAACTTCTAATGCCGGAACGCATTTTATACAGAAGGAAATTAATAAAAAAGTCTCTTATCAGGAAATTTATCGCAAGTTAAAAGAAGAAGTTTTGTTAGAATACTTTAAGCCAGAGCTTTTGAACCGTTTTGATAAAATCGTTTTATTCAGAACTTTGACCGTAGAAAATATGTTTCAGATTACCAAATTATTTTTAGATATGGTTAAAGAAAAATTAACCGAAAAAGGAATTGATTTAGAAGTAGAGGAAGAGGCGGCAAGAGAATTGGCCGCGGCTGGCTTTGACCCATTATATGGAGCGCGGCCCTTGCAAAGAGTTATCCAGGATAAAGTGGAGAATATAATTGCCCGTTTGTTTTTAGAAGATAAAGTTAAGCGCCGCGATAAATTACTTTTGAAAAAAGGTCTAATTTTTGAAATTAAAAAAGCCCCTACTTTATGAAAAAATTTATCCGTCAATTTAGTAAATTCGTAGTTATCGGTCTTATAAACACAGCTATTGATTTTGGCGTTTTTAATCTGTTAATATGGCAGACCGGTATTTCTAAAGGCAAATGGATTATTTTACTTAATATCATTGCTTTTACTATAGCTGTGATTAATAGTTATTTTTGGAATAAGTATTGGACTTTTCGAGCTAAGGAAGCTGATGAATCTGGCGAAGTAGCTAAAGAATTTTCTCAATTTATTATGGTTACCTTGATTGGTTTAGCTATTAATAGTAGCATTGTGTTCGTGGTGACCACTTTAATCCAGCCATTTTTTGGTTTGAGTTCGGAACTTTGGGCTAATTTAGCCAAAGCCGCGGCAACTGGTTTTTCACTAATCTGGAACTTTGTTGGTTATAAATTTTTTGTTTTTAAAAAATAAACTAAAACTTATGGAGAATCTTGTCCTTTATCGAAAATATCGGCCTAAAACATTTAAAGAAATAGTCAATCAAGAGCATATTATCCGCACTTTGACTAATGCTTTGATGCTGAATAAAGTTGCTCATGCTTATCTTTTTACCGGCCAACGCGGTACTGGGAAAACAACAGTGGCAAGATTATTATCCAAAGCAGTTAATTGTAAAGATCGCCAGACCCATGAACCCTGCAATAAATGTCAGGCATGCGAGGAAATTAATCAAGCCAAGGCATTGGATTTAGTTGAAATTGACGCGGCTTCCAACCGGGGGATTGATGAAATCAGAGAACTGCGCGAAGGTATTAAGTTCGCTCCAACTAATCTCAAATACAAGGTTTTTATAATTGACGAAGTCCATCAATTAACCCGCGAGGCCTTTAACGCTTTACTTAAAACCTTAGAAGAACCGCCAGCTCACGCTATTTTTATCTTAGCCACTACGGAAATTCATAAAGTTCCCCAGACGATTATTTCCCGTTGTCAAAGATTTGATTTTCATAAATTAACACTGGAGAAAATTGTTGAACGGCTTAATTGGATTAGCCATCAGGAAAAAGTATCAATAGAAAAATCAGCCATAGAATTAATTGCTTTAAACGCTGACGGTTCTATTCGCGATGGTGAAAGTTTACTCGGTCAGATTATGTCCATGGAAGATAAAAACATTACCTTAGAAGAAGTTCAGACAATTTTAGGAGTAACTGACATTAAAGCAGTTCAGGATTTAGTTGAATATTTAACTGCTAAAAAGAATTCCCAGGCCATTTTTCATATTAACCATGTGGCTAATCAGGGCTATGATTTAATTCAATTTACCAAATCATTGGTCAGTTATTTAAGAAAGATGATGATTCTTAAAGTTGATCCTAATTTAACCAAGTTAGTCGCCGCTGAATTGACTAAAGAGCAGTTGAGTGTTATAATAAGGCAAGGTCAGAGCTTTTCACAGCCAGAATTAATTAAGATAATCTATCTTTTCATCCAAGTAGGTCATCAAATCAAATCAGCTGATTTTCCGCAACTGCCTTTGGAGCTGGCTGTTGTGGAATGTTGCGATAATGCCTAAGTGGCTTGCGGGAAAACGAGGCAGAAGAATCTTGTCACAGAAAATAATGTCCATTGATAAAACCGAAGAGGCTTGTCCTTAAAAATGATATCCCTTAAGAAAGCCGAAGAGGCTTGTCCTTAAAATGACGCCCTCGCCTAAGGCGAGGGCGTCATTTTAAGGACGACGCCTCTGGGTTAATAAAATATTGCCGGGTCGTCTAATGGTAGGACTGCAGATTTTGGATCTGTCTATCGGGGTTCGAGTCCCTGCCCGGCAGCCATTGTGTACGAATAGAGGCAATAGCCTCTATTTTTGCTTTATTGGTGCGGTTTTTAGCTGGTTCTAACCTTAGATATTCCTTTTCTAAAGCAGGATAGCCATTAGAGATAGGTTGTAGCCATTCATTGCCTTGAATACTAAGCTTTTTGTCCTTTATAGTTGGGTTCTGACCCAATCCCATAAGAATCTCTTTTTTCTTCTCTAAACCGCCCTTTATGAACGCTATGTGCGCGTAGGTGGCGAAATTGAAAGTCTTCTCAGTTAATTCCAGCCATTCTTTAGCTCTGTTTTCAGTTTGTCTTAATTTCTTTTTAAGTTGTTTAATTTTGATAAGAAGCGAATCTTTTTCTTTGATAAAGTAATCGTCGTCAATCAGCTTGCGATATCTCATTCTCGTAAGTTCATCTAATTCTGACTGCGTATTAGATAAGCTTTTATGTTGCATTTCATAGATTTTAGTTCTATCTTCAATTTCGGTATCGTTCTTACTATTTAATCCTTCTAAGGCCCAGTTTAGAAATTCTGGAAGAATAGTATATTTATCTATTTCTTTTTCAATCTGCAACTTTAATTTATTTTCTCTTATCCATTTTCTTTGAGAGCAATCAACATCCTTTTTTCTTCTGGTGCAGTGATAGTAGATAAATTCTTTAATCTGGCCGGTGTTTTTAATTAGTTTCTTTTTGAGCTCTGCTGTATATAGACAACCGCATTCCGCGCAACGAACAAATCCCGTAAAAGCAAATTGGTGTTTTTGGGGCCTTGGTTTTCCTTTTCTGCCAAGAAGCATTTGGACCCGATCAAATTCTTCGAGCGAAATCATTGCTTCGTGTTTGCCTTCGTATTGTTTATCGTGACGGAGAATAATTCCAGTATAGAATATGTTAGTAAAGATTTTATAAATTCCGCTTCTTGATAATTCTTTGCCCCCAATTTTCTTAAATTTTCTTGTTTTGAATCCCCATTGTTTATTAGCTATTTCCAAGATTTGAGGCGGAGTATAATTGCCTGTTAGCATTAAATCCCACATTTTGCGTACGAGATTAAAACGTTTAGAGTCTTTTTTTATAGTCTTTTTTACTTTGTTATTCAAGTATCCAAGGGGAGCAAGATTAGGGAACCATCCTTTTCGGAGTTTAGTATCTATTCCAAGTTTGACATTTTTACTTAAATCTAAAATAAATTGATTCGCCATTCCGCTTTCGACATTGAAAAGCAAGACATTATCATCGGGTAGGTATTCTCTTTCCGTGGTTTGGATTGATTTAAGTACGCCTTGCTGTAATAGCCAGCTTATTTTTCCGCTGTCTATCGGATTACGGGATAGTCTATTTATTTGCCAGCATAAAATTCCATTAGCTTCGTTGTTCTCAATCCGTTTTATCATTTCTTCAAATATAGGACGGTTATTGGGCTTTTTGGCTGATTTTGATTCTGTATAAATCTTTTTTATGTCCAGATTATAATCATTGGAGAGTCTTTTTAAGCGATTAATTTGGCTTTCAATTGATTGAATTTGCCGGTCTTCGCTCTCGGACGATTTTCTGGCGTAAAGGAAATATTTAATTTTGTTTGTTTCTTTTTTCATAAAACTTAAAGGGACAGTCTGGTAGCCCAGTTGCATTTCCGTGAGGATAGCTTCTGGCAGACCGCCCCTTAAAGGACGGAAGCTATTAAAAATCTCACGGACTTATTATGCAACTTGGGCTACATTTTAATTATAACGCCCTGTTTAATTATAAGCAAGTTTGTTAAGAGGGATAAATTATTCTGTTCGCCAATTATACTTTTCAAATTTTTCTAAGGCCGATTGTATATCGTTCATTATGGGCAAAGCAGGTATTTCTTCTAATGTCACGGCAGATTCTTTGATTTTTTCACTTAAACGCACCCAACTTTTATTTGTCCAATTTTTTTCAATTTTATTCCTTGTTTTTCGAGCGCCGCAGTTATTGATCATCATATAAAGTCCAAAGCTGGCCAGTGTCTTATTAAGTGAATGAGCTTTTTTCTTTTGACCCGTGTTTATCTTTTTGATTATTGCGTCAAAAACTTCTTCAGGCGACTTTTCCATTTTTAAGGCTAACTGATTGGCTGGTCTATTTAAGATGTCTTCCCAGTTTGCAATTAGCACTTTTTGACATAATTCTTTATTGAATATTTCCTCAAATGTTATTTTTTTAATCCTTGAACAAAGAACTTTTGATAAAAAGGCGTTAAGACTTTGTTGTTTTGTTAATCTAACTTCAAATCGAAGTATTTCCGGTTGCTCATTTTTATCAATTTCTTGTAAAAGTTGTTTTTCTTGTTTAAGTTTGATTTTATCCATTGCTTTATTTTTAGGCGTGGCTATATCTCTCAGTTTATCGTAAAAAATAATGTTAGCTGATGAAGCGTAAAAATATAGCGCTTGTCCGTCGTTTCCGTAATGCCTTATATTGATATCCTTGCTTTTGCCTAAATCTGCCTTGTAGAGCCCAGAAATTGCGTCCTGTGCCGTTAATGGGTGAGATAAAGGTATGTTCTTGCCAAAGTGTGCTTTTACTACAATTGCCTCATTTATTGCTTTTTCGGATACCTCTATGCCCATTCTGGAAAGACGAATTTTTAATATAGAAACTACCGTTTTAAGATCGTCGTTTTCTAATTCTTGAATACTATTTCCAAAAAGCAATTTTGGTATGGAAAATTCAATGTGTAGATCATAAGTTGATACATTATCTTTGAATCGTTGATATGCTGTTAGTCGTGGATTATATATGTCGTTTCGTTTATCTTGGGCGGTTGGATTTTGTTTATACTTTCTAAATCTATGATATCCATATTGATAATTAGAATTACTATTTTGTATAACAAAAGCAGGAGTAAAAAGAGTAGGGTTAATAACCTTAAATTCTGGGTGTGTTAATTTTATATCTACTGTATCAAGCATATAATCCTGTTTTGTTGTTTGTTTTGAAGTATTCATAATTGT
>Ga0209345_10006899_pt1 | contig 10189 bp, 10 predicted proteins | sample Cruoilmetagenom7_FD_187294 | JGI IMG/M metagenome (GOLD analysis project Ga0209345, IMG submission 187294) | Oil polluted marine microbial communities from Coal Oil Point, Santa Barbara, California, USA - Sample 7 (SPAdes) (version 2) | ecosystem: Environmental > Aquatic > Marine > Oil seeps ... | reverse complement strand
GATCAAGCTCGATCGGATCTCGTGGAAGCACAGGAAGCAAATCAAACCCTGCTTACAGAAGCTAAAAACGCGAAAGCTAAGTTTGAACTGGAAGCTAACGAACTGCGCGCCGAGCGCGATCAAGCTCGAGCGGATCTCGTGGAAGCACAGGAAGCCAATCAAGCCCTGCGTACTGAGGTTGAAAAAACGAAGGCTAAGCTAAAGCAGGAAACCGACCGTCTCAACGAAAAGCTGACTATGTCATTGCGCGTCCAAACTAGATTATTATCTAATTACGAAGATCTGCAGCTAGAGTTCGATGCATTGCAGACTAAAAACCGTGAACGGAGCTCACTAATTTCGTCACTGCTGGATGAATTGAAGATAAGTTTGCACAATGTCTCTCCTTCACCACCAAGTACTGAGCCCAAAAGAAGATCGAAAGATAGCAAGCAATGACCGGCTTTGTACCTTCGGACGACGACCTTTCAGCCAAAATCCAAAAAGTGCGGGAGAAATCGCGGCATTTCTCTGCTTCGGCAAACGAAACAGAGAAACTGCATGACCTCTTAGAACGCCTACATAGCACCCTACTCTCTCAAGAGGCATCCCCTCCCATCCGGACTATTCACCATTTTGCCTGCACCGGAGGTACTGTAATCAGCCGCTTTTTAGCCTCCACTCCTAATGCCTGCCTGCTAAGCGAAGTAGACCCACTTAGCTCACTTGCTAAACACCATTTTAGTCCGTTTGATCTCGCGCTGCATTATCGCAATGCACAGCTTAAGGTGAACGATCAGGACCAGATCGACATTTTTATGGCAGCGCTTGAGGTGATCTACGATAAGGTTTGTAGTCGGAGGCAGCGCCTTATCTTGCGCGACCATGCGCATTCGCACTTTTGTACCGGGGCCCGCATTCAGAACCGACCTACCCTACAACAGATTGTCGCTGAAAAGTATCCCGTTCTATCAGTTGTGACGGTACGGCATCCATTGGATTCGTACCTTTCAGTTGTTCATAATAAATTTACGCACTTTACCCCAAACACCCTTGAGGAATACGCCCACCGTTACATAGCTTTTCTAGATTCCTACAAACACAAAAAAATCGTAAGATATGAAGATTTTGTCACGGATCACGATGCGACAATGACAGAATTATGCGATATACTAAGGTTACCTAATAGCGATTTCATACGAGATGTATCTTCTAGTATCCGTCTTACTGGGGATAGCGGACGCAAGGGCAACAACCTAAGGCTGAGAGAGCGGCGGAAGGTACCCGAAGATATTGAAGAGATGCGAACAAATAGTAAAACGTATCACGTTTTATGTGAAAGGCTTCAATATCCTTTATGATAGAAGGTACCCCGTTAGCTTGCAATTCAATGTTGAAATTGGGCTTAAGAATTATCCAAAAATATCATTTCCCTGATTGTAAGGGGTCATGTTTTCAAAATAGAAGGTTCTCATGAGGTTTCTTGTCTTCGGATTTAGTGTAACAGCCGAAAAAGACGGCTTCGTAGAGCGATGCGCTGCTGTATACGAGACCACCGATCCCGACCTCGAAATCACGAAGCTTGCTATTGGAGGACTGCAGGCTAACCACGCTAGGCATCTGGCACGTAAGGCCATTGAAGCCTGCAAACCTGATGCCTTGATTATTGAAATGGCGACATCGGCGTATCGAACCTCCCCCAGAAGCACTTGGCTCGTCGAAGATCAACGCCATAGCATGGAAGCGCTCTTCGAAATCTGCCAAAGTCTCAACATCGGCTGTGGTCTTCTCGATTTGCCCCGGATTGGGGTCGTAGGCAATACCGATTGGACCATAGAGATCAACACAGAACTGGCTCGAAAGTTTTCAATACCGCATCGGATCGTTCCATTAGATACAAAGCTTCTCACAGATGAGGTGCACCCTACGGAGAAAGGTAAGAACGTTTATGCAGCCTCCTTGGCGGGACTGATCGAAGAAATGCGTGGAAGTCAGCCCGACTTCACCGGCCTTATCCGGACCCGAAGCTTCGAAGCCTATGCCGCAAATGAACTGAACGTTATGAACAGCCGGTATGCACAGTTTGAGCGGGCAGGCTTTAAGGCTGAAGTCCTGTTGATCGACGCGGGGGATACTGTGGAGCTTATGCTGCCTATCACCGTCAAGGTGACCGGTATACTTATGCAGATGGGACCTAAGAGTGGTACCTTCAGGATCAGGATGAATAACACCGAACAGGACATTCAATGCTACGATCAGCACTGCTACTATACGCGAATGGGGGGTAAATCTCTGGCTCCAGAGATAACTAATAAGATCATAGTGACTCAATCAACCGAACTTCCCGATATCGAACTGTTAAAAGGAGAAAAGGATACCGATTCTCGGGTCGGGGGTATCGCCTATGTACTTTATGAGCCTGCCTAGCCGGCAGTGTATCCCAAGCGGGGTACAGCGATCGTTCGGGGAATTTCGTTGAAATCCGTTCAGGATGAAAAATCCTCGGGAATGTGGTTGAGGTGTGTAAGAACAGTGCGTCTTATAAAGCCCACTACAAGCAACTAAACTACGCTCCCTAACATAATCCTTTCCAGACACAGAAAGAGTGCCTTTACAATGATTACTCCCGTCTTGCTTTGTGGCGGCTCAGGCACACGGCTATGGCCCCTGAGCCGGAAGTCGTATCCCAAGCAATTTGTACCCCTTTTGGAAAGTCAGACACTTTTCCAATCATCCGCAAGACGTTTATCGGGATCCGGTTTCAATAGGCCTCTCGTGCTTACCCATTCGGATTTTCGCTTTATCGTTACCGAACAGCTTTCCGATGTAGATATTGATCCGGGTGCTGTGCTGATTGAACCTGACGGGCGCAACACCGCGCCTGCAATCCTCGCCGCTGCTCTTTATTTGAACAAAACTGATCCAGACGCAATAATGTTGGTTGCTCCGTCGGATCACGTAGTCCCTGACACCGCCGCGTTTCATGCAGCCATTAACACAGGTATGGTGGCTGCCAAACAGGGCAGCATTGTCACATTCGGCATCACCCCCACTCACCCGGAAACCGGGTACGGCTATCTAGAATTGGGCCAAGAAAGAGAAGACGGCACGACCGCGCTCGAACGATTTGTCGAAAAACCTACGGCATCAAGAGCCGAAGAAATGGTCTCGGCCGGAACGTTCCTATGGAACGCTGGGATATTTCTATTTTCGGTCCGGACCATACTTGCGGCCTTCCGGTCACACGCGCCGACGCTCTTGGAAGGCGTAACCAAGTCTGTCGAGCAGGCCACGACAGACCTAGGTTTTCTACGGCTCGACCCTGACGCTTGGGACGAGCTTGAAGACATCTCAATTGACTACGCAATTATGGAGCGCAGTGACGATCTATGTGTCGTACCATTTTCTGCCGGGTGGTCCGACTTGGGAGGATGGGACGCTGTATGGCGCGAAAGCTCTCCTGACGACCAAGGCGTGGCGCTCTCGGGTGCGGCTTCAGCGATTGAATGCAAAAATTCCCTTTTGCGCTCCGAGGACCCGCGCACGGAAATTATTGGGATTGGTGTGGAAAATCTGATCGCAGTAGCGATGCCAGACGCAGTCTTGGTTGCCGATATGTCCCGAGCTCAAAACGTCAAGGAAGCTGTTGCAGTCCTTAAAGCAAAAAATAGCATGCAGGCAACGATGTTCCCCAAGGACCATCGTCCTTGGGGCTGGTTCGAAAGCCTTGTCATTGGGGCCCGGTTTCAAGTCAAACGCATCCATGTGCATCCCGGCGCGGCCCTTTCTCTCCAAAGCCATCATCACAGATCCGAACACTGGATCGTCGTAGAGGGAACCGCTAAAGTAACTATTGATAATGAGACAAAGCTCGTCGGGGAAAATCAATCCGTTTACATACCGCTTGGGGCCGTCCACAGAATGGAAAACCCCGGCAGAGTGCCAATGGTCTTGATCGAAGTTCAGACTGGCGCGTACTTGGGAGAAGACGATATCGTCCGGTACGAAGATATCTACGCCCGAGATTAATCGTAACATACCGTCTTGTAGGCTAGGCCTTTCGGGAAGCCGGTTTCACTATGCGGGGGAACAATCATGCCCCACCAATGGCCGATTAGGCGGTTACTGGATCAGTATATACAAAAGCAGTACAAGGTATTCTTTTTTCATGACTAAAATCACCGTCGTCGGGCTGGGATACGTCGGGCTTTCCAACGCTTGCCTGCTTGCGCAGCATCATGAGGTTGTCGCGCTCGACATTAGCAGAGGACGCGTTAACCATCTGAATGCGGGCCAAAACCCTATTATTGATGCCGAAATTTCCCAGGCATTGGCGTCAGGCGATCTAAACCTGCGCGCCACAACCGACCCGGCAGATGCTTATGAGGGAGCAGACTATGTTGTGGTGGCCACACCCACCAACTACGACCCTATCGAGAACTATTTCAATACTGCTTCTGTCGAAGCTAGTATTGAAACGGCGCGGGCCATCGCGCCGCAAGCGCACATTGTGATCAAATCTACGGTACCCGTCGGCTTCACAGCGAAATTAGCAGGCCGATTAGGGACGGACAAACTGATCTTTTCGCCCGAATTCCTACGCGAAGGCCGCGCACTTTACGACAATCAACATCCTTCCCGGATCGTAGTCGGGGCCGAGACCGAAGCCGCAGAGCGTTTTGCGCAGATGCTGCGCAATGGCTCGAAGGAACCGAACACGCCGATTTTGATTACCGGCCCGACCGAGGCCGAGGCTATTAAGCTATTCTCCAACACCTACCTTGCAATGCGCGTAGCCTATTTCAATGAGCTCGACAGCTATGCTCTGACCCAAGGGCTGGACACGCGACAGATCATTGAGGGTGTGTCTCTGGACCCAAGGATCGGACATCACTACAATAACCCTTCCTTTGGTTATGGTGGCTATTGTCTACCAAAGGACAGCAAACAACTGCTGGCCAATTATTCACAGGTGCCCCAGAATCTCATTCGCGCGGTGGTGGATGCAAACCGCACCCGCAAAGACGTGATCGCAGATCACATCCTTTCAAAAGCGCCGCGCGTGGTGGGAATTCATCGGTTAGCGATGAAACAGGGTTCTGACAACTTCCGCCAAAGCTCCGTACAAGGTATTATGAAGCGGGTTAAGGCCAAGGGTATTGAGGTCATCGTGTACGAACCAGCGCTGTCGGAAACAGAGTTTTTTGGTTCTGCTGTGCTGCACGATCTTGAACAGTTCAAACAACGGGCTGATCTAATCATCGCAAACCGCAAGGCTGAAGAGCTTTCAGATGTACCTGACAAAATCTATACTCGCGATCTATTCGGCCTAGACTAAAAGAACGTCCCCGATCCATTACCCCCCTCCCTCCTCCCGCATCTGCCTTGCATAAGCCAGCGCATCTTCGGTGCTGCCAAACAAGATGCAGTCATCGGTAAGAGGTTGAGGGCGTGACATGGAAATGCCACCAAGGCGGTCTTTGATCCACCGAAGATCGTCTTGGTGTTTCGCAATTTCTTGCTGAACAAAGTCCGGATGCAGAGCAAAGGGCGAGGACGGCGTTTTCAGAATCTGCCTTAGAAAATCATGATCGGCCTTCGTTTCCGCCGGAGTACGCGGGGCATGGCCAATTGTGATACGGCGCTCCAACAGTAGCGCAAGATGCCTCGCGCCCATACCAACATTCTCGCGCGAGGGCGCAGCCTTGGGCCAAGGTAGCCCCGTAGCGCGGCAGAAATCCGTGACGGCATCCCACTGCGGTACCCCTTCAGGGCGGTAGACCCGTAGATCCACAGCCTCCCGCCCGAAAACGATATCAAATTTCTCCACGGCGGCGCGATAGGCCGGTGACCGGCCAAATCAATTTAAGTTCGCTGGTGCCGGTGCGAATATATTGCTGAGCCATGCTGGCCATATAGGCTTCGGCGGGCCGGACATAGATGATGATTTTGAAAGCGTCGGCATGGCGCGCAAAGAATTCCTTCAGCCGCAAAATGGCATCGATCGGGGCGACAGACAGCCACTCTGCTGACATCACATGGGTCTTGCCACGGTTATAGCCAAAGGATCCCTCCAGCTGCCCCATGGTCTCGCCGCGCCATTTCTGCATGTCTTCGGCCGAGCGCCCTTCCCGTCTGAAAACCCAATACGTCTCAGGCGCCTCGTCAACCAGCACCACTCCAAGATCGGAATGGTTCGGGTCGCGCCAAGGCAGGTAGTGCACCCCCTTGGGCGTCTGATGGTACAGGTGGTGCTGTATTGCGGTTGTCCCGGTCTTATGCATTCCGGCATGGATAATAATCACGGGGGGGCATGGTCTCCGGTGGGGGGCGTCTTGATCAAACATATATTGCGAAAGCGCACAACAGGGGCATACGCCTTTGGCCACTCTCACATAGCCATCCTAGCGCGTTGTCACATCCATTATGCCGATACCCATCCAGTTACCGTCATCCTGGATCCCCACATGAGCTGCGGAGTGGCACAGTTCCACTACGCTAAGATCGCGCGCAGCACTGGAACGTAGGTTGCGCCAGAACGTATATACGCCACCACCTTTCGCGAGATACTCCTTGGCGTTGATATCATGGAAGGCACAGATTTTATTCGCATAGCGTCCAAGATTAAGATAATCGCGCTTTGCCCAAAGAAATGAGTGGTCTCCATCTATGAACACCACGTCGAAGGACTGGCCTTCGAAATCATCCGATGTCTTTCCAAATTCATAGCGCATTCCAAGGCGTTCATCGGTCTCGGGCAGGATCAACAATTGATCCTTTATATCGAGGCACACATATTCAAAGTCATTGAACAGGGCTTTAAAGAAGGCCGCGGCGAAAATCGCGGTGCCTCCTGTGAAGACCCCCACTTCGATCATGCTTTCGGGCTTCGTCTTGGCTGTGTAGAGCAGAAAATCGGCCAGTTCGGTTGGCACCTGCATGCAGCCTGCTAGTGAGACATTATACCAGTCCTGATAGGCCGCAAGCCCACCCCAATTGTTGTGAGATAACCCAAATTCGCGCAGCCGCTGCAGCAGGAGCTTTCGAGACAAGAGTCCCGCGCCGTCCTCTAACATTTGAGCGACGGTCCGATCTATTTTCTTCAAATCCCTTAGCTGAACATCGGTGTATCGCTTTTGCGCCACGGAAGTCTTGTTCGACGTAACCGCCATGCTGTCCTCCCCCTGCCCGCATAAAAGTGAGCTCTTGAACAATGCAGGAGGCGGTCAAACATGTCTACTGTAGTGTTTCAGGTCCCATAGGTAAGGGTATATAGTGAGTAAATTCCAAGAATTATAAATTTTTTTGTGTAGTTTCAGTAACTTAAAAAACTTCGTTTCGCGTGCGAAACATCACACCCGCCTGCCCGCCCAGGCCGCCAGAATATCGCCCCACCAAAAATCGATGCTGAGCCTGTGCAGCAGCTTTCGCCGCGCGCTGCCCGCTGCGAAAAGCGGGGCTCTTTGGGCGCGCCAATGCTGGAGCTTCTCCGCGCTAATGTGTTCCGGTGCCCAGTCTGGCACGATCACGACCGGAAGCCGACGGTAAGCCTCGGTGAGACTATGGGAACGGATGATCGGGATCGCGCCCTGCTCGAGCACTTGCCAAGCCTTGGGCGATGGATCAACGCCCCCGCCTTCGACACAGAGCACAAAGCTATGTACGCCCATCTGAGCCAGAAACGCAGGCTCGGGAAGTTCTTCATTGAGCACGGTAGTGAAGGCTGACCACGGCCCCTTTGCCAATGTGGTTACACGGCGTCTGAGATCCCATTGCGGGCCGGTGCGAACCCTATGGCCGCAGAGCACTTGCAAGGGGCGATCGGTCAATGGGGTTGGCGTCGGAAAGGCAAAGCCCCCCTGCCCCTCTGGCGCCACGCGCCCCAATGGCAGCGGCGACATCTTTGGCACTGCGGCATCGTCGAGATTTTCAGCGAACCATCGGATCAGTAACGGCGATGCCAAGATATCATTGATCAGTGCGCGTTCTTCCGCATCGAAGGCACGCCAGCGGCAGTCCGTCTGTCGGGGGAGCGTCACATCCTCTGATCCGCTGATCAAGAGAAAGGGCTCTGTCAGACGCGGCAGTATGTCCTGCGCGAAATAGCGGATGGCGTGGAACGGCTCTCGCAGCGAAAGAAAGATATGCCGGGGGGAAGATGTACGGCGGTTCTGAATGAAACTGCGATGGGGCGCTTTCGCATCGGTTAGCAGCACCCAATCACAACGCGCGGCGATCCCTTCTAGGCGGTAGCGATCAGCGCCTTTAGATTTGGGGAAGAGCCGTGTCGCGTGGGGTTCATAGACCCGCTCATGCCGCGACATGGGTCGCCGCCTGTAGGTCTCTCCAAAGTCCCTGCAAAGGCTCTGGAACAGTCTCTGGGTCGCTGGCAGCACTATGAGTTGGGATACGACCATCAAGTAAGCTGACATCGGAGCGGAGACCCAATGCCTCGACCACACGCAGCATGTCGGCACGGGTTTTTTCTGTATCGCTGCGAAACTCCACCAGCGGGATATTATAGAGCCTATGGAGCTGTAAAAGACGCGTGTTATAGACTTCCCAAAGCCGGTAACATGCCTCCTCCTCCAAGCCGTTGCGCGCCATCAGGGATCGGGCAACGGCTTGGGGCGCGCGGAAGATGCCGATGGCCGACCAGCGCGGCAGCACTTCGATCCAGCCGTCGATAACCAAAAGCGTACGTGGATCTTTGAACCCCCATAGGCCGGTGCCCTGACGGGATTCAATAAACAGGTCGCGGACCGCGCAATGCAGCTTGTCCCATGTCACCTGGTCGGGCGGCGCATGCCAGCAGCCGCCATTGGCGTTCAGCAGATCCTCATGCATGTGAAGCACCGCGGCGGGTTCCTGCAGCCCGGTTGGGTTACGGGCGATAGGGGCGTCGAGTGCGGCCCCGAGATATAGTCCGCTTTGCCGCAGCACACCGGTCAGGGCACTGGTACCAGAACGGTGCATGCCCAGCACCATCAGACAATGATCCTGCCGCTGCACACGGGTCCAGGCGGTTTTCATGAAGGCGGTTGCAAGAGGGAGATACAAGCTGAGCCCTTTCCACGATATTTGATTAAAATACAGTGAAAAAGAAGCCGTTAAGATTGCGTTAACGGCGCTGCAGCCTGATTAGTCTTTCCAGTCGCGGATCAGAGCCTCGATAGCGTCCATCAAATCGTCAGTCACCGCGGGGCCAGAGAGACGCAGCGCGCCCTTGCTGCGGTTCACCGTGATGGGGGGTTTGGCTACGGGCTTTGATGGCTTCTCCTTGGGATTGGCAGTCTCTGTTCCTGCTTCAAGAGCCTTTTGGATCAAAGCGACCTCATCCTCTGGCGTGGCCGGATCGGCCTTGCGCAGCCTGTCATAGAGCCGTTTTCCCCATGCGGGATCCGCCTGCAATCGCGCTGATACCGCAAGCCCAAGGCGTTCAGTCAGCGCCGTCGGGTGGCGGATCCAGGCGCCTAGGGTTTCGACGACCGGCAGGAAACTTTTGATCTTGGACCGTTTGGCCCGGGATGCGGCGGCAAACAGGCTGTTTAGAGCCTCTTTTTCGCTGCGAAACACACCTTCGCGCACGGCGCCTGCGACGATGCTCGCCCGTTCAAAATAGCTGAGCCCGACACGGATTTCGTTTTCTTCGACCATCGCGATATAGGCATCCGAGGCGGTATCCGGTTTGCGAACGAGGGCCAGCACGCTGCCCGGCCCCTCCCCTCGCTGTGCAAGGCTGCGTAGGGCGCTGAGCCGGCGCCAGCCGGAGATCAGTCCGTAACGTCCTGCGGAGATCTCGACCACTTCGATCGGGGTCTGCTGGCCCCGCGTCAGAAGTGAGGTTTCGAGGGCGGCCATTTCTTCGGCATCAATGGTGATCCGGTCACGGATCATATGGGCAGCGTCCACGGCCTCCAGCGGGATTTTCTGAACCAGACGCCCCTCTTCACGGGCGGCCTGCATTTCACCCGCAACAGTCTCTAACGCGGCGGTTGTAGCGGCTTGGCCCGCAACATCGGCAATCGGCGCACGTCGTTTGATGTGGTCGGGGGCATATCCGATGGGGATGTCCATGGCTTTGGTCTCCGGTGCCGCGATCTGGGCCGGGTCCGGAACAGCGAGGCGTTTACGTTTGGCCATGACAGCCTCCTGTCAAAAGGAAGAAAAAAGGGTGAACCATACGTGCGTTGGCCAAGAGCAGGGCAGG
>Ga0209345_10006897_pt1 | contig 10190 bp, 5 predicted proteins | sample Cruoilmetagenom7_FD_187294 | JGI IMG/M metagenome (GOLD analysis project Ga0209345, IMG submission 187294) | Oil polluted marine microbial communities from Coal Oil Point, Santa Barbara, California, USA - Sample 7 (SPAdes) (version 2) | ecosystem: Environmental > Aquatic > Marine > Oil seeps ... | reverse complement strand
CAACATTTAAACCCAAAAAAATCGACTGTTACCATATGAAGAACATAATAATTATCAGACTGTGAATAAAAAAAAGGGGGGGGCACCCTGGAGAAAATGTATACAGAATAAGCTTATCCTCCTATAGGGATAAACCCCAAAAAAAATTTGTTATTTACACTGTTAGATGCAAGATATCTGTAAAAAAAAATAACACATCAAGAGATACAAAAATTGCGCCATTATAAATTTATAACAACAACTTATTGTATTGTTTGTAAAAATATAATTACAAGCTATAGAAGCGAGAATAAGAAGGGATTAAAATAGACATCTTGTCCTTTTTTTAAGTCATTTTGCCTTACAGTAGCTGTTTTTCAGCAAGGGATGATCCAATACCACTTTACTTCCATAGTTGATTATGAGGCCGATGTACTTGTTATCGGCGGCGGTGGGGCAGGTACATCTGCTGCCTTAATGGCTTCAGAAAAATCATCCAGCCTATTCGAAAATAACTCTAAAAAAAATCTGCATGAATCCGCCTCTTACCCATGGCTATCGATCTGTTGATGAATGTTCAGACTTTTCATTAATATTACTACATATATATTTTTATTGACACAAAAAATATATATGTAGTAATGTCCACAGTAATATCATTAAATATTATTGTATAATTATCAAGAAATATGTACTTTGCACGTGAATTTGTTTTTTTAATTAGTTACTTTACGTTTATTAAGGAAGTGTGGCATGGCAACAGAAAATAAAACAGAAAAGTTACAGGAATATCTGGACAAACGGCAGTACTGGTGGTGGGCAGAACAGGCAAGATCATCAAGAACAGACTATTTGAGAAAAGCCATCTGGCCAAAAGGAAGCAAAGGGGCAGCTTATTTGCCGGGTATAAAGCTTGATGAATATGGTCCCATTATATTCAGCGAGGTATTTGATACGGAAGCAGCTAAAGTGGAACCCTATGTTTTGACCTTTGCAAGGGCACTTGCAAAGACCAATGATGAGATCCCTGCGTTTATAGTGGACCAGTCGAGGATTGTAGGCTACTGCGGCTCTGCTCCCCATAAAATATACTGGTGTGCCAATGGATCACATCAGTTAAATGAAGATTATTTCAATGATAAAGATGATCTTATTGATGATGATCAGCGTGATAATGTAGAAAAAGCTATCAATATCATGCGTCCTTACACAATGCAGATGATGACGGAAAGGGTCTTAAACAAGCGCCAGATGATCCTGGCCAGAACCACCCAGACATTTACCGGCGGACCCCACCTTGAAACCGCTGCATATTGCACATCTCAGTTTAATTATTACAAAAAAGGTTTTAAAGCGATTATCGAAGAAATCGACGAAAACCTGGCCAAAGCTGATGAAGTTCTCTATAAAGTCGGTGCAAAACCGGAATTTAAAGATGAGTATTATTACCTGAAAAAACTCGATAACTGGAAGGCAATGAAAATTACCCTTGAGTCTGTTATCCGTTATGCTCAACGTCTTTCCAGGCTGTCCAAAATAATAGCAGAAAACTTTGAGTCCGACCCCGTGAGGAAGCAGGAACTCCTCGATATTTCGGAACGGTGTGCCCATGTGCCGGAGAACAAACCAAGAAATTTTGTAGAGGCTCTTCAGTTTGAACATATTCAGACAATGTGCAGAAAGCGTGAGAAATCTGACGCATCCTGGCCCACCCATAATGACTGGTGGTTCTGGGAATGGTATGAACAGGATGTCTTCAAAGATAAAACCCTTACAAGGGAAGATGCCCTTGACTATGTTTGTGAATACCTTATACGTGCATATGAATATGGGAGCTGCAGAAACCGTCAGAGCCGGGAGCTGCTGCCAGGTGATCCCGGGCCCTACGTCTGGACTTTAGGTGGTGTCGATGAAAAGGGGGGGATGAAGTATAATGATCTCACCAATCTGATTCTCGAAGCTGCAAGACTTGTCAGGTGTGTCTCCCCCACATATGCCTTGAGATACAATAAAGAGATGCCCGAAGATGTATTGAAAAATGCCTTTGAATGCATACGCCACGGACTTGGTTACCCCAACATCAGAAACGACAAAGTCTTGACCGAAGCAAACATGTTCTGGAGCAATACACCCATAGAAGAGGCACGAACATGGACAGCCCAGGCCTGCATAGTCCCATGCCCTGAAACCAAACGGGGGGTCATGCCCGCAAGATATTCTTCCAGTTCTACTTTTGGCTCAAAATGCCTGGAACTTGCTCTCTGGAACGGATTTAATCCCATCTTTAAGATGCAGATCGGCCCGAAGACCGGTGATGTAACCAAAATGACCTTTGAAGAACTGCAGGACGCAACACTGGAACAGTTCAAGGTTATACACTGGGACGCTGCAAAAATAAGAAATATCTCTCGTGTGGTGGAAGAAACCTTTGGAAGGCCCCACCTGTCAGCAACCTATGAAGAATGTGTTGAACAGGGATTAAACGCATTTGAGCGGCGGGAATATGGCAATAACTGGATTACCACCTTTATATGGATGGATGCCATGGACGGCCTGGTTGCATTAAAAAAGCTTGTTTATGACGAAAAGAAATATACCTTAAAACAGGTCATGGAGATGCTTGCTGCCAACTGGGAAGGATTTGAAAAAGAGAGACTCGAGTTTGTCAGGGCACCCAAATGGGGAAATGATGATGATTATGCCGATGATCTGATAGTCAAATTCCATGAAAGAGTCCGCGATGAAGTTTGCCTTCCATGTCAGTGCTGGGGAACCCGCTCCAAGGGGATCCCTTTTGTACCTCAGAACATAGCGGCTTATACTGTGGCGGGAGCACTTCTTGGAGCACTTCCCAACGGAAGGCGCCTTGGGGATACCTGTTATGACGGAGGATGTTCACCCGGAGCAGGTCTTGACAAAAAAGGTCCCACAGCAGTATTAAACTCTGTTGGAAAGCTTAGCCATGAAGATATGTTCAGAGCAATTCTTTTAAACCAGAGACTTTCACCTGCACAACTGGTAGGGGATAAGGGTTTTGCCGTATGGAAGGCTTATATAGAAAGCTGGTGCGATCTCGGAATAAACCATGTACAGTTTAACATGGTCGATAACGAGACCCTTTTGTCAGCACAAAAAGCACCTGAAGACTACAATGAACTTGTGGTTCGCGTTGCCGGGTACAGCGCGAATTTTACCTCATTAAACAAGAGGACCCAGGATACTATCATAGCTCGAACCATACAGGAAATATAAACATTACACACCAGGGGTCGAGCTGTTTTTTTGCACGACCCCTGTTTTAATATTCAACAAGCGGAATCCTTCAAATAAATATAGACCTTAAGATAAAGATTTTGGGTGCGTTCTATAGACCGTCACATCTTTCTATCCTTGTAAAAGTTATTATCTGACAATCTATAGTGGTCGGAGTATTATTCCTTCTCCCTCTGGCCTTCCCAAAATTATTATCTTAGGGTTCGTTCAAGAATAAGTCGGCCATTTTAAGTGTTGAGGCACCCGTCTGGCAAGGCGCGAAAACGCAAGAATATCAGGATATTCTGAGATTTCGGAACGCAGTCAGGCGGGATGTATCGGCGCTTAAAAGGTCAAGTTATTTTTGTACGAGCCCTTAAGGTCTATACGTAACAGCTTTTGCCAACTGTTACGTATGGACCGCCACATCAATAATTTCACTCCGTTATCAATGGGAGGGAACGAGGACGAAATAGCTTAGTATTTTAAACGTCGATGCATCCTGCATGGCTCCGTTACAAAAGCGTAGAAATATCTTGTATTCCTACGCTTTCGCGCCGTGCCAGACAGGCGCCTCAACACTTAAAATTGCGAATTTATTTCTTCCCCGTCCCTAATCCTGTGAAATCAATTGTCTGAAAATCTATAGCTTTTTTTGATCTTCAACAGTATAGGAGAAATGATTAGATATGAATTTTGAATTTACAAAAGAAGAACTCGAGATGAAAAAAGAGGTTGTCGATTTCATAAAAAAGGAATCAACACCCGAGATCGTAAAAGAATCTGAATCCCAAGGTGATATCTATGGTGCTCCTGAAGGCCGTAAAATTGTGCAAAAAATGGCAGCCAAGGGATGGCTCACGCCAACCTGGCCAAAAAAATATGGCGGGATGGAAGCCTCTGAAGTCATAGGGTATATGATCCGTGAAGAGATGGGTTATTACGGACTTCCTTTCGGTTTTATAGCAGCCCATATGGCCGGACCTACGATCTTACGCTTTGCAAGTGATGAAATGAAAGAGAAATGGCTCCCAAGAATAAGCAGCGGAGAACTGGAATTTGCCCTTGGTTATACTGAGCCCCAGGCAGGATCTGACCTTTCTGCTCTGATGATGGAAGCAAAAGATATGGGAGACCATTTTTTGGTCAATGGAACCAAGCTGTTTAACACCAGTTGCCATCTGGCAGATTATCACTGGCTGGCCGCCCGAACAGATTTTGACGCCCCACGCCATAAGGGTGTCTCCATGATGATTGTAGACTTAAAAAGTCCGGGGATTACAATAAATCCCATGATTACCATGGCAAGCTGGCAAACAAACGAAGTCTCCTATGTAAATGTTAAAGTCCCCAAAGAAAATCTTGTTGGAGCTAAAAACAAGGGATTTTATTATTTAATGGCGGCCCTTGACTTTGAACGAATGTTTCCCCTTGGCAGATACAGAAAACTTTTTGATGACATTGTGGACTACGCCAAAGAGACCCTTGTCGGCGGAAAACCCCTGGCCAAAGACCCTGTAATACGTCAGGAAATCGCCCAGGTTGCCATAGAGATGGAGGCAACAACACTCTTATACTACCAGCTTGCCCATATCCTGGACAAAGGGGATATCCCCAATTACCAGTCATCAATGGAAAAGACATTTGCAACCGAAACTGCCCAGAGAATAACAAACCTTGGTATGGATATTCTTGGATTATATGGTCAGCTTAAAGATGATTCCAAACATGCTAAATTACAGGGAAGAGTTGAGCATTCTTACAGAACCAGTGTTGTTGAAACAATTTATGCGGGGACATCTGAAATACAAAGGAATATCATAGCCACAAAGGGTCTTGGATTGCCTCGTTAATTAATCCCCTTTCGCAGGCGGAGACTAATTAAATACCAGGCAAAATTTTAGAAGTTTATTACGGCAAAAATTTTATTCCTCATGGGAATCAGATATAGCAGGAGATTTTTCATGGATTATGATTTAAATAAAGACCAGGAATTGATAAGAAAATCGGCTAAGGAATTTTTATCTAAAGAATCCACTTCTGAATTTGTAAGAGAAATGGAAGAAGATTCAAAGGGAATAACAGATAAACTCTGGAATAAAATGGCAGAACTAGGATGGTTAGGCATCTTGATACCTGAAGAATACGGTGGTCTTGAGGGCAATTTTCTTGATCTGACAGTAATACTGATGGAAATGGGTTACCGTTGTCTCCCAGGACCTTTTTTCTCCACAGTTGTTCTTGCCGGAACAGCCATACTTGAAAGTGGGGATGATGAGAAAAAAAAGAAACTGCTGGGAGATATCTCCGACGGAAAAGCTTATGCAACCCTGGCATTAACCGAAGAAGAATCGGCCTATTCTCCCGAAAGTATAAAAACAATGGTGAAGCAGACAGGGAATGATTTTGTTATTAACCAGACAAAACTTTTTGTTCCCGATGCCCACATAGCTAATTATATTATTTGTGCGGCAAGAACAAAAGACGGAGAAAATAAGGAAGACGGAATAACACTCTTTATTGTGGACAGTAAAGATCCCGGAGTTAAAATTACCCCCCTGGATACATTTGCTTCAGATAAGCTTTGTGAAGTTATTTTTGACAATGTGAAAGTTTCAAAAAAAGATATTCTGGGAAATTTGGACCAAGGGTGGCCCATTCTAAAAAAAGTCCTTCAAATAGCTGCCGTGGGCAAATGTGCCGAAATGGTGGGGGGAGGCCAGCGTACCATGGAGATAGCCGTTGAAAACGCCCAGGGACGAGAACAATTCGGGCAAAAAATAGGAAGCTTTCAGGCGGTTCAGCATCATTGCGCCCATATGATTACGTACCTTGACACATCAAGATTAATGACATATAAGGCCGCTGCAAAAATAAGCGCCGGGCTTCCCACCAACCAGGCTGTTTCAATGGCCAAGGCCTGGGTAAGCGATTCATGCCGCAAGCTTGCCGCATTATCCCACCAGGTAACAGGGGGGCTTGGATTCATGGAAGAGTATGACAACCAACTCTACTTCAGGCGCATTAAAGCCTCTGGAATCTATTTTGGAAACGCAACCTCTCACAGAGAAATAGTCGCACAGGAACTGGGATTGTAAAGCAGATATTTTGAAAATACAGAAGTCAGATTTTAATTCTGACTTCTGTATTCACTACCTATTATCAGATGCACTCTCCACCTTTTTCACAACCTCTTTTAACATTTTTTCGCATTCCTCAATCGTTCTTTTAATCAGCTCTTCGCAGGATGGTATATCTTTAATAAGCCCAATCACCTGCCCACACCCAAAGGACCCCCATTCCATGTCTCCCTCCACAAAAGCCTTGTGGAATCTTCCCCTGGCATGCTGCATTATTTCCCATTTTGATGCCTTTTTTTTCTGCATATCGAGAATACTGTCCGCAAATTTGTTTCTCATTACCCTGCATCGAACCCCCGTGAGGTTATCCGTAATCACGGTTTTATTCTCATCCGAGTTAACAATATGCTCTTTGGATTCATTAATAATGGGACATTCCTTTGTAGCCATAAATCTGGTACCCATGGAAATACCTTCGGCACCATAAGAGAGGGCGGCCAAAAGCCCCCTGCCATCATTAAAGCCCCCTGCTGCAATAACAGGTATACTTACATTCGCCACGACTTTGGGAATCAATATTGTCCCGGCTATAAAACCGGTATGTCCTCCACCCTCTGTACCCTGAACTATAACCGCATCGGCACCGTTCGCTTCTGCTTTTATGGCATGTTTTGCAGAACCCATGGTGGGCATATTAATAATGTTATGGGGATTTGTTCTTTGAATAATTTTTTCAGGATCTCCCTTACCATAACTTGCAACGGGAACTTTCTGTTCTATAAGTACGTCGAGAAGTTGCTCAAGCTCAGGATTTTCCGGCATAAAATTTACGCCAAAGGGTTTATCTGTAAGTTTTTTCACCTCGATGATATTCGCCTTAAGTTCATCAGGATTCATAAATGACGCACCTAAAATACCAAGCCCCCCGGCATTGGAAACCGCAGCAACCAGGGGCGGAAGGGAAACCCATGCCATTGCTCCTTGTATTATAGGATATTTAATACCTAAAAGTTCGGTTAACCTTGTTTTCACTCTGTCTCCTTTTATAACTTGTATTTAAAAAATCAGCCAGATCAAGAAAATTTGTAATGATTCCCCTGCGTCAAGAACCAGGCAGTACCTGAAATAGTCCCTGAACAAAAATCCTGATTTTCGTTCGAAGGCTGAAAATAAAAAGTACTTCCCAGTAAGATACAAATTGTAACCATAATAATATTATGGCTCCATGGCAAGAAAATATTATTCTATATTTATTATATTATAATGACAAAGGAATATTGTTTTTGTTCCTAAAAAAAATTATATTGCAAGCCCTTCCCTGATGCCGCTATGCCTTACAACCTGTCCTGCAATTGCAGTTTTCAATCTTTTTTTAGTGGAGTAAATATTACATTTTCCCTTAGCCCTGGTGAGTCCCGTATATAAAATTTCCCTGGACAATAAAGCACCGCAGTTTTTACCTATAACCATATGAACATCGTCAAATTCTGAGCCCTGACTCTTATGTATGGTCATGGCATAGGAGGTTTCACATGGGGGGAGACTCCCAGGAAAAATAAATTTATAGGGAAGGGTGATGATTTCCCCATCTTTTTCATATTTGCTTAAACCGGGAAAAACTGCTGCAAAGATCCTGGACCCATTCCCTCCACCGGTAATTCCTCCACTGAAACCGTTTGTTTGTTTTTTTTCAATCCTGTTTTGTCTGAAACTGAAGATAAGACCCCTGTCTCCATTAAACAGCCCCACAGAGTAATCATTTTGTGTAACCATTATTGGTTTTCCAGCATATATTTCTTTGGAAGATAAGTTGCTTGATATTTTATTGTTTATGCAATTGATACCGAGTATACCATATCTTGAAGGGGATAAAATAATACGATCGGAAAAAATATCAAAGATCTTGTTAATCAACCCGATATTATCAGCTATTTCATTATAAGCAAAATCGACCCTGCACAACTTGTTCATCTCCCACCTTAAAGAATACACTTTTTCCAAAGATTCCAGAATGCTAAAGTCATCTTCCGTTGAATAGAGCCCGATGTTGCTCTCTGTTTCAAATGCCGCCATGGCAAGATCATAATTACCTGAATTAAAGGCGCTGGCAAGTTTTCCAATTCCAGTTTTAGAGTTAAACCTGTGGGATTCATCTAAAAAAGTAATCTGTCCAGAAAGAATATTTCTCCCTTTTTTCGGAATCATATCCCCCAGCAATGCTCCGGTTTCAACGGATGGGAGCTGATCCTTGTCCCCCAGCAGAATAACCTTGGCATGCGTAGGAGCCGCCTCCAAAAGCCAGGTCATCATTTTAAGATCGACCATGGATGCTTCATCAATCAGTATAATGTCATAAGGGAATCTGTTGTTAAGATCATATCCGGGCAGTTTAGAAGAATAGCCAAGGCCGAGTAACTGATGCATTGTCATACCATTGGATTTGATAAAAGCATCAATATCTTTTCTATCTTTAGAAACAAAAGGAAAGTTTAATAATGAGTTTTCAATACTTTCCGACATACGATTTGCTGCACGGCCGGTGGGTGCTGCAAGTACCATGGAAACCTTCCTCCTCTTTTCCGGAGCAAGGCTTAATAAAATTGCCCTGATAATATTTACTGCGGTGGTGGTTTTGCCGGTTCCGGGCCCGCCGCTGATAATAGAAAACCTGTTCAAAAGGGAGGAAATAATAGCATTTTTTTGCCCCTGATTCAGTTGAAAACCAGACTTGTCAGGCATAATACCATCAGAAATAGCTTGGGCTATCTTTTGAGCAGCATTGAAATTTAGCCGCGGCCAGGTATGGTCATCAATTCCATTAGAAGATTGAGAATTAACAGGAGTTAAAATCCTGATACCCAGGGCATGTAAAAATCTTTTTTCATAAATATATTTTTGTTGAGTATAAACATATTTCATATTGGGTGAATAATAAAATGGTGCCCTGGATTCATATTCACCAAAGATATCTTTATTGGAAGAGATGGTCTGTTTCAGGTCATCAACCCCATTTTCAAAAATTTTATTTAACCTTTCGTAAAAGGCTGTAACCCCATGGGGAGTCTCCGGATCAAAGATTGAGCTATAACCTGCAAGCCAGTTTTCAAAATTTAAAAAGTTTTTATCAATGGCAACCCGAATATTGCCATGTTCCATGGCCAGAGAAATAAATAGTACCAGATAAAAAAGTTGATCACTTCTTACTTTTGCATTCTCGAAAATAAATCTTGTAAATTCAAGATGTATTGACGGAATTTCCAGCACCATTTTTAAAAAGGAATAATCATTAAAAGGAAAGTTATCAGTGGTGTTAAAAAGTATCCCCGCAGGCTTGAATACTTTTTCCTGTAAAAGTGCAACAGCAGCTGTTCCCTCTTTATTTTTTATATCATCTAAAAAGCTGTTTATGGCAGGCCCTGGATATCTATTCATCTATTCTTTACGCCCTCTTATTTGTGAGTTTTTCATGATTTAATCAGATTATACCTGCTGCCATAAATATTAACTGAATAGTTACAAAATTGAACGGAAAAATATAAATTTTAGACCCCGGATCAAACGGTTAGCACGTAAAATGATCTGCTTTTCGAAGTTAAAAAAAATGCATGATATTGTCATAGGGCTATTGATTAATAAGGTTGAATTTGGTTAGATATTCATGCTGAATTACAGCTTTAATCCATTACCGTTGATTCTTATGCTGTGCTGGCCTTGTCTTTTTCCACTCAACTTTTCAAGCCTGTTACCGACAGGGGATCGCAAATCAAGTAATTCGGTTGCACTGTGCCGCCCGGCTTTTTGGGTCGGCACAAGTGATTTGATATGCCTGTTTTTCAATCTATTAATTGCTCGACACTAATTTCCATGGCTTTCGCCAGT
>Ga0209345_10006896_pt1 | contig 10190 bp, 10 predicted proteins | sample Cruoilmetagenom7_FD_187294 | JGI IMG/M metagenome (GOLD analysis project Ga0209345, IMG submission 187294) | Oil polluted marine microbial communities from Coal Oil Point, Santa Barbara, California, USA - Sample 7 (SPAdes) (version 2) | ecosystem: Environmental > Aquatic > Marine > Oil seeps ... | reverse complement strand
AGTAAACTTGCTAATGCAGACCTGCAAAGAATTTGTCGATTGCAGCTGTGACTTCCGGTTCATTCAGGAATGGGGCGTGCCCTCTGTCCTTTGCGGTCACGAAGGACATATTGGGATGCTCGGCGCTCATGCGTTTAGCTGTTGTTGCGGACAGAAGATCTGAGTTCTCACCACGGACAAGCAACAGAGGAATATGTGAGAGCGCACCAAATTCCTTCCACATGGTGGGGATGTTGCCTCTGGTGAGTTTGGCTGCCCGGCGCAGGCCAGTGCCGATTGCTGCGTCATAATCAAGTGCTGGCTTGCCGTCTTCATCACGAAACGTCATACGCGCAAATGCATGCCAGTCTTCGCCCGGCATATTGGGGAAATGACGTTCGTTCATCTGCCGAATGGTGATGGCAGCTTGTTCCCAGCTCGCTGGAGCCTCCATTTTGCCGGCATACCCCATGATGCGGGTGATGCCAGTCTTGTCCACTTCTGGCCCAACATCATTCATAACGACGCCTTTGATGGCAGTCGGACGATGAAGCGCCATTGTCATGGCAACCAGACCGCCCCGAGAGGTGCCTACAATAATCGCGTGGTTCACGCCGGCCACAGCCATCAGGTCGAGCGTATCGCGCATTTCGTTTGTTGGGGTGTAGTCCGTCCAGCTTCGTGCATATTCGGACTTTCCGCGACCCCGGAAGTCAGGACAGATGACGCGGCGATCACGGGAGAGATACTCCGCTAGATCGGCGAAATCTTTGGAGTTTCGTGTGAGGCCAGGGAGACAGAGGATGGGCGTCTTGGAAGAAGCTCGTGACCCGTAATCACGGGCGTAAAGCTTCAAGCCTTCCTGGGAATAGCAATAAATGTCCCGATATTTCATGCGGTCTGGTCCCTCGTCGCTTTGGCATATCATCGGAAGTAAGGGAAGCTGCGGCAAGCTTCTTTTCGATCCCCAATTATTCGTCGGAGATCGGCAACATTGTGCCAGGTGCCTGCGTCGAGGGTGGTCGCGGTGCGGTCGCTGTTGTTGCGCGAGGCGCAGTTGGGGAGAAATCAGCCGGTGCGCGTGGGGCGTCGATCCCTGGAGGCGGTCTTAGGGTAATGGGTGCGGAATTGCGCGCGATGGGCTGAGGCTCGGGACCTGCGAGAACCGGGCGCTCTGGGGCCGAGGGAATTGAAAGGATGGGCGTCGGTGCCTGCGCTGCCGGTGATGTCGTGGCGATAGGCGGTGCACTGGCCACAGGGGCGCGATAGCTTGGATCATCTTCTTCCACAACAGGGTGCATGGCGCCTTCACTTACACTCGTATCGGCTGGAGCATCGAGAACTGGCGAGATCACCGGAGGAACAATTGGTTCCAGTATCGGTGCAGGCGGTGGAAGAGCTGCTTGCGGAGGCTCTACAGGGGCCAGAGCCGGGGCCGGGGTTGGCGCCGCTGCGGGTGCCGGGCGTCCAGGGTTGGGGATTGGAACATCCCGCGCTGGTCGTGTCGCTACTGTTGGAGGAAGCGCTGCGAGAGCAGGTGGCGCTGGGACTGCGACCGGTGGTGGTGCAACTGATGGCGCGAGAGGCGCTAGCTGCGTTTGTGGTTTTGGCGTTGTCCGCACATAGGGTGCCGAGCCATCATACCGCGCGATGTCCTGCTCGATCCGCAGGTCTGCCGATTGTCCGTTCAACCGAGCGCGATAGACCTGCACATTTTCGACGACGCGCTGGACATAGTTTCGGGTCTCGGTGAAGGGGATATTCTCCATCCAATCAATCGGGTCAACAGCAGGGTCACGCGGGTCGCCATAGCGCTCTACCCACTGGGAGACACGGTGAGCCCCCGCATTGTAGGCCGCGATGGTCATGATGTAGGAACCAGCAAAGTCACCGAGCAGGTCACTTAGGTGAGCCGACCCAAGAGTTGCGTTATAGCCTGGATCGTCTGTCAGGCTCGCCCGGCGATAAGGGACACCAATTTGCCTCGCGACGGCTCTGGCGGTTCGGGGCATGAGCTGCATAAGGCCGCGCGCGCCCGCATGGCTGACAGCGCTTGGATTGAATTCGCTTTCCTGGCGCGATAGTCCATATACGAGGGCCCGTTCGACAGGTTTGCCGACCTGCGTGAAAGCAGGGAGAACGGCGGTTGGGTAGCTGCGGTCTGGCAGTGAAATGCCGCGCCCCGCAGCGATTTTTGCAACGCGAACGGATAGGTTGGGCAGTTGTCGCGCCACCATTAAGTCCGCTAAGGACGCGAGAGAAGCCGGGTCGGGCAATGTGTTGGCGAGTTCAATGACGAAACTACGGGCAAGCGACGTTTCGCCAGCCTCGGTCAGCAATTCAAAGGCACGGACCATGTCTGACGCCGCAAGGGCACCATTGTGAGCAGCTGTCGGGCTTGGTGACGCAGGCAATTGCAGGAGTGCGCGACCATTGGAGGACAGTCGTGAGGTGGCCAGCTGGCCATAGAAAGTCGTTGGGTAGCTGCTGGCCTGTGTGTAATGGCTACGGGCTTCATCTGCACGACCCCGAGCTTCGGCGGCCCGACCCATCCAATAAGCGCCACGGGATTTACTGATGGGGGTTGAGACACCGGCTGCGAGGGTTTGGAAGTGGACAAAAGCGCGGTCAGCATCATCCAGATATTGCAGGGCGATCCAGCCCGCGAGGAATTCGCCCTCAGCGAAGGCGACGCCTTTATCATGATTGTGGCCGGTCGCAAGACCGTAAGCTTCCTGGTAATGTCCTTCCGTAAGTGCCTTACGTGCAAGGATTTTTCGCTCCGTCCAAGCGCGGTCAGGTCGGGTGACAGAATGATTGGCGGTTGGCGACGTAAGGAGGAGCGGGATGGCAGTTTGCTCTTGTCCGCGGCGCCTTAGGTACCTTGCGTGATCGAAGAGAAGCCCTGCATCTGCCCGTAGGCTAGCGGGCACACGGGTGACCGCACTTTCTGCACCATTAGACCGTGACGCTAGCTTCAAGCGTGCATCGCCCAGCGCCCGAGCCTCTGAATTGACCAATTGCAACATGCGTCTTCCGTCGGAAAAGCGTTGTTCCCAAATAAGCCGATTGAGCCGATCTTCATGGGCTTGTGCGGGTAAATGTGTGCGGTATTTCCGGAGAATTTCTGCCTCGCGGCTGCGGGAAAACTGATGCTCAACCCAAGCGCGCTGGATCCAGGTTGCACCCTCAACGGTTTGACCGGAGTTCAGAAGGGCCTCGCCCAGGCGGATTTTACCTTCACCAGTAAGAGGGTCGCGGGTCGCAAACCAGGCAATGACATCGGCATCGCGCATGGGATAGTCGGTCAGTGCTTCTTCGGCACGGCGAGACAGGCGGTCCTGTCGCGGCCAATGGGGATAGGTCTCCTGAAAGGAAACAATCTCGGCGACTGTGGAGCCGTTATCTTCCTTCTGGAAGCGGAGCCAGTTCAAAATGGCTTTGGCGGTTGGATCCGTGATCTGGCGGGCAAGAGTGCGGACCTCCATCCACTTGCCTTTTTCACGCGCGTCAAGCCCGTCCCAAAGAGCCCTCCCGTCTGCCTCGCTCAAGAGGATAGAGGGTGGTGGTGGTTCTGGACGGTTTAGCGGGACGGGAACCGAGGCGAGCGCACTGGTGCTCAACATGAAGGCGGTCGCAAGCCCTAATGTTCCTGACCAGGCTCCAGACCGGAGTTTGGCAAAGGCTGGACTGGACACGCGATACTTCACTCGACTAGGACCCCTCGTGCTTAATGACACGTCTGGCGAAGACTTTCGGTGCCTCACGCAATTTGCCTCAACAAAGATGGAAACTTGATTTCCGAACTTGCCCTTTTTGTGGCGGAACTGCTTGAGGAATCGAAAAACACGCCTTTCTCATAAAAAGCGTACAATTGTCGGCGATCACTTGCCAGTAACACTCTCATGGGACAGCCCGTCTGGTTAATTCAGGTCGCTAACCGCTTCATTTTGTTGCGATTTGCCGAGTTTTGGCTGTATGGTCCGCGCCGTATTACCGATGAGATGCCGATCCGTGAAAGCCGGATCTTTAATTTGTCCACTTAGGAGCTAGAGAGATGTTTAAAGGGTCCATTGTCGCGCTGATCACCCCGTTTAAGAACGGTGCGGTCGACAAAGACGCTTTTGCGCGCCTGGTGGAATGGCACATTGCTGAGGGTACCCACGGACTCGTGCCCTGCGGAACAACCGGCGAGTCGCCGACCTTGAGCGCTGAAGAGCATATGAGTGTGGTGGCGCATTGCGTTGAAGTGACCGCAGGTCGCATTCCCGTGATCGCAGGCACCGGCTCGAACAATACTGCTGAAGCGCTTGAGTTCACCCAACACGCTAAGAGAGTTGGCGCTGATGGGGCGCTTGTCGTGACGCCGTATTACAACAAGCCGACGCAAGCTGGGCTCTATGCGCACTTCAAGGCGCTGAATGATGCGGTCGATATTCCTATTCTGATCTACAACATTCCGCCGCGCAGCGTTGTTGATATGAGTGTCGCGACGATGACGGAGCTCTCAAAGCTTAAGAATATTATTGGCGTGAAGGATGCGACGGCTGATCTGTCGCGCGTAAGTCTACAACGCATGGCGATGGGCCCCGATTTTAACCAATTGTCTGGCGAAGACCCAACAGCGCTTGGGTATATGGCGCATGGCGGTCATGGCTGTATCTCGGTCGCAGCGAATGTGGCGCCGAAGCTCTGCGCGCAGTTTCAAAGTGCCTGTCTTCAAGGCAATTTTGATGCAGCACTTAAGCTGCAAGACAAGTTGATGCCGCTTCATACAGCACTGTTTTTGGAAGCAAGCCCGTCGCCGGCAAAATATGCGCTGGAGAAGCTGGGCATGTGTAGTAGTGACGTTCGCCTGCCACTCGTACCGAATGAGCAGTCAACGTGTGATGCGATTGATGCAGCGCTTGAACATGCGGGGCTGCTTGGCAGTTAGGTTTCATGTCTTCTAAAAGTGGTGGCGCAAAAAAGAGAGCTGGTGAAGACGGCAGGAAGATTGTCGCTGACAACCGTAAGGCGCGATACGACTATTCGATAGAGGACGTCTTCGAGGCCGGCATTATGCTGCGCGGTACGGAAGTAAAAGCGCTGCGGGAAGGCAAGGCGAGCCTCGGCGAAGCTTATGCGGAGGTGAAGAATGGTGAAGCCTTTCTCGTAAACGCCTTTATCCCTGAATATTTGCAGGCAAACCGCTTTAACCATGAACCCCGGCGTGTACGTAAACTGCTGCTTCACGCACGAGAAATTGAAAAGATGGGAGCGTCTGTCCAACGCAAGGGAATGACGCTTGTTCCTCTCAAAATTTATTTTAATGAGCGTGGCAAAGTGAAAATTGAGCTTGGCCTTGCTCAGGGCAAGAGGCAAGCTGACAAGCGTCAGACAGAAAAAGACCGCAGCTGGCAGCGCGACAAAGCTCGCTTGATGCGGGAAAAAGGCTAATCCCTTTAGAAGTGGAGACGACATGAGTGACGACCCAAAGTCCGGACTACTCGGCCAGATCAAAGACAAGCTCATCTCATCAAAAGAAAAGACAGCTGAGCAGGGCCGTCACCTGACGGGTATGCCGGATGCTGAGAGAGTTGACCGACTGCCGCCAGGACAACATCGTGTCGACAAATGGCCAGTACTTGATCTTGGCATTCAGCCCGATCTGCCTAAAGAAAGCTGGGAACTCACAATCGACGGCGCCGTTGAAAACCCGGTCACGTGGAACTGGGCGACGTTCATGGATCAGCCTCAGATATCTCATGTATCTGATATCCATTGTGTGACCACATGGAGCCGCTACGACAATCGGTGGGACGGCGTTTCCGGCGCACACTTGTTAGATCTTGTGAAACCAACAGCGGATGCGAAGCATCTGATTTTTCATTCTTATGACGGTTACACCACAAATGTGCGGCTGGAAATGTTTCAGGATGCAGATGTGTTGCTGGCGCACTCCTGGGAAGGAGCGCCGCTGACACGAGAGCATGGTGCTCCGGTTCGTGTGATTATTCCAAAATGGTATTTCTGGAAGAGTGCCAAATGGATCAAGCGGATTGAGTTTTCTGCAATTGATCAGCCCGGCTTTTGGGAAGTGCGGGGCTACAATAATGACGGGGATCCCTGGAAAGAGGATCGCTACTCGATGTAGTCCGCATCGACTTGTTTATTTGTCGCATGTTCTTGTCTGAAAACCACGCACGGTTTGTAGAAACATGCTCCAGCGTTTTCGGGGGGAACATGAATTTTCGCAACTGGACTGCTATTTGCGCCTTTGTGTCTGCCTGGGGGATACTGCTTGCGCTCCCAGCTTCTGCCCGCGAGGGCAAACCCAACATCGTCATCATCCTGGCCGATGATCTGGGTTATGGCGACATTGGGGTGTTTGGTGCTAGCGATATCGCAACACCTAACATTGATGGGTTGGCAACCCGGGGAATTCGCTTCACCGATTTTTACGCCGGGCACAATGTGTGCAGTCCCTCGCGCGCCGCGCTTCTCACCGGCAGGCATTCCAAGCGCATGGGGATATCTCACGTCTTTCAAGCGGACTCGCCCGATGGGATGCCCCTGGAAGAGATCACCATTGCGGAAATGCTGAAGGTAGAGGGATATGCAACAGGCCTTGTGGGCAAGTGGCATCTTGGCGCGCAGGACCGCTATATGCCTTGGAACCAGGGCTTTGATAGTTTCCAGGGGGTGCCCTACAGCAATGATATGGGCAACTTCTTCTGGTACGACGAACAGGACGTGATTTATGAGCCCATCGATCAAGCCTACCTGACACAACGTTATACTGAGAAGGCGGTCGAGTTCATTGATGCCAACAAAGAGGAACCTTTCTTCCTCTATGTCGCTCACAGCATGCCGCATGTGCCGATTTATGCTTCGCCAGATTTTTTGGGGACCAGCGAGCGTGGGCTTTATGGCGACGTGGTGCAGGAACTGGACTGGAGTGTCGGGCAGGTTGTTGCCACACTTGAGGATGCGGGCATTCTGGAAAACACCCTCATTCTCTTCACCAGCGATAATGGCCCCTGGTTGCCGATGGGCAGCCATGGCGGCGCGACCGGCGGATTGCGGGATGGAAAGGGCACAACATTTGATGGAGGGCACAAGGTTCCAACTGTTGCCTATCTGGGCGGTGGAGTTTCAGGCGTCACAGTAACCGAACCTATTTCCATGCTCGATCTCTTGCCGACAATCGCAGCGCTCTCGGGTGCAGCAGTGCCTGATGACCGGCACACTGATGGGCGAGATGTTTCCGCAATTTTGAAGGGTGAAGAAGCGGGCGCACCCATTCCCTATTTCTATTATGAGGCCTTTAACCGGCAGATTGATGCAGTGCGTCTGGGGGAATGGAAACTGAAACGAGAGAAGAATTTCTGGGTCCCTGACCTCGTCATGTCGACCATTTTGCGCTGGGGTGAATTCAATCATGGTGAGCTGTTGTTCAACCTGGAGAGAGATCCAGGTGAGGCCGACAACGTGATTAATGATAATCCACAAGTCGCTGAGCGCTTGCGCGCACTTATGGTGGAGGCAGACGCTGTCGGTGCGGAGTATCGGATGCGTGTGATGACCGGGACCGGGGCAGATCGGACAGGGTATGAACGCCTCTTGACCAGTTTGGCGGTCGTCGGTCTCGTGCTGATCGCACTGTTCGTTGGCCTTCTCTACGCGATATGGCGGGGCGGGAAACTATTGGTCAGAGGTATCTTCTGAGCATCCCCTTGGCTTGTTGGAAGGTTGCGAGAGACTGCAACCTTCCAGTTTATTTGATGCGTTGGCTCAAGCTGCTTCCAGCAGACCCTCAGCTTCCAACGCTGCCTGCACGTGAGGACGCGCATTGAGGCGCTCGCGGAATGCGAAGACGTTCTTCCAGGTGTTTAGCTCAAGCCCGGTTGCATCAACCCAGCGCAGCACCACGAAGAGATAAATGTCGGCAACGGATATATTGTTGTCGACGAAATAGTCACGACCATCGCTGAAGATGCTTTCCAGATATGTCAGATGCTTGCTGACCAGTGTCCTGGCTTTTTCTTTTGCAGCATCGTCAGCATCGCCAGAGAAGAAAGGGCTGAAAGACTTGTGAAACTCGGAGGCCACGAAGCTCAGAGCTTCCTGCACCCGCGCGCGGGCCAGCGGTTCTGCTGGGAGAGCAAACTCATTATCTGGCGTCTGAGAAACGAGATATTGCACGAGGGCTGAGCCTTCCGTCAGCACATCACCATTGTCAAATTCAAGGGCAGGCACACGGGCTTTTGCATTGATGCCTGCGAAGGTCGCGCCGGTTTCTGTTTCGCCCTTGGAGGGATCATAGCGTTCCAATTCGAAATCCGAGCCTGTCTCGCGCAATACGATGTGGGTTGCGAGCGAGCATGAGGCGGGGAGGTAGTAGAGTTTCATTGGTCTTCCTTTCATTAAGCTGCATCAGCCTGAGTGCTGAGCGAGCTCGTTAGGGCGTTCATCAGGGACGCCACATTTCGGTGTTTGAGATTGGGGGTAGATTGCCCGGCATAGAGTGAAGTGAGATCAGTTCGGTTGGCCTCTGTAGATGCTTTTTTGAGAGGCGCGACAAACCAGGCCTGGACTGGAAAGGGGGCGATCTGCCGATCTGGGCGTTCCAGCTCCTCAATCAGGCGATTTCGGATACCTCGCGCGAGACGTCCTGTATAAGTGCGGGTCAGCACCGTGTCGGCGACAGCATCTTTGTCGAACAAGACTTTTCTGTGAGCATCTGTCGTGCCAGATTCGTCACAGGCGAGGAATGCGGTTCCCAACTGGGCTGCGGATGCGCCCAGCACGCGCGCTGCTGCAACCCCGGTCCCATCGACAATGCCACCGGCGGCAATGAGCGGGGTGTCGATGCGTGCAGCAGCAGTTTGGACAAGTGCGCTCGTGCTCATCAGAGAGTCTTCTGCGCGCTTTAAGAAGGAAGGGCGATGACCGCCTGCCTCAAATCCGGTTGCCACGATCGCGTCCACACCAGCCTGATCTAGGGCCAGTGCTTCTGCGCCGCTCGTTGCGGCGCCAATCGTTGCGATGTCTCTCTCTTTGCATGCTTCAAGAACCTTTGCGGAGGGAATGCCGAAGACGAAACTTAGCGCTGGAGGGCGCGCCTCAATGATCGCCTCCACCTGATCTTCAAACGACTCGTGGAAGTGGTCAGGTCTCGTCGGCAAATCCAGACCAAGTTCATCATAGTAGGGCTTGAACTGAGAAGCATAAGCCTCATAGGCATCGTCTGAAAGTGTGAGAGCTTCGGGGTCATGGTCTTCTACCCAGAGGTTGAGGGCGAAGGCATCTGACGTTTGGGCGCTGATGGCTTTGGAGGTTTCAAGGATCTCACCGGGTGTGAGAATATGGGCGCCGAAAGAACCAAGACCACCGCGATTGGAAACGCTGGAAGTAAGTTCCACAGTGGAGATGCCTCCGCCAAACGGACCTTGAACAATGGGCAACTTCAGTTGCAGAAGGCTGGAAATTCTGTCGTCGGTGGGCATGTCTGAGCTTCCTCTCTACGCTGGTGAGAGGCTCAGATAGGCAATCGACTTACCTATGTAAATGAGATAACTTCTGGTAACCTCACTTTTGAGTTTCCATTTGGTAACCTGGTACTCCTCTCATGGCCGTGAAAATCCGAAGGAATAAGGTGGCACCTCCACCGGAGAAATGCGCTCTCACAGAATGCATGTCTGTGATCGGTGGGGCATGGACACCCAATGTCATATGGCACCTGGGTGATGGACCGCGGCGTTTCAGTGAGCTTCAGATTGACATTCCACCGATCTCGGCGAAAGTCCTGACGCAACGCTTGCGGCAATTGGAAGCCAAGGGTGTTGTTCACCGCAATGTCATGCCGACATCGCCCCCAACGGTTGAGTATTCACTGACGAAGCTTGGGCATGAGCTAATCCCCGCGATCCAAGCCATCGTGACGGTTGGAGAAAAGCTTAAGCTTCGCGAGGAAGCTTAAGCCTGACTCACTATGCTTAGGGTTCGACGATATTGAACCAGAAGTCGAAGACGTCGAGCAGGTCAATCAATTCGGTGAGCGCTGCGGGTCGGCCAGTGATTTTGGCGCCGTCTGCGATCACTTCCTCAACGCTCTTCTCGCGCAGCGTGAGCTGTGCCAGGGCGAGACGTGTGATGGAGATGTCTGCATCTGCCTGCTGAGCCTTTTTGTTTGGCTCATGATGCAGAACCGCGTTGCTGACGGTGAC
>Ga0209345_10006895_pt1 | contig 10191 bp, 6 predicted proteins | sample Cruoilmetagenom7_FD_187294 | JGI IMG/M metagenome (GOLD analysis project Ga0209345, IMG submission 187294) | Oil polluted marine microbial communities from Coal Oil Point, Santa Barbara, California, USA - Sample 7 (SPAdes) (version 2) | ecosystem: Environmental > Aquatic > Marine > Oil seeps ... | reverse complement strand
GAATTTGACACAGGATCCCCATTAACAACAACATTATCTATATAGAAAAGTTCATTATCATCTAAATTTTCAGCTTGAACCTGTATTCTTAATTGTGTGTTACCTGCAGGCACATTAAATGTATAAGGGTTACTATTTATAGATTCTCCATCCCCATCGTTTACACTCCAATCTCGAGATTCGTTAAAAAAATCTCCATCAATTAATCTAGCTACATTCGTATAACTTGCACCTCCGTTATAAGATAAATATAAATCTAAATCTTCACCTCCATCAACACTATAAGATTTAAAAGATATAGTTACTGTTACATTGTTATATGTTGAAATATCTATATTTGAAAATGTAACGTCTGAATCTCTATTAACTGAACCATTATCATTACTAAAACGTAACGAATTAGGTGAAGATTCTGAAGTAGTATTTACAACTTGAACATAAGTTCCACTAGATACTGTATACCCTAAATCATCAGAATATCCAGATGCTCCAGCATCAAAACTTTGACTTCGTATTGTTGTTTGTGAAAAAATTGTAGAGGTAGCAAAAAGTATTACAACAAATTGTATTATCTTAAATAATTGGGGTTTAAAATACATATTTTATTCATTTATTGGGTATTGCAATAATAATGTATATTTTTTTAAAATACTATTATTTAGAAATTCTCTAAACAAATAAGTTATAATTACCTATAATTTGCAAGTAATTACAACTATTATGACTGATATTATGTGTGTTTTATAACAATTCTTTTCGATATTTTACCTATTTCTGTTGTTGCTTACACAATATACATTCCTTTTTTTACATTTATAGGAAGAAAAAGTTTTTCTGTATTTAAGTTTTTATCCCATATTTGAGTTATTTGCCCTAATCTATTGTATAAAATAAGATTGGTTATTTTTAATGTTTAAAATATTACTGCCATTTGTTACGTACATTAAAAAGTTGTCTTTTAAGGTCATTCTTTCATAACAATAGGTGAAATAACATAATCTTCATTATTACTTATATCTGCATCTCCACCAGCTACAATATCTTCACCTAAATTGGTCTCAGTACTCACAAAAATAGTAGTAAAAACGTGAAGATTTTTACAATAGGGCTAAGTAGGTTTTTCTCCATAATAGTTGGGGTTTTATGGTAATGTTACAAATATAAGTAAAACATTAGTTTTTAACAAAAAAATAAATTGTTAACATTTAACAATCAGTATATTAAATGAAATTCGAGTTTTTATACATAAATGGTACTGATACTTAAACTTTTAGCAAAAATGACAAAGAAACATTTCTACCTGGGGCACTAATTGAAGATGCAAACTCTTTGTAGTGAACATCAAAAATATTATCAATGTTTAAAAATACGGTTAAACTATTGTTTATCTTGTAGTTAGCATTTATATTTAACGTGTTCCAGGCCAAAGAACCTACATAGTTATTTGAATACATATTAAAAGCTGTTTGCTCAATATTATCAATTCCTTCAATTAAATTGTAATTATCCAATTTTTTCTTTGCATTAAACTTCCAATTTACCGTTGCTTGAAATCTGTTTTTCTCTAACCCGAAAGCAATATTTCCAAATAAAGGTGGAATTGAAGAAAGTGGTTGTTTTGTATCGTATGTTTTTCCTTTGGTATAGGTAAGTGAGCCTTTTGTAAACCAAAAATCATTTACGTTTCCTTTAAAACTAAATGTAGAGCCAACAATAAAGGCGTTCTTTTTATTAACATTCGCTATTATTGAACCTTCTTCCCCATCGTACATAATCGTTGAGGAATTGTTCATTTGAAAATAATCTCTTGTAATATAGTTATGAAGCAGTGTATAATAAACATTCAACCCTGTTTGAAACTTTTTCTTATTGTAATATTTTAAGACACCGCCTTCAAGATTATAGGCAAATTCAGGTCTTAAATTTACGTTTGGAACCGTAACCAAGCCAGACTTCTCTCTAATTTTTCCTACATCATCAATATTTGGCGATCTAAATCCTGAAGAAAATACGGTATTTAATTGCCATTCATCGTTGGGTTTATAGACATACCCCAAGGTTGCAGTAATTGCCGCATTATTTAAAGAAATATCTGTATCTGGGATTGTAATAAATGTGTCATCAATCCACTTTGCTTTTAAGTGCGTACTAATAAAACGAATTCCCGAATTTAGCGTAGATTTTTTATTAATATCCTGTCTGTAATTTACATATGAAGCCAAACTTGTATAAGAACTTCCACCGTCTGGATAACGAGACTGCACGGTATAATCGCCATTAAACCCAACAATTGTATTATTATAAACGTCTAATGTTTTACCAGTAGCTTCTGATTGAACATCGTTATACGTTGTTTCAAAACCATATGATAAGATTCTATTACTTCCTTTTGAAAGTGGTACAAAAAAATCGCCGTTTAAACTAAAAACATCTACATTTTCGTCTCTGTAAGAACGATCTAAACTTGAAAATTTTCGTTGAATTCTTGATTCTCTAATGTCCTGATACGCTGCGGTAATGGTGCCTTTTTCTAACCAATTTTTATTTGGATTCAATTTTAATTGAGTAGATACTAACAACCTTTTTTGAGGTCCGTAGTGCCATTCTGCCCATTTTAATTCATCGTCGGAATATTCGGTTAGTTTATCAAATCTGTTAATTTTTGAAGATTCAGAATATTGTAAATTCAAGGTTAAATCGCAATGATTAAAAACTGGAAAAACAAATTTTTGTAATAGATCTGTTTGATTGTAACCTGTATTTTTCTGGGTTTCTGGGCTCGAATTAATTGCTGGAACATTACTGTAATAGCTATCGTTATTATTCGAATATTCAAACACTTTTCCCCAATCTTCATAATCGTGATTTCGACTTTTCCCCATTTTTAAATCGCCAAAATCACTGTATGAAATACTTGTAAAAGATGCCCATTTTTTTTGTTGAATTTCAACACTTCCTTGTGCTGTAAACTCATTATTTACCGAGCCATATCTTGAATAAATTGAAGTATTTACCCGTTTATTATCGCTATATTTTGGAGTTTTAGTATAGTAATGAATGACGCCTCCCAAAGCGTCAGAACCATAAACAACCGATGATGGACCAAAAATAACTTCAGTTCTATCAATAATATTTGGTGAAACTGTTATCGAATTTTGAAGATGTCCCATTCGGTAAATTGCGTTGTTCATTCTAACACCATCAACAACCAATAAAACCCTGTTCGCCTCCATTCCTCTTAACACAGGACTTCCTCCACCAAATTGAGATTTTTGAACTTTTACACCTGGTAAATTCCCCAATAAATCTGCAGAAGTTTGCGGTGCCATGGTTATAATTTCTTCTTTTGAAGTTACCACTACTTGCTCTGCAATTCTGCTTCTTTTTTCCTTTCCTTTAGAAGCTGACAAAACAATTTCATCTAATTGCTCCGCTTTTTTTATTAAATGAACCACAAATTCTAGAACTCCTAATTCACGTTTTAAAATTTCATATTCTACATAAGAAAGATGATGGAATGAAATAACATCATTATCATTAAATTCAGATAAATCGGCAATACCGTCTTTATCGGTATAAACAATTAATGATTTTGTATCATTATAAATAGTAACATTTTCAATAGGAAAATTTGAATCTCTTTCCAAAACTTTAACCTTTTGAGCCTTCATAGAAAAAGAAACAAGCGCCATAAAAATGATGCAATAAAACTTCATAATTAACTAAATATAGTTTTCAATACTTCTAATGATTTTGGTTTTCTGAAACCGCTCAAATGTAATTCAAAATATTGAATTAAAGTTGAGAGAACGGCTTGCCTATTTGCTGCGCTAAAATCAACTTGGTCTATAGCATCAAAATTTATGCCTAAAAGTTTTTTAAATTGAATCAAATTATCACCTGAAACCGAATTAATTACTTTTCTATTTGTGAAATTTCCTTCTATCAAATTAAAATAACTATTATTAATGTTATTCAACTCAGGATAAAAACCTAAAAACTTGGTTAAATTCAATAAAAATAACAAGTGAAAATTAGTTGCTTTTTCGTGTGTATCTAACCATAAAAACGATGTTTCTAAATAGGAGAAAAGAGTTTCATTTTGTTCCTCTTCTTTAATTGAATAATTTAGTATTTCGGCCAAAAATAATGCAATTGATTGTTTTTTAATATTTGTATAAATAGACTGATAAAAGTGAGAAATTTGAACATCTCTAATTGAATTTAAAGCCCCTTTGTTATTGTGATTTGCAGTAATATTTAGTAGTGTTAATGGTTGAAAATAGGCCGCTTTAACTTTTGCTTTTTTCGATTTTAAAACCCCTTTTAACATATATGTTTTAAGTCCGCAATTTTTAGTAAAACAAGTAGTTATTAAACTTGTATCGCCATATTTTATACTATTAATAACGATCGCTTTGGTAGTTTCAATCATATTAATTAATAATGGCAATTTTTGTAATTGCTGTTTCGGTATTGTCATTTGCAATTAACATTACAATGTAAATACCCGAAGCTACTTTTGTACCTGCTAAATTTGTTTTATCCCACTCTATTTTTCCGCCAATTTCTTGTTGCCCTTCTTTTATATTAGATTCATATACCAAATTACCTGCCGTGTCTAGTATTTTTATATTAGTTCCGTTTGGTAAGTGAGCACCATTTCGTCCGTCAATGGTAATAATTTCATTATTTTTTGTTGAAGGATTAGGATATGCGTAAACATCTGGCAATGATTCACCATAAGGTGTCACACCTCCATTAAATGCTACAATCCCTTTTGAAGTAGCAAAATAGATTTTCTCATTGCTTTTGTCAACCGCAATTTTTGTAATATTGTTTGAAGGCAATGGGGAGTTACTTTTATTAAATGTCTTTAATATTGTTTTTCCATCTGGACTTGTTTGAACAACGCCTCCCAAATCAGTACCAATCCATTTATTATCAGCGCCGTCTAAAGCTATTGAATTTATTGTTTGATCGCCTAAAAGTTTTTTTGGAATACCATTATCTAGTATAATAATTGGTTCAGCATCCACATTGTTTGAATTAAATATGTTTTCAGCATTATTTAACACAACCAATCCTTTTAAAGTACCAATCCAAATATTATTGTTTGCATCTGCAACAACTGTTCTAGCATTCGGATCTGGTAAAGATCCTTTTGTTGGCTCGGTTACTAAAGCCTTCTTTTTATCGCCATTTTCGTTATAAACTAATACTCCGTTTCTACGTGATCCAATCCAAATGGTATTCATTTTATCAATGACTAACTCGTTTAGTCCAACAGCAAAATTTGTGATAATAGAATTCATTTCAGAAGATTCAGACCAAGTCCCATCAAAACTATATTTTTTTATTCTTTTATTAATCCAAGCATTTGCAATCCATAAATTTCCTTCTTTGTCAAAAGCGGAACCATGAATTCTAGTACTCACATAATTTGGGTTTGAAAATTCTAATTTTTCTAAACCACTATTATTATGATTCCAACGCTCTACAAGCTCATCATTTTCAACTACAATCATACCATCTCCCCAAGAGCTTATATACACTTTATCATTATTAAATGGATCAAAAGTAACATGGACTAAATCTCTTGTTTTAAATTTAGAATAAGGGGTGTTAACCCAATTGCTACCATTAAAATGACTATAACCATAACCTAATCTTCTTGGGGCATATGACCCATCATAACCACCATAAACAACCCATAAATCATTCTCATTAGCAGCTATAGAAAATGGCGAATTTGAAACGGGTCCTTCCGGATGGTATTCGGTAAAATTTGGAATGTTTTCTTTTTCACTTTTTAAAAGACCAAATTCTCGCGTTCCTAAATACAGCGTATTATTCTCAAAGAAAGCCATATTTAAAACATAATAAAATTCTGAATTTGAAGTTGTTGTATAACTAAAAACATCTGTCAAATTTGTATCTATTACATATGCACTTCTTAGCGTAGCAATTGAAAGATATTCTTCGGAAGCATAAATATTTCTAATACTTTGAGGATAGCTCTTTACTAAAATCAACTCACCATTTAGGAATTTATATAAATTTTTACCTTTTGATGTAAAGATTTCTCCATTAAAAATTTCAACTCTAGAAAAAATACCTGAAGAATGTTTAGTCCAATTATTAAAATCAATCAAACTAGGATCATTCACTGAAGCCGTATAAATACCATCTTTCGTAACTGCATAAATAACTTCATCAAAAATTCTAATTCTGTATGTACTTAATTCAGATGAATTATTTCCTATAAAAAACGTATCTCCAAATCTCTGATTTTCAATATCATATTCAATAATTGCAAATGGTGTGGCTAAATATAATTTTCCGTTATATTCGGTAATATCATAAATATTTTTAAATCCCGAATAATTAAAATTAACAATGTCTTTTGCAATTAAAATATCGTCATTTTCGTCAATAACTTCTATAAGCCCTGTATTGTATCCAATAATTAACTTACCCGTATCTTTGCTGAAATGAATTGCATTTGTTACATCACCAGAAAGACCATTAACCGAAGATATTTTATGAATTTCGTTTGTTGAAGTATTGTATGTAAAAATGGCATTGTCAACCATAGCGTAAACAACATTATCTACTTTTACAAACCTTTTAACATTGTTGTAAGAATAAAAATCCTCCCAACTATTTGAATAATCAACTTGCGCCCAGCAAATACTTGCTAAAAAAAATAAGGTAATTTGAATAGCTTTTTTCATAAATCTAGGCTAAGATAATTCTAAAAATTGGAAAAGGAAAGGTTTAAAAAGCGATAATGTTTTTCAAAAAAAAACCTCGAACATCGTAATTTGTTGTTACAATGTTCAAGGAATAAATAAATCAACCCCAAAGACTTATTTAATGTTTAATTGTATTAGGCCAAAACCCCTCTTGACATTAATACAAATCAAATATACTAATCATTCGGATTTAATAAGCATAAAATAAACAAATACTCTATTAAACTTAATAAACGGTGTGTTTTTCCAAACAAATGGTAATTTCAAGAATTGAATTTATTGTTACTTTATTGAAGCGGAAATCTAATCGATACTTGTGTGCCAGTTTGTGTTTTTGATGAAATATCTTTTGTAACTATATGAACGTCCTTATTTTGATATAACATTCGTATTCTGTTCTCAGTAGCTTTTGCTCCAAAAAACTTTTTCTTTTGGGTCATGCCATCAAGTTCTTTTGCTTTATTTATCCCTATTCCATTGTCTAAAACAATACATAAAACGGATCCTTCATCTTCTTTTATTGAAAGTTCAATTTTCTTCTCTCCATCTTTTTTCATTATTCCATGCCAAATAGAATTCTCTATAAATGGTTGTAAAAACATTGGAGGGACTTTTATCTTTTCTAATCCTATTTTTTTATCAACTTTTACAGTGTAACTAAAGCCTCCATTAACACGCATTTGTTCTAATTTAACATACAGTGCCAGGATTTCTAATTCTTCAGAAAGTTTTGATGTTGGGCTTGAAGAACTATTTAAAATAACTCGAATTAGTTTTGAAAACTTTGTAATATAATCCGATGCTTTTTCAACCTCACTTTTTAAAACAAAATTATTAATTGAGTTTAATGAATTAAATAAAAAGTGAGGGTTCATTTGACTCTGTAAAGCTGTCATTTTTAACTCCTCCATTTCTTTTAATTTAATGGCTAATTTAATTTCAGCATTCTTGCTTTTTTGTTCAATTCTTTTAATAATAGAACCTATTATAACTGAAAAAATAAGACTTTGAAGCAAAATACCAAGATATAAAAAGAACATTGAATTAACGCCTAAGTTTACAAAAAACTGCTCTCCAATAACTAATTCTAAAAAACTAATATTGGCAAATAGTATGTAAATTAAAGACCCAATAATAAAATAAATTGTTGATGGTTCTTTAACCTTTTTATAAATAATATATAATGCTGGTAAGGTAAAAATAGTTAGCAGTGGTGCAACTATTGTAAAAGCCTTTATTTGAAACTCATATCCAAATAAAAATTGAATAACAATAAATATTGGTGCTAAAATTAACAATATTTTTATCCCAATTTCAAAATATTTGTCCCAGAAAATTAAAAGTGTTCTTGTATCGACCAATACTCTTGCAAAAGCAATGTACGATGCATAAGCTAAAAATTGAATCGAAAAATTTAAATAAGCTCTTAATGTATCTGCATCGCTTAAAAATAAATTTTGAAATAAATAAGCTGTTAAGGCCAATAAATACAAACTGTAGTACAAATACAGTCTGCTTTTATTTTGAATAAAAATAAGAAAATGATATATGAATAAGATGAATAAACCTCCTCTTATTAATGAATAAATTTCAGAATGAAAATCTAATAACATTCTTTAGTCTAAATATAGTTTTTTAAATAATTCTGCTTTTCTATTTCTGCTAATACTAGCGGTTAATCCGTTAGTCATTACTAATTCACCACCCAACCCTTTTAAATATTCTTTAACGTGGTTTAAGTTTATTAAATAGGAGTTGTGCACTCTAAAAAATTGTGAAAACATAAATTTTTTCTCAACTTCTTTAAGTGTTTTTGAAACTAATATTTGTTGCTCTGTTTTTAAAAAAATTGTGGTATAACTTTTATCCGATTTTAACATAACAACATCATCCCTGTCTAATAAATAAACTTTACCATCAGCTGATATATTAATTTTATCATTGTTATCGTTTAAATTATTCAAAAGTAGCTGTAACCTATCTTCAAGAACTCCTCCTAATTCTGGTTTTTTTATCTTTTCCATTGAAATAAGTAGCTCATCCTTATCTACTGGTTTTAATAAATAATCAATGGCAGAAACTTTAATTGCTTTTAAAGCGAATTCATCATGAGCTGTTGTAAAGATTAAATTAAAATCGCGATACTCTAAATTTTCAATCATTGTAAAGCCATCCATTTCTGGCATTTGAATGTCTAAAAATACAACATCTGGTTTTTCATTGTTTATAATATCAATAGCTTTTATTGGCGAATTACAAGTAGTGATTTCTACATCTTCAATATAGTTATTAAGCTTCCATTCTAATGCTTCTAGTGCATCGTTTTCATCATCAACAATTAATATTTCTAACATATTCTTTAATTGGGGTTTGTTAATAATGAATGCAAGATACAACATTTGCCCTCATAGTTCAAAAGGTTATTACTTAATTTCAAATTTTCTAATAATTTCATTTCCTAATTCATCAATTACTGTAATTGTATGAGATCCTTTTTTAGGTATAATTTCTTTCTCATGAATTTCATTAGTTAACCCAATATAAGTATTGTTTAAATACCAAAAAACAGTGCTTTTCTTGTTTACATGAATTAGTTTAAAAACCAATGAGTTTTCACTACCGTCAAAATCTTTCTTAAGTGAATAAATCTCATTTTCTTTTGGTGAAATAAAATCCATTAATTTAGAGTTTTCACTTATACAATCACTTCTGTAAGGTGGAAGTATTTTATAAAACGGATGCTTTTGTTTGTAATAATATTCCATTAAAGCTGGCAATTTAAACCAACTTTTATGAGTTATATTTTGAAGTGGTTCACAAGATGAATTCACTTGAAATTGTTCACTTTTATCTAAATGAACCCAAAAATGATACGGACAAGGAGCTGTTATTAATCCTGCTATTTGTACAAAAACGCTGTCTTTTTGCTCGCAATATTCGAATGCTCTGTAACCACTTTTTGTACAAATTGGAACTTTTGTTAATTCATCAAAAGGTGCTTCAAACCAATTACTATTTGGCAATTCGTTATAGATATTAAATAAAATGGGAGCTGCTGTTGATATTCCAACCAATCCTGGCCTACCTTCTCCATCTGCATTTCCTACCCAAACACCCACAACATAATCTTTTGTAGTGCCAATTGCCCAAGCATCTCTAAATCCAAAACTAGTTCCTGTTTTCCAAGCAACTTTATTTGAAGAATTAAACAAATCCCAATTTTCTTCGCCTTCAGGTCTGTTAACTTTGTTTAAAGCCTCAAAAGTTAAATACGTCGATCCTGCATCGAAAATTGTTTTCTCTGTTGAAATTTCTCCAAAATCTGGTTTAAATTCAGCTAAATAATTCGGTTCAATAAATTCATTTTTATAATATTTTCCTTGTGTTTCGTCGTAATGATTAATGGTTGAAGCCATACTTGCATAGCTTTTAC
>Ga0209345_10006894_pt1 | contig 10193 bp, 10 predicted proteins | sample Cruoilmetagenom7_FD_187294 | JGI IMG/M metagenome (GOLD analysis project Ga0209345, IMG submission 187294) | Oil polluted marine microbial communities from Coal Oil Point, Santa Barbara, California, USA - Sample 7 (SPAdes) (version 2) | ecosystem: Environmental > Aquatic > Marine > Oil seeps ... | reverse complement strand
CAGGGATCTCAGCAACTTTCCCTTGATTGAAACTAAGTGGCGTACGGTAAGGGACCATTTTCCAGAAGCCAGGGTGTATTTTAATGACAACAGCAAAAAAGCACTTGCGTTTGCTCCCCTGGAGCAGCAAATGGGAATTGTCGACAGGGAAACTGTTGAGATTTTTACGCTGGAAATGTTTCCCGGGGAGATCGTTTTACATCTTTCTGCCCGGGTTCCGGGCGGGATGATCGTTGTCGCCGGTTCAAGCACACATCACTATATGCTAGCCTTTCGCACCAACTATCAAATGGAGCCGGTGGAAGGGGCGTTCCCGGTGATCATGCAGGATAACACCGGAACCCTGTGGAACATTTTCGGAGAGGGAGTAGAGGGGGAACATGCAGGTGAGACACTTGACTCCCCGCTCTATTTCACGGCAGTTGATTGGGCGTGGAGAGAGCTCTATGAAGAGGTGCATCTCTTTCAACCTAAAGATCTTGCAGAATAGTCCCAATAATTTGATTGATCTCCCTGGCCCGGGTGATCATCATCATGTGAGATCCCTTTTCAATCAGGTAGTTGTACCGGACGTTCTTAATAGGAATCGTATGATCCTTATCCCCGTGAATATGAACGATATCCTCAGTCCACGAGCTTCGGTCCCAGGTGATTATCATATCCACAGTTCTCTTCAGATAGAGGGGATCCCTGGCCTTCAGCATAGCTTTAAAGGTCTCCTTATCGTGTTTCCGGTCGGGCTCGACGATCCCCTGAAGCACCCTGGCCCCGACTTTGGTCATTCCCTTGGGAATGATTCGGTTCAAGTGGAAGTTTTGATGAAAGGTATACCTCCTGGGTAGCTCATGGGTGCTTTTAGCACTGGAAATCACGATGGTCCGTAGAACTTCAATGGTATCGCTCAGTTCGGTACAGATCATACCGCCCAGCGATACTCCCAGAAGGATATATGGCCTGGAGAGATCTATCTCCTCAATGAAACGAAGCGCATATTCCGCCAGAGTCTCCTTTTTTTCAGGAACTGGGTAGGAGATGTGCACCGTATCGTAGCCGGGAGGAAGCTCCAGATGTTTGAAGAGTCTCTCATCGGATCCCTGTCCGGGAAAGAGATACACAAGGGTATCCCCGTCCGGTTGATTTACTCCTTTGGTGAGGGCTGGCAAGAGTAAAAGAAGTATAATAATAAGGTCCCTTTTCACCTGAAGTGCTTAGAAAATATCAAGATCCTGCCCCACAAAGACCCCGCCCTGATATACAGAATGAATTTCCTTTAGCAACTCTGATTCACTGCTGCCCCAGAACAGGATATGGTATAGAACCACTTTTCCAGGCTCGGTCGCTCTGGCGATCTTAGCCAGTTCCAGGGTAGAGGTATGATGAACAGTGTGGTAGGCTTTCCAGTCTTCACTTTTAGCTTCAAACCCAGCCTGACTGTATACCTCGTGGACCAGGATGTCGGCACCCTTTGCATACTCTACCACCTTGGGCGAAGGTTTGCAGTCGCCCGAGATCACAATCACTTTATCGGGAGTGGTAAAACGGAAGCCCCAGGCATTGGGCCACGAACCGTGGATCACCGGGAAGGCCACCACCACCACATTGCTGTCGCGGTAAATCTCCCCCTCTTCCTCAAACTCCTGCCAGTTTACCCTCCAGCCCTGGTCATTGGCAGGCTCATCTCCATAAACACGGTAGCGGATATCCTCCTGGTAGGCCTCCAGGATATGTTCCGTCATATGTCCGGTTCCTGTCGGACCATAAACTTCAAGGGCTTCCTCCCTGCCCATGACCCAGGGAGTCAGAATCAGGTCGGCATACCCGGCCGTATGATCGGAGTGCAGGTGAGTCAGGAAGGCTTTCTTCAGCTTCCGGGCTTCCAGAACTGCCAGATCTCCTCCATATTTGGGCGTTAGCCTGGCAGCTCTCCGAATAAGACCGGGTCCAAAATCAATGAGGTAAGGGGTGTCCCTGACTACCAGTGCCAGGGCACAGCCGGACTGATCGGGGGAGGGATTTGGATTACCAGTTCCCAGCAGGACCAGTTTGGTGATTTCCGAATCGGAAAAATCACGTTGAGCTGCGGCGGGTTGATTGCCAAGTAAAAAGAGGAAAGAAATAAATAGAATGAACTGTTTCATTTGTTTTCGGATTTCTTGTCACAGGCCACAACCACCCGGGCATAGTGCACCCCATAACGGATATCTTCTTCCCCGAGCTTTCCAGCTGCATATTTATATTTCTCTATTACAGTCCGGTAGCGGCTGAGCTGGGTGGGGATATCTGTACATGCAAACTCTTCAACGCTACGGATCCCTGCTTCATATACGATCCTGGCGAAGACTCCTCCCACACCGGTTATTCTTGAAAGATCGCAGAGGGAAAACAACTCTTCCATCCTGTAAGAGGGGATGCCGGTGTCAGTGGCCATCCGTTCCTGCTGCTGCTTCGTCTGAACCTGTTCATAGAGATCTTTGGTATGTTTGATCCTCCTGGATTTTAATAACTCTGCGTACTCGAAGGGAATGCCCGGAAAATTGGAGAGGGGAAAGGGAGTGGACAGGTAGCTTCCCGCTTCCCGTTTTAATAAGGTCAGGTACTCCGTAGTGAGGCCTGTCCGCTTTGAATAACTTTCGATTTTTGATTTTGAAGCCAGGAACCTGAGCAGCTGGCCCAGGTGCTCCATGCCTGATGCCTTCAGAAGTGCATAACGCTCTTCCATCTGTTCCTGGAGCATCACCCGCCCTGGAAGCATATTCCTGCCTGCTGTAAGTTCCCGAAACTCTTCCAGCTTGATCAGGTCCGGATCGATGCTATACCCTTTCATTGGATCGGTCTATAGTCCCAGTAACACCAGGTCATGGGGGGTATCCAGTACCACCCGGCCCTCCTGGACAGAGACTGTCTTTCCGGAATAATAATCTCTTAAAACAGTCCCCTCGTCAAAGAGTCCACCTAGATCTATCTGCTTCTTCCCAGCTTCCATCTCCAATCCGGCCACCACACAATCGCTGTACCCGTCCTTCTCATAGACCCTGGAGAATATATAGGGAGTTTTCGAGATCATCCGGTGCTCTCCGGCTCCCACAGAGGGGTGTGCCCTGCGGAACTGCCCCAGTTTCTGATAATGGAGCCTTACCTCAGAAATGGGATCACCGTTCCTGACCACCTTGTCCTCCATCTCCTCCCAGTTCATAAAGCTGCGAAGTGTGGCATCTCCCTCAGTTCCAGGAATTATCAGCTTTCTGCTGCTTTCATCCCCATAGTATACCTGGGAGGCTCCCGGTGTAAGAAGCAATTTGGTTCCTGCTTCCATGGCTTTCATTCGCTTTTTATCAAAGGGGCCCCCATCGTCGTGGGAGCTGATATAGTTGAGCACACTGAAGCCCTCCAGGGGACCATGCAGTTTGTCTGAGTAGGAGGAAAAGAGCTCCTCATAGGGCAACTTTGCACTCTCCTTGAATTCAAAATTAACCAGGGCATCTATGTCCTGGGCAAAGAAGTCCACCTGTCTGTCGCCAAAATCGAATAATCTTTCCCCGGAGATGCCATAGCCATATACTTCCCCTACCATATAGAACTCATTAATATCCAGAACCCGGTCGGGAAACGCCTCTTTCCACTCCTCAAAGGCGGCCTGGGCCTCTTTTCCCAGTTCACTCCAGATTTCCTCTTCAATATGTTTGGCTGTATCCAGCCTGTAGCCGTCGATGCCGAATTTCCGCACGTAATCCGTGAGCCATTTAATAATATAATAACGGGGAGCTCTTGGATACCCGGTTCGCGCAAAGAATTTTTCTAATTCCGCCAGCTCCTGCTCCAATCTTCCTTCATGTTCCCATTTTTCCAACAGTTGGGGTGGGAGTTCCACCTCCTGGTCCGATTCGGTAAGGATATCGGGCAGATTTTTTACAAGGGTACAGGTAACGGTGCTTTTATAATCCTGGTAGGTACACTGAGGTTTGGTCCGGACCCACTCATCGGGCCATACAGGATCCTTTCCTGTAACGGGACCAGTATGGTTGATGATCACATCCATCACCACACGGATGCCTTGTTTATGGGCCGTCTCCACCAGCCGGGCCAGATCCTCCTCGGTGCCAAAATTGGGATCCAGGTTGGTCCAGTCGCTGATCCAGTAGCCATGAAAGCCATAGGTAAGCCCGGTTCCCTCGTCGGTGCCCCCGTGGATCTGTTCCATCCAGGGAGTTGTCCAAATAGCAGTGATCCCCAACTGATCAAAATAGCCCTCTTCCAATTTTTGAATGACTCCTTTCAGGTCGCCTCCTTCAAAACCGCGAAGTTTGGCGGTTTTTCCGCTCCTGTCAAAATTGAGGTCATTGGATGGATCCCCGTTATAAAAGCGATCGGTAAGCAGGAAATAAATATTGGCATTCTCCCATAGAAAAGGAGCTTTATGACCTTCCTCCATAAATTCTTCCTCGGCAGTATTATCATTGCTTGTGGCGGACCGGCACGAACCCAGGCTTCCAGTGATAGCCAAACAGGCCGTCAGGGTCAAGATCGAAACAGCTTTCATAAGTCAGGTGAATTAAGAATTAAGGATAAATGTACGTATTAGGATCCAATCTTCAGAAGTATTTTGCCTTCAGACATATGTGCTTTGTACTGAGCAATGGCCTCCCCGGCACTCTCCAGGGGATAGGTCCGGCTGATCTGTGAGCTGAGTTCATCAGCCAGCTGGCGCTTTACGCTCCTTAGAAAACTCAGCTTAAACAGGAGCCCTTTTTTTTGTAACCAGTTTCCAAGCTGGAATCCTATTATCTTTTTCTCTTCCCGGATCAGAGCTCCCGGATCGGCGGCTATGGGCTCGCCGGACAGGCGGGCGTAAGCAATCAGGGTGGAACCAGCAGGGGCTGCATCCAGAAGGATGGAGCTCTGGCTCCCGGTCACTGCATCCAGAAACAGAGTGGCATCCAGCTCTTTGGCAAGCCTGGACAGCTCCTCAAAAAATGTATCAGAACTGCTGTTCAATACATGGACAGCCCCCAGCTCTTTTAATGCTTTCACCTGCTCTTCCCTTCTGACAATATTTATAAGAGGAATTCCCTCCTTCTTTGTGCTTCGGATTAACATCTTACCCAGTGAACTGGCAGCGGCGTTATTAACCATGGCCCGGTGTTTTCCTTCACGGGCAAGTTGTATAAATGCCATGACAGTCATGGGATTTACCAGCATCATTGCTCCCTGTTCACTGGAAATCGCTTTCGGAAGCGGTGCCACATTCATGGCTGAGGTAAGCATATAGCTTGCCCAGGTTCCATCACCCCCATGAGTAGGAGAACACGCCACCCTTTTTCCAAGTCTGAGCCGGGGTAAAAACCCGCTCCCTGCTGCCACCACCGTACCGCTTCCTTCCAATCCCGGTGTAAAGGGGTAGGAGCGTTCCAGGTAGCCCCCAGCAAGGAGTGCCAGGTCAGATGGATTCAGAGGTGCTGCATCCATTTTTACAAGCACCTGGCCCGCTCCGGGACTCGGTACACGAAGTTGTCCCATCATTAATTCACCATCTGGTTTTTGTTGGCGCATGGCGCTCATCTGCTCCGGTAAGGTAATGCCCCTTGTTCTCATATTACTTGTTATGCTTTAATGCTTTGTATTTCTTTATCGTTTCGCTGATCATTTCAGCTGCCATAGCCAACTCTGTTTCTTCAATTTGGATCACCCTGGTATAAGGAAGGTTCCATCGCTTCCCAAGCTCTGGAATCAGGGTTTCCCTGACACTCCACACCTGGATGGGTGCCGGAGAGTTTTGAAGGGTTACCAGGCTTTCAGACCATCCGGATCCCTCCAGTTCCATGGGACCCACCTCATCGATCACCAATACGTCCGGATCTTCCGAAAGGCTAAATGAGATCCACTCCCGGCCCTGTCGGAAGGCATCCGGATTGAACCAGAACCTCCTGTACCTGAACCACCCGGGGGTCTTCCGTATCGAAGCCAGGGTCAGCTCTAAACCACTTTGGATATTCTGAAGGCGGAATCCCGATCTCTCCCCGGACTCAAAACTGCCGGGAGAGAGGAATCCGCCCACCTTAAAGTCTCGATGTTTCAGCTGTTCCACCAGTTTTAACAGGTAGCTGGTTTTCCCTCCATGGACTTTTCCTGTCACCAGGAAAACGGTAGGATACCGGGCTTCTTCTTTCATGAGGAGATAAAATTACAATATCTATTTGATGCGGTGCCGACCATCCGAAAGAAAAGTGATCTCAGGCAGGCTTCTGTTTTCAATAAAAAGCTCGTAGGCAGTTTTTAGCTCTTTCCAGAGATTCAGCCGGTCCTCATCCCCGGGGTGTTCCTGCACCAGCCGGGTATAATTTTCCTGGTTCAACCTGGCAGGAAAAATAGTCACCGGAATCCTGGTCTGCCCGTTAGTTTTAGCCTCCACAAACAGGATGTAGAGCTTCTTAATTACTTCGTCCGTGAGCGGAATACATCCGATGGTAACACAGGATCCATGGATGCAGATATTTCCTCCCAGGTTTCCCTGAACACCCAGTACCCGGTCCGACCGGTTGGGGTAATTAATACACATGGAGAGGTGGAAATTGCTCCAGGGATTCCAGGCATTGATGTGATAAAAACCTTCCGGAATCTGAAGGTCTCCCTGCTTACGTTTTGGACCAGACTTTCCTGACGTGCGGCAGATCCTGTAGCTTGTTAAAAGGCTGAACTTTTTTTCATCTTTTTGTTTTGCCCACACATCAAGTTGCTTCTCCTGCTTGAAGGCCACCAGGTATAATTCCAGGTTTTCCGGGGCAATATCTGCTGCAGTTAGCATCTGTCTCACCTGTTCCCATTTTTCACCATAGGCATCCCTGACACGAGGAAATTCCTGCTGTGACTCCCTGAATCCCTGCTGACCAGAAACAGGGGAGACCAGGGAAATGAAGCAGATGAATGAGAGCAAATACTTGATCATCAGATCCTGGTTTAGTCCCGGAAAGTTTTTAATGCCAGATCTGCTGCGGCAGCAATCTGTGTCAGTGCAAGGGCCACATCCTGCTCCTCCACGTAGGTCTGCCCGATGATTATCCTGAGGGTAAAGAGCTCCCCGATTTTGGTATGGGTCAGGAACAGTTTGCCGTTTCGGTTTACCTCTTCCAGAAAGGCTTCATTAAGCCGGTTAAGCTCCTCGTGGTCTTCCATGCCCTCAGGCTGTAGTCTGAAGCAGGTGAAATTCAGAAAGGGTTCCAGGGGCAGATGCATGTCTTTCATTTGTATCAAAGCCCGGGAGAACTTGTTATTCAACTGGATATGCTTTCTAAGCTTCTCCCGGATACCTTCCATTCCATAGCTACGGATCACGAACCAGAGTTTCAGGGCCCTGAATCTGCGGCCCAGGGGAACCCCCCAGTCCCTGTAATCATTGACTGCTCCCCGGGTTTTGGTTTTCAGGTACTCGGGGAGAATCTCAAAGGTTTTTATCAGCAAAGCAGCATCCCTGACCAGGTAAACTGAACAATCGAAATTGGTGAACATCCATTTATGGGGATTAAACACAAAGCTGTCGGCCTTTTCAATTCCCCGAATCATCCACCTTTGTTCGGGCAGGAGCAGGGCAGTTCCTGCATAAGCCGCATCCACATGCAGCCAGATGTCATATTTTTGACAAATTTCAGCAATCTCCTCCAGGGGATCCACAGCCACGGTCCCGGTGGTGCCAATGGCGGCAACCACCGCACAGGGATTGAGGCCCTCTTCCAGATCTTCACGAATTCTAAGCTCCAACTCTCCTGGATCCATCCTCATTTGTTGGTCCACTCCAACCTTAACCAGGTTTTTTCTGCCAATACCACAGACCACCACTCCCTTTTCTATAGAGGAGTGGGTCTCTGTCGAACAATAGATGCGAAGGTTTGGAGGTACCCCTTCCTCATTGGACCGAAATCCGGTGGCTACCTCTCTTGCGGTGATAAGGGATACCAGCGAAGCCGAAGAGGCACTGTCCTGTATCACTCCTTCAAAATCGGAGGGAATCCCCATGGCATCGCGCAGCCACTCTATCATGCGCTGTTCCAGTTCAGCTGCAGCGGGGGAGGTTTCCCAGATCATGCACTGAGCCCCCATGGCCGAGGTAAGCGATTCGGCCAGGATGGACTCCACCGAAGAGTTAGCCGGAAAATAGGCATGGAAGCCGGGGTGCTGCCAGTGGGTCATGCCGGGAACAATAAAACGATCGAGGTCCTTCATAATCTGTTCCATGGATTCTGACTCCAGGGGGGCTTCTTCAGGAATGGCAGAATAGACCTCGCCCGGGGCTACACTTGATTTTACCGGTAGCTCATGGATATTATTCAGGTAACGGTCTATCCATTCCACCACCTGACCGGCCTCTTTTTTAAAATCTTCTGGATTTAACATAATAAGTTGATGAGTTTATTGATCATAAGAGATAAAGGTATCAGCTAGTAATTCAGCTGCCTCCGGATTAAACCGGAACCAAAGCTCTGGTTCTATTAGTTCCAGCTCAGAGATAACAAGCTGGTTATGATTGTCCCAGATGGCATCAACCCTTGCGAACAAGGGTTGTTGCCTGCAACGGGAGACCACCGCTTCGGCAAAAGCAATCTCCTTTTCACTTGCCTGGTAAGGGTGAAGCTTTCCACCAAAATCATCCTGTACCCTGAAGTCACCTCTTTTAGCTTTTTTCAGGATGGCGTGGGTAAAAGTACCTCCGATAACTACAAAGGAGACCTCTCCTTTTTCCAGTACCTGTTGCTGAAACTCCTGGATCATCATGGGCTCCTCTGCAAGCAGTTTTCGAAATACCTCTTCATATTGGTCACACTTTTCAGCGCTAATACGATAGGTATGCCTGGCGGCCCCACTGACAACCGGTTTCAAGATAATCTCCTTCCAGCCACTTTCTGCAAGCAGGTCCTTCAAGGACCGAAGGTTACCCTGCTCTATAAAGCGGGTGGGAGGGATGGGAATTCCCTTTTCAGCCAGCTCCAGCAGGTAGTGCTTATCCAGGTTCCAGCGAACCATATCGTAAGGATTAATCATAGCAGTCTGGTTTTTAACGCTTTTCAGCCATCGGTCAAATTCCGGGAAACGGTTAAAATAATCCCAGGTGCTACGAAACATCAGATAGCGGCAGTCGCTCCAGTCCACCTCCGGGTGGTCCCAATTAATTCGATTCACCCTCAAACCTCTTTTTTCAAGAGCTGATTGTACCAGCCGGTCCTCTTCCATGATATCTTCAATATGAGGAGTGCGTTGCAATTTACCCAGGTGGAGGGAGTCGGTCAGAATGGTGATGTCGAAAGAGTGCATGGTGCCGTCTGCTAATTCATGAAGTATGTTAAGGATTTAATAACCATATCAATGGCAAAGTATAAAAAGGACAGGGCAAAAATTTTAAAAAGCACGGGAATAACCCGGGGCCGGGAGAGGGCCTTCCGGAAGCGGGAAAACAGAAAGGCCACCACCAGGGTGGAAATCAGCCAGCCCAGCTGGACCAGTCCCATAAAGAGGTATTGGCCCAGGTTTAGCTGTTCCCCGAGTAAAATGGCCTTGGGAATGCAAATGGTGATCCAGTAGGTCCAGAGTATGCCGTTGGAAAGGATCATAAGGACCACCTTCCACAGGCCGAAATGTACCTTCTGGCCACTGTCCAGGGTACGTACCTTCCATATGGAGATGGAAATCCAGATCAGAATGGCCGCGCCGGCCAGTGATAATCCCCTGAAAAATGCTTCATTGAAGCCCAGGGAGTCCAGGACCAACAAGCTTATAAGGGCCACCACTGTTTCAGTGACCAGAGCAATCATTATGATCCTCAGGCTCTTCAGGTAGCCCGACTGCAGGATCTCTGTGAAAACAGCTGTAATAACCGGACCGGGAATTACCCCTCCGATTAGTCCCAGCATCAACGCGATCACCAGTTCGTGGATCATTATTCAAGTTCTTCGCTGACGAAAATAGATAAAACGCAGCGATTTTGTACCTTAGATTTTCAAAATTCCAATCCTTGTTAATTTAATCTCCATGAAGAAATTATTTGTGTTTTTACTGGCCTTTCTGGCCGTACAATTATTGTCCGGGCAGGTCAATGCCCGCCTGATGCGTTATGCTGATGTTTCAGAGAAACAGATCGCCTTTGTATATGGAGGGGATATCTGGCTCATGCCCAAGGACGGGGGGACCGCCCATCAACTTACGCACTCTCC